>WBZQ01001767.1_pt2 | contig 11804 bp, 17 predicted proteins | sample 5204251 | NCBI WGS metagenome assembly WBZQ01 (sample SAMN12412402, study PRJNA552823) | activated sludge metagenome | isolation source: activated sludge from nitrification reactor of wastewater treatment plant... | place: USA: Virginia | collected 2017-09 | reverse complement strand
GGTGGCAAAGTCAGCGGCAGCGTTTCCAAAAAAACGGATTATGTCGTTGTCGGTACCGATCCGGGCAGCAAATATGATAAAGCTGTCAATTTAGGGATAGCTATCCTTGATGAGGCGGGATTGCTGGCATTGCTGAAATAATCCTTGTCACGCATTGATTTTTATTCTGTACTGCCTGCAACCGCAAAGCAACAATAATTCCCTTTTTTGACAATACATTCTTTATGCTGGATATTCGTTTGTAATAAAGAAGCTAAGAAACTCAGATCAAGTGCGCAAAATCCTTGGCGCTCATTGGCGAGTTTATAGAAAATGCAGTTATTTGCGATGATTTCAGCATAATCTTCAGAAACTTGCTTCACACTGGCGTCATAACCTAATTCACACATAATAGTCACCACTTCACGAAGTTTGTCGGCTGGTGATAGCCGATTCGTGACACGATTTTCAAACTTTTCCGCCATTTGTTTTCCAAGTGATTGTAAGCAAGCTTGCGATTCATGTTCGCTTAGATTTTTATCGATCCAGGCAAATAGCAGCTTAGCAATAAACCCATATTTTCCATTAGAAGAATTTTCTAATGGAAAATATGGGTTTATGCGCTCAGTCTATTTTTGCGTCTGAATGGTACGCAACTTGAGCAACCAGGATTGCTTGTCATTTCTTTGTCAATTGCAGGATTTATTTTTCTTTGCAGTGCAGGGTGGATGGGCGGGAAACTGGTATATGAATATGGCGTAGGCATCCATCGTGATAAAACTTCTAAATAAAGAAAGTTAAATCAGTAACCATGTCTTGAGACACTTGTAGTTTGGCAATGAGACTGAACAACGAACGGCATTAACGCTACCTTCTTTTCCAATTCGGTAGCGTTTACATTTAAAAATCATGTGCAATAAAATTGCAGCGGAAAGCTGGCTTTTATTGCCTATACTCATAGCGTATTATCTACGGGTAGGTTGAATGTGCCGGTGTGTTCACCATTGAAGCTGTATTCATAGGTACCTGCCGGAAGACCATATGCTGCTAACGGAATGATTTTTTCGTATGGAACAACTATCGCTGCGCAGGTTATATCACTCGGACCTGGAACTACATGCATAGTAACTTCAAATTTATTAGTTTCCAGACGCTGATTGATTTGTCCGAATTCGCTGCAAGGAGAAGGGGAAGTAAATCCGCTTATCTTTAGAAATACCTGGATGGGTGATGAGCTCGTAACAATTAGCTCAACTGTATCCGGTACCAATCCTCGCCCTGGCACAATTGTGGTTTCCCTGTAATCGAGCAGTCGCCATGTATTGGTTACGTTGTCGAATTGAAATGTTGTATCCTGGAAATTCCCGGCTTGTGCATCCGTATCCACACGAGGAATTGTCAAGATTCCATCACGATATGTTGGATATCCGGTAATTGGTGTATTTTGTGAAAAAGCGCAATTGATCAGTAGAAAAGAAATTGTGATTACTGTTAAAAAAATTTTGAGTGGATACATGCTATTCCTCTTGGTTTTGGGGAAGATCATAAGGTAATAATAAACCTATATTTTATCAAGGATGATTCAGTAAAAGAGTAATCAGAAATAATATGCTCTAGTAATCAGCTATAGTTTATCCTACCGTGTATCTACATGCTGTATAGCATTTACTTTCATAACGTTAAAGTTTCTATGCTTAACTATCTGAAAACTCAACAGATCCTGGATACGGCTGAATTAATTCATTCGGAACAAGCCATATCGCAGACAGTGCAACGACTGGCAGCAGAGATCACACAGCTTTTAGCGCATCAACAGCCGCTGGTTTTATGTGTGATGAATGGAGCTGTGGTGTTTGCCGGACAGCTCCTGCCGCAGTTACAGTTTCCGCTCGATTTCGATTATGTGCATCTGACGCGGTATGATAAAAAGCTGCATGGCGGGAGCATTCACTGGCGGGTCGAACCAAGGGAAAATATGCGCGATCGTACCGTATTGGTGTTGGATGACATTCTGGATGAAGGCATTACATTGGCCGCAATTCGTGACAGACTGCTTAAAAATGGTGTAAAAGCATTTTATAGTGCGGTGCTTGCAGAAAAAGAATTGGATAAGCCAAAATCATTCCATGCGGATTTTGTTGGATTGACCGTACCCAACCGATACGTATTTGGTTTTGGTATGGATATTCAGGGCGCATGGCGGAACTTGCCTGCAATTTACGCAGTGAAAGATTAGATTTTTTAATGCGAGGACATAATGATTGCAATCATTGGTGGCAGCGGAATGACGCAGCTGTCTTGCCTGGAAATTTCGCAACGGAGAATTATACGTACACCATATGGTGAGCCTTCCGGGCCATTAACATTTGGCCAGATTAATAATCAGGATATTGTTTTTCTGGCGCGGCATGGTCATGGACATACGATTCCACCGCACGCCATCAACTACCGCGCAAATTTATGGGCACTGCATTCATTGCGGCCGTCACATGTTATCGCTATTGCTTCAGTAGGAGGCATTCGTGCTGATCTGACGCCGGGGCGTCTGGTGGTGCCAGATCAGATCATCGATTACACTTATGGACGCAATTTTACCTTTTTTGATGGCACGGATCAGCGTGTGACTCATATTGATTTCACCTTGCCTTACAGTTCACAAACTCGTTTGTTGCTGCTACAGGCCGCTAAAAACGCCAATGAAAGTGTTTTCGATAGTGGAGTATACGCGGCGACACAAGGTCCGCGGCTGGAGACTGCTGCTGAAATTAACCGGCTGGAGCGTGATGGCGCGGATATGGTAGGTATGACAGGCATGCCGGAAACTGCCCTGGCACGTGAACTTGGGTTAAGTTATGCTACGCTTGCGGTAGTGGCAAATCATGCTGCCGGGCGCGGCACAAATGTGCAAGGTATTCCATTGCAGGAGATTTATGCGGTATTGGAACAGGCAATGGTAGGCATTAGAAATATATTGCAACAAGCGGTAAATTGTTATGGCCATTAGACCGGTACTTAAAATGGGTGATCCCGTATTGCTGCAGGTGGCTGAGCCAATTGACCGGTTCGACTCATCTGAATTGCACGCGTTAATTCAGGATATGCACGATACCATGATTCACTTGAATGGCGCCGGTTTGGCTGCGCCGCAAATCGGTGTGAGCTTGCAGGTTGTGATTTTTGGCTTTGAAAACAATCCTCGTTATCCACGGGCGGAAGAAGTGCCTTTTACAGTTTTAATTAATCCGCAATTAACATTCTTATCGGATGACCAAGAAGACGATTGGGAAGGCTGCTTGAGTGTGCCCGGAATGCGAGGTGTAGTGCCACGCTATAAGCAGTTACGTTACCAAGGTATGGATCAATACGGTTGTGCCATCGATCGAACTGTCAGCGATTTCCATGCGCGCGTGGTGCAGCATGAATGCGATCATTTGCAGGGAATTCTCTATCCAATGCGAATCAAGGACTTTCGCTTGTTTGGTTTTACGGAAGTATTATTTCCAGGGCAAGTGGTAGTGGATGATTAGCCTAAACAAAATATAAACTTGTCGCATTTGCGTAGCTATTTATATTTTTTTATACCATTTCCCATTTTCAACGGAATCAAATTCGGTATATTGACTCATCATGAATTCCCAGAGCTTTATATGTTTTGATTCAATAAGATCGTCATAATCATTCTTTATAAACAGATAGGTAGGTGGTTTGTTTACGAATTCATCGTAAAATTCTTCCCATTGATAGTCCAAGTAATATTCCAAAATCCATCCATTGACACTTAATTCGGGCAGGCGAGAAGCGAGTACATACATTCTTGGGTTGCCACATACAAAAATCGTATCCTCTTTGTTAAGGACTGCAAGTAAATTTTCAGCATCATCTTTGGCATAATCATAGGTATACAGGTTTGTGTAATTCTTTGAAGTAATGCCTCTTTCAATAGAATCTATTTGTTTATTAAAAACAAGCAACAAGATTGCAGCTACTAGAAGACCGTTTAATAAAGCTGATTTTAGTTTTATTCTTTGCAGCAGGTGATACAGGATAAAATCTAACCCTATCGCAGAAAAAAAGCCTATGGGAACATATAGTAATTGCAAGTGATAGGACCACCATGAGGTTTTCTGCATGAGTATTACGAGAAATCCCGTGATTCCCCATAATAACATTAGCATAAAAAGATGAGATTCTTTCTTCTTGAAAATGAGGAAAAACCCGATTACGGCAAGTAATATAAATACGAGCATTCTCCTGCCAAACCATCTGAGCGCTGAAAACAGTCTTTCGGGATCAACTTGATCATCCAGGTTTATCACGCTTGTTGGGATTTTAAAAAAAATGTCCCATACAAGATTTTCGATGCGGTGATTAAAGATGTAGAGTAAGAAAAATGAAACAGGGATTACACACCCTAGAGTAAGGGGTAGTATTTTGTTGCCAAAGAGATTCGCCACCCCATTTTTTCTTAATACGAATATAAGGTGAATAAGCAGGAAAGAAAAAATGATAGGTGCAAAAACTAATTTGCATAATAGAACAACGCCTATCAATCCTCCGATTGCCAAGTAAGTAATAAATAACCTATTCTCAACTTTATATGCTCTATCCAATAACCAAACGATTAAAAACAGTGGGAAGGATATAAGCGCTTCAAGCTGAGTGAGATGAAAAGAATTTGCATTACAATAATATACTCCGACAATGAATAACGGCATCAAGCCGGTGAAATATTCATTGCGAAATAAAGAGTATTGTTTGAGAGTTAAAATCAAAACAACGGAAAATATTAACCAATAACCTAATTCAAACAGATGAATGCTAATATCGTTCCAACCTATCGTTTTACCCGCCAATAAATAAAATAAAAAGATACCCGGCTGTTTATAATCAAACAAATCCTTGTATAGCACCTTGCCGGAATCCACGAGTTGAGCAATGACTACAAACAACGACTGATCACCTCCCAATACAGTAGTGCTATGAATCAAGCCTAAGGTTATAATGATGAAAAGGGCGGCAATACTGGTAAATCTATTTGGGATGTTTGGAGTCATTGCAGTGATGATTATTGTTTTGTTAATAATTAAAATTTATGGAGCCAATTAATGATTCATTAAAACCATAGAAATTTTTTCTACGAGTACTTTGTTAAGTTTTAAAAAAATTCTCCAGAACCTTAACTGACAGTGTTCTTTAAGATAATCGTATACAGCATCAAAAGCATACACCATATAGAATTTCTTTAGTAATTATATCAGTCAAATCAGTAAGTAATATCCTATTATATTTATCTAGACCGGTTTCAATTATTAACGGTGATAATTAAAGTATTTCACTAAGCTTGTTAGTAGATATGTGTTATCGGTAACGTTCCATTTCTAAATTTCTTTATCTTTTTCATTTGCAGTAACGCCTGCATTAGTCGTTGTGAGTTCTCGGTATTTCCGCCAGCCAATAATTCATCTAAAACTTCTGGAATAATTTGCCAGGACACACCAAATTTATCTTTCAACCAGCCGCATTGCTGGGCTTATATGTCGCTCTCTTGAGAAAGCTGTTTCCAATAGTAATTCACTTCATCTTGTGTTTTGCAGAATACCTGAAGCGATATAGCTTCGTTGAATTTCAACGTTGGCTCGCCATTGAGTGCGGTAAATGTTTGCCCATCGAGTTCAAATCCCACCGTCATGACGGAACCTTCCGGCTGACCGTGAAATTCAAAACCTGCTTTTCCATACCGGGAAATCTTTTTGATTCTGGAGTTGTTGAAAATTTCCGTATAAAAATGGCCGCTTCTTTGACTTAGCAATCGAACCATAGGCAAGGGGAGATTTTTTGCATAACGGTTACCTCATTAAACGTATTCAAGCCGCACCCATTTTCTGGCATGCGGCTGACTAGGTATTCTAACTTATTGTTTTCTCGTGTAAGTGGTTTCAAGCATTTTCATTTCCTTGCCACCATGATGGGTGCCATACATCACAAACTCCTGTGTATTACTATCCACTATCTTCCAGATGGCACGATGGGTCATGTGCCCGCCGCCTACTTCCGCGTGTTGCCCGGTGAAGGTGATGGTCTTGCCATCTTCGCTGGCTATACCATCCATGATAAAAATACCCGTACCCATTGAAGCGATCCATGTCGACACATACCGTTTGAGAAGATTGTCATAACCGACGGTCCAGATCCCCGCATAAGGTTTTCCGTGCATAGTGCCGCTGTTTACTTGTTGCAGGAAACGTCCGTCCAATAATACTTTTCCATCAGATGAGCCGGTTGACTCCATCGGTGGTTTTTGCGGATCCATCCATTCTTTCGTTTTTGTTACCCAACTGCCCGTGAGGCTTGCCAAAAGCTTGTGCTGTTCTCCTGGCGTAGCCAATTTTGTATAAATTTCCATCATTTCTTCAGGGTTCATAGGCTTGCCGCTTTTTTGGTCGCCGGCAATAGCGCCTGTTGTCAGCATTATCGAAAACAAAATAATTAAAGCAAAATGTGAATACTTCATGACTTTCTCCTTGAAAAATTTTTGATATACAAATTATCAATAGGATTATTAGAAACTAACAATTGTTTTAAAACCACCATATGCCATTCGTTTACAGTCGAAAGGCGGTGAACTGGGATTCATCATTTTTTCCAGTCTCGGATCAGCCATGACGGCCTGATTAACGCGATCGCGATGTTCTCTTGACTCGAAAACGATCCATGCAAAAATGACTGTTTCGTTCTCGGTGGCACCAGCCAATTTATTGAACGATACCAATTCCTTTTGATTGAGATCATCCCCTGCGCACTCGATATACTCCAGAGCGCCATGCTCTTTCCAAACCGAACCGGCCAATTCGGCCATTTTTTTATAATCATCCAGTTTATTCTGAGCAATGGGAATCACATAACCATCTACATATTTTTCCATAGTGTTTTCCTTTGAATTTATTATTTAAATGTTAGATGCAGTGGAGCATTACCCGGTACATTCCACTGCTGCAGCTTGACGAATTTCTTCAGGACTGACATCACGGATATGGGTTGCTATCGACCACTGATGTCCGAAGGGATCTTTCACGCTACCGTAACGGTCGCCCCAGAACATATCATCAACCGGCATCATTACGGTTGCCCCAGCCTTAACGGCTCGATTAAAAACCGCATCGACATCCTCAACTTGCAAATGAATCGTGACGGGCGAACCTTTCAGCGTGAGCGGACTAAGGCAATCCCATTGTGGATTTTCGTCTACCAGCATCACGAGTGAATCGCCAATTCGAATACAGGCATGAATCAATTTTCCACCCGGACCTGGAACCCGGATCATTTCTGTGGCATTGAATGCTTGCCGGTAAAATTCGATTGCCTTGGCGGCATCTGAACAAACCAGGTGTGGCGTAACGGTGTGCATGCCTTCGGGAATAGGGCTTACTTGCGACATAGTAGTCTCCTTGTATTTGATATCAATTAAAACAATGACTTGATTGCTATAGCAATCGATACTATCTAACTAATTCTGGTATGTTCAAGCACGCGGAACCGCTCGATAGCTTCGCCGGGTTCAAAATCATCCAGCTCAAACAATTGCCGAACCTCAATTTCACAGTCCTTTCCTTCTCCCGCAGGATTAGGGAAACGTTTGCTCCATTCAATAGCTTCAGCTTTTGATGCAACCTGAATTAAGGTATAGCCGGCGATCAGTTCTTTAGTTTCGGTAAAAGGACCATCGATCAACATACGCTTGTTTCCCCGGTATTGGATACGCCAGCCTTTTGAACTGGCTTGTAAACCCGATGCATCCAGTAATGCGCCTGCTGCCGCGAGTTCTTCATGAAATTTTGCCATCTCTGCTATGAGCTGCTCTTGGGGCATGACGCCTGCTTCCGAATCTTGGCTTGCTTTGACTATGATCATGTAACGCAATTGATTTCTCCTTTGAATTGACATATGGAATCAAACGATCGCTCGTTATCGTGCTATTTGATTCTGATGAGTAGTCGAATGACAACAAGGTAAATCGACAGGGTGGGTAAAAATTTTTTGAAGATATTTTTTGGAACACACATTCTCAGACAAATTCCCTATTATTTTGCTTTGCCATCTCACGGATCGGCCGTATCGGCCTGATTTCAATACTGCCAACCTGCGCAGGTGGAATTTTTGAGGCTAATTGAATGGCTTCGTCCAGGTGCTGGCTTCAATCAAATAAAACCCAGCCAGTTGTTCTTTGGTTTCAGCGAAAGGCTCATCAGTAATATTCACCTTACCGTCGCGAACTCTCACTGTGGTGGCGGTTTGTACCGGCTGCAGGGCTTCCGAAGCCAGACAATGCCCGGATTTGCGGATCCGCTCGTCATAACTCAAGCAATCGCTATCGGGTATGGCGTCCAGCAGACTTTCTACACTATAAACGAGGCACAGATATTTCATAAGTTTCTCCAGTTGAAAAGATAGTTGATGGTTAACTTAACTCAGTCCAAGTACGTCCAAAGTTTGTGGATCATTGGCGATTGGCCGGATCTCTACACATCCTAATGCGGCTCCGGGTATTTTTGCTGCGACCTGAATAGCTTCATTCAGATCTCGTGCTTCGATCACGTAATAGCCGCCGAGTTGTTCTTTGGTTTCGATAAAAGGACCATCGGTGCTTGAAATTTTTCCCTTGCGTACTCTGATGGTAATGGCTGCTGATGGCGGTAATAAACGATTGCAATCGACAAAATGTCCGCTCGCACGAATGTTGCTGGTAAATTCGCGATATGCTTCGTAATGCTTATCCGCATCGGCTTGTGGCATTTGCTCCATGACTTTCTCGGCGCAAATCAAACAAAGGTATTTCATAGTGAATTCCTTATATCGGGTTGATTGAAATAACTGCACGCAATAGTCGATTGACGATAGGTAAAATCGACAATGCGCTTATTGATTTTGTAGTTCAGCCAGTCTTTTTTGCAGAAACCGCCGTTCAGGTTCCTGCTGGGTCAGTTGCAAGGCGTGTTGATAGGCTTCGATTGCTTCGTTGCATTGTCCCAATTGGCGATGAAAATCGGCCTTGGCGGCATACATAAAATGATAATCCGTGAGTTGGCCTCGAGAAAGCAACGCTTCAATCAGTTCTAATCCGATTGCCGGTCCATCACGCATGGCTAGCGCGACAGCACGATTCAATTCGATGACAGGGGAAGGATAAATACGCAGTAATATGTCATACAGGCCGATAATTTCCCGCCAATCGGTCATGTCAGCGCTAGCGGCTTCGGCATGAACCGCTGCAATAGCAGCCTGCAAAGTGTAGATTCCAAATCCTGCTGATCCAAGCGCGAGTTTTACCAGAACGACACCTTCGTTGATCTGATCGCGATTCCAGAGTGTGCGATCTTGTTCGGCAAGCAGTATCAAATCGCCTTCTGCCGTGGTTCGGGCTTCGCGTCTGGAATCCTGTAACAACATCAATGCCAACAAACCTTGAATTTCCGATTCTTCGGGTAGCAACTCCAGTAACACTCTGCCTAAGCGGATGGCTTCAGTGGAGAGATCGTATCGCGTTAAAACTGTACCAGACGAAGCCGAGTAACCTTCGTTAAAAACCAGATAAATAACTTGCAGAACGGTATTGAGACGTTCGGTGAGTTGTCCCGGTGCAGGCACCTCATACGGTATTTGGGCTTCGCGAATTTTTGCTTTAGCGCGCACAATTCGCTGTGCGGCAGTCTTCGGCGCTATCAGAAAAGCGTGGGCGATTTCTTCGGTGGTTAACGCGCAGATTTCACGCAAAGTCAAAGCAATTTGCGCTTCTGCCGACAGGCTAGGGTGGCAGCACGTAAAAATCAATCGCAATTGATCGTCCTGCAGGTTTTCGTCGTCAAGATTTATGCTAACAGCGTCATATTGTTCGGGAATTTTTTCCAGTGTATCGAAGCGTTTATCGCGACGGAATTTATCAATCGCTTTAAAACGTCCAACCGAAATCAGCCAGGCACGCGGATTATCCGGCACGCCTTGCTGCGGCCATTGCTCCAGCGCCGTTTGAAATGCATCATGCAATGCTTCTTCAGCTTGATCAAAATCACCGATCAAACGTATTAAGGTAGCCAGTACACGTCTGAATTCGTTGCGGTAAAGTAGCTCGAGGATGGTAGATAAATCTTGCTCGTTTCCTTGAATCATACGAATTACCTTTTTTGTCATGGGTAAATTAATAGGGACATGCACATTTGTTTTCTATATCTATCATCTTGTCGCCATTGGCATTATATGTATAGTATCTTTATGAATATAAAATAAAAAACTAGCGCGAGTGATCATAAAATGTTGCTGCTTAACGTATTTATGATTAATGTAAATAGCCTATGTATTTTAATGTGCAATCAATGTGATATCTGATCCTGTTGCCCTTGGGTAAACTTGCTCTTCCGCGCAAATCTGATTGCAAGTATAATTCGATCACTTTTTCCCATATTAATACCGCCAATTTTCTCAGCCTATTGGTGGCTCTCTGAGGATTGGAAAAAATGAAATCACCTATTCGTATTGCCGTTACTGGGGCAACTGGACAAATTTGTTACAACCTGTTGTATCGCATAGCAGCAGGTGATATGTTTGGCAATGACCAACCAGTAATATTGCAATTACATGATATTACTGATGCGCAACCAATGTTCGATGGCATCGTCATGGAACTTTATGATTGTGCTTTCCCACTGTTAACAGAAATTATCACGACTGATAATCCAGAAGTTGCATTTAATGATGTAGATATAGCTTTGCTCGTGGGTGCGCGTCCACGTGGTGAAAATATGGAGCGTAAGGATCTTCTGGCAGCCAATGGCCCAATTTTCATTGAACAAGGCAGGGCGATAAATGCAGTTGCTAAACGTAATGTGAAAGTGCTGGTCGTTGGTAATCCGGCCAATACCAATGCATATATTACTATGAAAAATGCCCCCGATCTCGATCCCAACAATTTCTCAGCCATGCTGCGGTTGGATCATAACCGGGCATTGTCACAAGTCGCATTAAAACTCAGAGTCCCTGTAGCTGAAGTAAAACGAATGATTATCTGGGGTAATCATTCCACTACACAATTTCCTGATTTAAGCCATGCTACTGTAGGGAGCAATAAAGTAACTTCTTTACTAAAAGATTCTGCATGGATAGAAAACCATTTTATTCCAGTCGTGCAGAAACGTGGCGCAGCTATTATCGAAGCACGGCGAGGAAAATCGAGTGCAGCCAGTGCGGCCAATGCGATTATCAATCATATGCAGGATTGGGTTTTTGGTACTGCTGAAGATAACTGGGTATCAATGGGGGTACCTTCCAACAGCAGTTATGGGATCCCGAGTGGAGTGATTTATAGCTTTCCTGTCACATGTCAAAATGGTCAGTACAAAATTGTACAGGGGCTGGATCTCAGCCAACTGGATAAAGAAAAGATGCATAACAGCTATCAAGAATTAATTGCTGAGCAAGAAGCAATCAAACACTTATTAACTACTGCTTAGTTCTGGAAAAGTAAGCTTTTTATTGGGATAAAGTACTGGCTGCCTCACGGATTGCAATTAATAATGCTGCATCCAGATGTCCATCTGCAATACGTTGCGTTTTTTGCTGAAAACGACTGATCGCATGGCGGGTTGTGGAACCCATAACACCGTCAGCTTCGCCGGCATCAATACCAAGTGCTAATAAATCCAATTGTAGCTGTCGCACTTGTTCACGGGTTATTTTTAAGGTATCAGCTGGTGGTGCGCGTTGTAGTGTGGAAGCGCCCGCTATGCGATCTGCCAAATGTCCTACGGATAATGCATAAAATTCAGACCGATTCCAAC
>WBZQ01002493.1_pt1 | contig 11806 bp, 10 predicted proteins | sample 5204251 | NCBI WGS metagenome assembly WBZQ01 (sample SAMN12412402, study PRJNA552823) | activated sludge metagenome | isolation source: activated sludge from nitrification reactor of wastewater treatment plant... | place: USA: Virginia | collected 2017-09 | reverse complement strand
AAATAGCGGCAGCGAAAAGTTTTATGTCTGCGTCGGCGGTTCGAGGCCTCTCGTGTGGTCGCGCTCGCTGGCAATTAAAGCACAGCACGCACAGGTCACCCGCAAAGAGGTGGCCGGCAGGAGGAGACAAGGTGCATTCAGGCAAGGCCAGTCCGATCCTCGAGGTCGAGGGGCTCACATTGTCGTTTGGCGGCATCAAGGCGCTGACCGACGTGGGCTTCGAAGTCGCTCCGGGGTCCATCACCACCGTCATCGGTCCGAACGGCGCGGGTAAGACCTCGCTGTTCAACACGATCTCCGGTTTCTACAAGCCCTCGGTGGGGCGCATCCGCTTCCAGGGCGCGGACATCACCGCCACCCGCCCGCCCGAGCGCGCCAGGCTGGGTCTGGCGCGCAGCTTCCAGAACATCGCGCTGTTCCGCGGCATGACCGTGCTCGACAACATCAAGCTCGGTCGTCACGCCCACTTGCGCACCAACGTCTTCGATGCGCTGGTCTATTTCGGCCGCGCCCGGCACGAAGAGATGAAGCTGCGCGAGGAGATCGAGGAACGCATCATCGACTTCCTCGAGATCGACCACATCCGCCACATGCCGGTGTCGGTCCTCTCCTACGGGTTGCAGAAGCGGGTGGAGATGGCGCGCGCGCTGGCGATGCGACCCAAGGTGCTGATGCTCGACGAGCCCGTGGCGGGCATGAACCGCGAGGAGACCGAGGACATGGCGCGCTTCATCCTCGACGTGCGCGAGGAGTGGGGCGTGACGGTGCTGATGGTCGAGCACGACATGGGCATGGTCATGGACCTCTCCGACCACGTCGTGGTGCTCAACTTCGGCCAGGTCATCGCCGACGGCACGCCGGCCGAGGTGCAGGCCGACCCCGAGGTGATCAAGGCCTACCTGGGCTCGGGCGAGGTCTCCGAGCTGCGTCAGCGCCTCCACCAAGCGCTTGCCGTGGAGGCCTGAGATGAGCCTGGAATTCGACTGGCTGTTCCTCGCCGAGATCGTGCTCGCCGGCCTCGGCGCCGGCGGCCTGTACGCGCTGACCGGCCTCGCCTTCGTGATGATCTACAAGGCCACGCGGGTGGTGAACCTGGCCATCGGCGAGATGCTGATGATCGGCGCCTACCTGTGCTTCGGCCTGGCCACCGCCATGAACCTGCCGATGTGGCTGGCGATCCTGGTCGCAGTGATCGGCAGCGGCGGGGCCGGCGCACTGCTCGAGCGCGTGGCGATCCGCCCCATGCTGGGCGAGTCGCCGATCGCGGTCTTCATGGTCACCGTGGGCCTGGCCTCCATCCTGGTCGGCGTCGTCGAGCTGATCTGGACCTCGGAGCCGCGCCGCCTGCCGGAGTTCATGCCCGCGACGCCGGTGATGATCGGCGAGGCCTTCGTGCCGTCCAAGGTGTTCTACGGCTTCCTCGTCGCGGCCGTGCTGATCGGCGTGGCGCTGGCGGTGTTCCGCTTCTGGCGCGGCGGCGTTGCGCTGCGGGCGACGGCCTCGGACCAGCAGGCGGCCTACTCGATGGGCATCGACGTGCCCAAGGTGTTCTCGCTGTCCTGGACGGTGGCGGCGATGATCGCGGCGATCGCCGGCGTCATCGTCGGCGCGGTGGGCGGCATCTCCTCGACGATGGGGGTGTTCGGCCTGTCGGTGCTGGTGGTGGTGATCGTCGGCGGCCTCGACAGCGTGCTCGGCGCGCTGGTCGCCGGCATCCTCATCGGTGTCGTCGAGTCGCTCGCGGGCGGCTTCCTCGGCGGTGAATACAAGCTGCTGGCCACCTTCCTGATCCTGATCGTCGTGCTGCTGGTCCGTCCCTACGGACTGTTCGGCACCCACGAAATCGAGAGGCTGTAATGCGCATCGGAACCGCACGCTCCAGCTACCGCCACGACGAGGCGCTGTTCGACAGCCGCACCCAGCACGCCTGGCTGGCGATCCTCGCCGTCGCGCTGATCGGCTTCCCCTTCCTCGCCGACGAGTACTGGCTCTACCTCGCCTGCCTGGTGGCGATCAACATCGCCAGCACCACCGGGCTCAACATCCTCACCGGCTACACCGGGCTGGTGAGCCTGGGCCAGGCCGCCTTCATGGGCATCGGTGCCTACACCGTCGCCGCGCTGGAGCAGAAGCTGGGCGCGCCGGTACTCCTCAACCTGCTCGCCGGCGGCTTCGTCGCCATGCTCGGCGGGCTGGTGGTGGGCCTGCCCTCGCTGCGGGTCAAGGGCCTGTACCTGGCGATCGCGACCATCGCCGCCTCGGTGGTGCTGCACTTCGTGTTCGCCAACTGGCATGCGGTCACCGGCGGCCATGCGGGCATCACCCTGGTGCCGGCGGAGATCCTCGGCCTCAGCTTCGACACCTCCTTCCGCCTGTACTGGCTGTTCGTGCCGATCACCATCCTGATGGTGGCCGGCGCGGCCAACCTCTTCCGCACCCGCATCGGCCGCGCCTTCATCGCCATCCGCGACCGCGACATCTCCGCCGAGGTGCTGGGCATTCCGCTGCTGCGCTACAAGCTGCTGTCCTTCGGTCTGTCGTCCTTCTACGCCGGGGTGGCGGGCGGGATGTGGGCCTACTTCTTCCGCGTGGTCACGCCGGAGAGCTTCCCGCTGATCCTGTCGATCTTCTTCCTCGCCGCGGTCATCGTCGGCGGCATGGGCACCATCCTCGGCGCCATCCTCGGCGCGGTCTTCATGACCATGGTGCCCGAGGCGCTGAAGCTCGTCGTCGGCTGGCTGCCGCTGTCGGCCGACGCCACGCTGATCCTGTCGCCGGTGCGCACCATCGTGTTCGGCGTGCTGATCGTCGGCTTCCTGGTGTTCGAGCCGCTCGGCCTGCAGGAGATCTGGCGCCGCATCCGCCGCTTCTTCCACCTCTGGCCGTTCCGCGCCTGAGCTTTCCTCGCCGCACCGCTTCACCCCATATCAAGAGAAGGAGACAAGCATGAGAAGAACCGTACTCAAGAGCCTGCTGGCCACCGCGATCCTCTCCGCCACCGCCGGCCTGCCCGTAGCCCGGGCGGCCGACAAGGAGATCGTCATCGGCGGCTCCATCCCGATGAGCGGCGTGTTCGCCTTCGCGGGCATCGGCATCCACGCCGGCATCCAGGATTACGTGAAGATGGTCAACGCCGCCGGCGGCATCGCAGGCCACACGCTGCGCTACGTGCCCGAGGACAGCGCCTACAAGGTCGACCAGTCGGTGGCGGCGTTCAAGAAGATCACCAGCCAGAACAAGGTGAACTTCTACTACGGCGACTCCACCGCCTTCAGCAAGACCATCAACCCCGAGCTCGACCGCGCCGGCTCGATGATCATGTCGGGCGCCTCCTTCGCCACCGAGCTCAACGACCCGAAGAAGTACCCTTACCAGTTCGTCGCCGGCCCGGACTACACCCAGCAGTTCGGCATCCTGCTGCGCTACATCGCCCAGCAGAAGCCCGGCGCCAAGGTGGCCTTCGTCCATTCCGACACCGAGTTCGGCCGCGACCCGATCGAGACCAGCCGCGGCGTGGCCAAGGCACTCGGGCTCGACGTCGCCATCGAGATCATGACCCCGCCGGGCGCGGTCGATGTGTCCACCGAGATCGCCAAGCTGCGCCGCGCGCGGCCCGACTTCACCATCTTCCACGGCTACATCCTCGGCCCCATCCCCGAATTCATCGGCCAGGCGCGCCAGATGGGCCTGGACACCCAGTTCATGGGCACCTTCTGGACCATGGACAACTCGACCGTGATGCAGATGGGCGAGCTCGCCGAAGGCTTCATGGGCGTGATGCCCTACAACTACTACTACGACCAGAGCGCACCGGCGCCGATGCTCGACAAGATCCGCGCGATGCGTCCCGAGTACCAGAACGTGCCCTACATCCAGGGCTTCCTGTCGGCCATGCTGTACGCCGAGTCGGCCCGCCGCACGCTGGCCGCAGGCAAGGAGATGAGCGCGGCCAACCTCAAGGCGGCGCTCAACTCGATCGAGAATTTCGACACCGGCGGCCTGATCGGCGTGCCCGTCACCCTCCGCGGCAACACCATCCCGGTCGGCCGCATCTACCGCGCCGACACCAAGGCCAGGCGCATGGTGCCGGCCTCCGACTGGATCGTGCTGGAGTAAGCGATGAGTGCGGCCGAATCCGTCCTCGAGGTGAACAACATCGAGGTGATCTACAACAAGGCGGTGCAGGTGCTGCGCGGCCTCTCGCTGGCGGTGCCGCGCGGGCAGATCGTCGCCCTGCTCGGCTCCAACGGCGCCGGCAAGAGCACCACGCTCAAGACCGTCTCCGGCCTCCTCGGGCTGGAGAACGGCGAGCTGACGCGCGGCGAGATCCGCTTCGAGGGCAGGCCGCTGGCGGATTCCAAGCCGCACGAGCTGGTGCGCGCGGGGCTCTTCCACGTGATGGAGGGGCGCCGCGTGTTCGAGGACCTCAGCGTCGAGGAGAACCTCGTCGCCGCCACCTACGCACTCACCGGGCGCAAGGGCGAGAAGGCCGACAAGGAGCTCGTCTATGAATACTTCCCGCGCCTGTACGAGCGCCGCAACGGCCTCGCCGGCTATCTGTCGGGCGGCGAGCAGCAGATGCTGGCGATCGGCCGCGCGCTGATCGCCCGCCCCAGGCTGATCCTGCTCGACGAGCCCTCGCTGGGCCTCGCGCCGCTGCTGGTGGAGAACATCTTCCGCATCATCGCCCGCATCAACGCCGAGCAGAAGGTGTCGATGCTGCTGGTGGAGCAGAACGCCTCGGTGGCGCTGGCGGTGGCGCACTACGGCTACATCATGGAGAACGGCAAGGTCGTCACCGACGGCCCGGCCGAGCGTCTCGCCGGCGACCAGGACGTGCGCGAGTTCTACCTCGGCATGGGTGGGCACGGCGAGATGAAGAGCTTCCGCGACATCAAGCACTACAAGCGCCGCAAGCGCTGGCTGTCGTGATCGAGAGGGTGGCCATGAGCAACAACCTACCCACGCTGACCCTGCCGCAGATGCTGCGCGAGCAGGCGAGGCTGCAACCCGGGCGGCCCGCCATCCGCCAGAAGGACTTCGGCATCTGGCAGGCCATCGGCTGGGACGACTATTACCGCCGCGCGAGCCATGTCGGCCTCGGCCTGCGCGCGCTCGGCCTGCCCGCCGGCGGCCATGTCGGCGTGCTCGCCGAGAACCGCATCGAATGGGTGCTGGCGCAGATGGGCTGCGGCCTCGTCGGCGCCATCGCGGTCGGCGTCTATCCGACCAGCCCGGCACCCGAGGTGGCCTACGTGCTCAATCACGCCGACGTCGAGGTCGTGGTGTGCGAGGACCAGGAGCAGACCGACAAGGTGATCGAGGCGCTCGACCAGCTGCCGCACCTGCGCGCCATCGTGGTGATGGAGACCAAGGGCCTGCGCAACGCCGACGAGCGCGTGCGCGACCGCATCCTGTCCTTCGCCGACCTGGAGCGGCTCGGCGTCGAATACGAGGCCACCCACCGCCACCTGGTCGAGGAGACCCTGGCCGCGCAGCGGCTCGACGACCTCGCGCTGATGATCTACACCTCGGGCTCCACCGGCAAGCCCAAGGGCGCGATGATCCGCTACGCCAACATCCGCGGCGTCGCGCCCGGCATCATCGACCGCCTCGGCCTCGCGGCCGACACCGTGCACCTGTCCTACCTGCCCCTGTGCCACGTCGCCGAGCAGATGCTGACCACCTTCTGCCCGATCTACCTCGGCTCCACCGTCGCCTTCGGCGAGTCGATCCGCACCGTGCAGGAGGACCTGCGCGAGATCGCGCCCACGATGTTCCTCGGCGTGCCGCGCATCTGGGAGAAGCTGCACTCGGCGATCACGATCCGGATGCAGGAGAGCGGGCCCGTGCAGCGCTGGCTGTTCGCACGCGCGCTGGCGGCCTGCGCGCCCTTCGCCCACAAGTCGGCGGCGCAGCGCACGGCGGGCGAGCGCCTGACCCACGCCATCTGCTACGGCCTCATCCTGCGCGCGCTGCAGAACTTCATCGGCCTGCGCAAGGCGCGCGTGGCGCTGACCGGCGCGGCGCCGATCCCGCCCGCGGTGGTGCACTTCTTCCGTACCCTCGGGGTGCCGCTGGTCGAGGTCTACGGCCTCACCGAATCGACCGGCATGATCACCGGTCAGCCGCTCGACGCGGTGGCCTTCGGTTCGGTCGGCACGCCCATCCTCGGCGTCGAGCACCGCATCGGCGCGCGTGGCGAGCTGCTGGTCCACGGCGAGATGGTCTTCGCCGGCTACTACAAGAACCCGGAGGCGACCGCCGACGCCATCCGCGACGGCTGGCTGCACACCGGCGACGTGGTCGAGGAGCGCGACGGCCAGCTCTACATCGTCGATCGCCTCAAGGACATCATGATCACCGCCGGCGGCAAGAACCTGACGCCGTCCGAGATCGAGAAGGCGATGAAGTCCAGCCCCTACATCAAGGAGTGCATCGTCGTTGCCGACGGGCGCAAGTTCGTCTCGGCGCTGATCCAGATCGACTACGAGACGGTGTCGAGATGGGCCGAGGGCCGCCAGATCCCCTTCACCCACTTCCGCTCGCTGGTCGAGCACCCCGAGGTGCGCGCGCTGATCGAGGCCGAGATCGCGCGTGGCAACGCCCAGCTTGCCCAGGTCTCGCACATCCGCCGCTTCCACCTGCTGAGCAAGGAGCTCGACCACGACGACGGCGAGGTCACGGCGACCATGAAGGTGCGTCGCGCGAGCGTCTACAAGACCTATGCCGACGTGATCGAAGCCATGTACCGGGGAGGGGCCGCCCATGCCTGACCCGATCCACGGCGACTGCGTGCGACTCGAGCGTGAAGGCGGGCTCGCCTTCATCACCCTCGACCGCCCGCAGGCGCGCAACGCCCTCGACCTGGCGATGGGGCTGGGACTGCGCGACGCCGTGCGCGAACTTGCCGCCGCGCCGCCGCGCGTGCTCGTGCTGCGCAGCAGCGGCGCGCACTTCATGGTCGGCGGCGACGTGCGCCGCTTCGACGCCCTGCTCGGCGAGTCGCAGGTCGCCTGTACCGACGAGATCGGCCGCCTCATCGATGCGGTGCACGAGGCCGTCACCGGCCTCACCCGGCTGCCTTGCCCGGTGCTGGGTCTGGCGGGCGGCTCGGTGGCGGGCTTCGGCCTGGCGCTGGCCATGGCTTGCGACCTCCTGGTCGCGGCCGACGACGCGCGCCTCGTGCTCGCCTACGGTGCCATCGGCGCCACGCCCGACGGCGGCGCGAGCTGGCAGCTGCCGCGCCGCGTCGGCCTGCAGCGGGCGCTCGCGATCGCGCTGCTCGACCCGCAGCTCGATGCGGCGCAGGCGAGGGAGATCGGCCTGGTGGCCGAGGTGGTGCCGGCAGCGCAGCTGGCCGAGGCCGGGCTGGCGCTGGCCCGACGCCTGGCCGCGGGACCGGCCGCCGCCCAGGCCGGCATCAAGCGCCTGCTGCGCGCGGGCCTCGACACCGACCTGGCGACGGCGCTCGACGCCGAGAAGGCGAGCTTCCTCGCCCTCTCCGCGACGCCGGACTTCGCCGAGGGCGTGCGCGCCTTCTGCGAGCGGCGGCCGGCGCGCTTCGCGCGACCCTCCGGCTAGGCTCGCCCGCGACGCGCTGCCCGAGCGCCTTCCACCCGCAATCCCCGTCGGCGTGCCCAGGCATGCCCGCCCCTTTATTGCCCGTCGTCTGCGCACGGCGGCTTCGCATGGAGACACCATGGACTTCCAGTTGAACCCGGAGCAGCGCGAGATCCGCGACCTGGCGCGCCGCTTCGCCGAGCGCGAGATCGCCCCCCGCGCCGCGCAGGCCGATCTCGACAAGGCTTTCCCGACCGAGGTGCACCAGCGCGCGCAGGAGCTCGGCCTGCTCGGCATCAACCTGCCCGAGACGGTCGGCGGCGGCGGCCTCGGCTGCCTGGAGCTGGTGCTGGTCACCGAGGCCTTCTGCCGCGGCTGCCTGGGCATCGGCACCGCGTTGTGCGTGAACGCGCTCGCCACCGAGCCGATCGTCATCGCCGGAACCGATGCGCAGCGCAGCCGCTACCTCGGCGCCGCGGCCCGCGGTGCGCTCGCCAGCTTCGCGATGACCGAGCCCGGCGCCGGCTCCGACGTGGCCGGCATCCGCACCCGCGCCGAGCGCGTCGAGGGCGGCTATCGCCTCACCGGCAGCAAGATCTGGATCTCCAACGCCAACCTCGCCGAGTTCTTCGTCGTCTTCGCCAAGACCGCGCCGGACGGCGGCCACCGCGGCATGAGCGCCTTCATCGTGCCGCGCGCCAGCGCCGGCCTGACGGTGGGCGAGCCCTTGGGCAAGCTCGGCCAGCGCTGTTCGCCCACCTGCGAGGTCTTCCTCGACCAGGTCTTCGTGCCCGAGGACCACCGCCTCGGCGAGGAGGGCGGCGGCTTCGCGCTGGCGATGGCGGTGTTCGACCACTCGCGCCCGATGGTGGCCGCCTTCGGCGTCGGCCTCATCGAGCGCTGCCTCGACGAGTCGCTCGCCTACGCCACCCAGCGCAGCAGCATGGGCAAGCGCCTGATCGACCACCAGGCCGTGGCCCACAAGCTCGCCGAGATGCGCATGAGGCTCGAAGCCGCGCGCCTGCTCACCTATCAGTCGGCCTGGCTGCTCGACCAGGGTCGGCCGAACACCATCGAAGCCTCGATCGCCAAGGCCTTCGCCGCGGACGCGGCGATGTGGGCGGCGACCGAGGCGGTGCAGATCTTCGGCGGCATGGGCTACTCGACCGAGTACCCGGTGGAGAAGCTCTTCCGCGACGCCAAGGTGCTGCAGATCTACGAAGGCACCAGCGAGATCCAGCGCAACATCATCGCCCGCGAACTGCAGCGGGCCTGAACCCGAGGACCCGGAAATGAACCCAAGCAATCCATCGAACCCGAACGAGGCGCTGATCCTGGGCGCCGTGCGCACCCCCTTCGGCCGCCGCGGCGGCGCCCTGCGCGAGACCCGCCCGGACGAGCTCCTCGCCACCGTCATCGGCGGCGTGCTGGCGCGCACCGGCCTGCCTGGCGACAAGGTCGGCGACGTGCTCGCCGGCTGCGTCAGCCAGGCCGGAGAGCAGGGCGCCAACATCGCCCGCCAGGCGCTGCTGATCGCCGGCCTGCCCGCCGAGGTGCCGGGCGTGTCGATGAACCGCATGTGCGGCTCCAGCCAGTACGCCACCCACGCCGCGGCGCAGGCGGTGGCCGCGGGCGACCTCGACTTCGCCATCGGCTGCGGCGTCGAGAGCATGAGCCGGGTGCCGATGTTCCTCGACCTGACCCTGGGCCGGGGCGACTTCCGCGGCTTCGACAACTTGCACCCGAAGATCCTCGAACGCTTCGCCATCCCGCACCAGGTCGAGAGCGCCGAGCGCATCGCCGGGCAGTGGAAGATCTCGCGCACCGAAATGGACGACTACGCGATCGAGAGCCACCGCCGCGCCGAGGCCGCGCGTGCGGCCGGCGTGCACAGCGAGATCCTGCCGGTGGCGGGGGTGGACAAGGAGGGCGGGGCGATCACGCTCGCGCACGACGAGGGCATCCGCGCGGTCATCGACGTCGAGCGCATGCGCGCCATGCAGCCGGTGTTCCGCCAGCCCGGCGAGGGCGGCGTGACCGCGGCCAACGCCAGCCAGATGTCGGACGGCGCCGCTGCGGTGCTGGTGGGCCGCCGCGCCGCCGCCGAGGCGCTCGGCATCCGGCCGCGCGCCCGCTTCCGCGCCCGCGTCGCGCTCGGCTCCGACCCGGTGCTGCAGCTCACCGGGGTGATCCCGGCGGCGCGGCGTGCGCTCGAGATGGCCGGGCTGTCGATCCGCGACATGGACTGGATCGAGGTCAACGAGGCCTTCGCCAGCGTGGCGCTGTGCTTCGTGCGCGAGTTCGCGCCCGACCTGGATCGCCTCAACCCCTGGGGTGGGGCGATCGCCCACGGCCACCCGCTGGGCGGCAGCGGCGCCGGCCTGCTGGCCAAGATGCTCGCCGGCCTCGAATGCCGCGACGGCCGCTTCGGCCTGCAGGTCATGTGCATCGGCCACGGCATGGCCACCGCCACCGTCATCGAACGACTCTGAGACACAAGGAGCACACGCAATGAAGATCGCAAACTCGGTATTCCTGGTGACCGGCGGCGCCTCCGGGCTGGGCGCGGCCACCGCGCGCATGGTGGTCGAAGGCGGCGGCAAGGTGGTGCTCGCCGACCTCAACGAAGAGGCCGGCAAGGCGTTGGCGGCCGAACTCGGCGCGGCGGCCCGTTTCGTGCGCACCGACGTCACCGACGAGGCCTCGACGCAGGCGGCGGTCGAGGCCGCGGTGCAGGGCTGCGGGGGCCTGCACGGACTGGTGTGCTGCGCGGGCGTGGCGCCGGGCGAGAAGGTGGTGGGCAAGGACGGCCCGCATGGTCTCGACCGCTTCGTTCGCGGCGTGATGATCAACCTTGTCGGCACCTTCAACCCGATCCGCCTCGCCGCCGCCGCGATGAGCAAGGCCGCGCCCAACGAGGAGGGCGAGCGTGGCGTGATCGTCACCACCGCCTCGGTCGCCGCCTTCGACGGCCAGATCGGCCAGGCGACGTATGCGGCGTCCAAGGCCGGCGTGGTCGGCATGACGCTGCCGATCGCGCGCGAGCTGGCACGCTACGGCATCCGCGTGATGAGCATCGCCCCCGGCATCTTCGAGACGCCGATGCTGCGCGGGCTGCCGCAGGCGGTGCAGGATTCGCTCGGCGAGATGGTGCCTTTCCCCTCGCGCCTCGGCCGCGCCAGCGAATATGCGCAGCTGGTGCGCTCGATCTGCGAAAACCCGATGTTGAACGGCGAGGTCATCCGTCTCGATGGCGCGATCCGCATGGCAGCCAAGTGAGGAGCCCGGCATGAACCCCGTACACACGACCATGATTCCCGCCGACGTCCGTCGTGCCGGGCGCAACCTGATCGGCGACGCCTTCGCGCGTTCGGTGCGCCGCAACCCCGAGCGCGAGGCGCTGCGCTTCGAGGGGCGCAGCTGGCGCTACGCCCAGCTCGACCGTGCCGCCAACCGCGTCGCCAACCGCCTGCTCGGCCTCGGCCTGGCGGTCGGCGATCGCGTCGCCGCCTATGGGCGCAATTCCGACGCCTACGTGCTGCTGTGGCTGGGCTGCGTGAAGGCGGGGCTGATCCACGTCCCGATCAACTACGCGCTGCTCGACGCCGAGCTGCGCTACATCGTCGAGCAGTCGGGCGCGCGTGCGTTGTTCTGCGACGCCGACATGGCGACCCACGTCGAGGCCCTCGGCAGCGACCTGCCCTGCGAATGGCGCGGCACGCTGCACGGCGGACACGAGCGCGACGTCCTCGAGTGGGCGCAGGCCGGCGGCACGGACACGGCCCCGGCGATCGCGCTCGACGAGGAGGCCATCGCGCAGCTGCTGTACACCTCGGGCACCACCGCCGCGCCCAAGGGCGCGATGATGAGCCATCGTGCGCTGCTCGCCGAATACACCAGCACGCTGCTCGCCACCGACATCCGCGCCGAGGACTGCGCGCTCGCCGCGCTGCCGCTGTACCACTCGGCGCAGATGCACGTCTTCCTGATGCCGCAGCTGCTGGTGGGCGCGACCACCCTGCTGATCCAGGCGCCGCAGCCCGAGCGCTGCTTCGAGCTGATCGAGCGCGAGCGCGTGACGTCCTTCTTCGCCCCGCCCACGGTGTGGATCGCCTTCCTGCGTCATCCGGCCTTCGCGCCGGCGCGGCTGGCCTCGCTGCAGAAGGGCTACTACGGCGCCTCGATCATGCCGGTGCCGGTGCTGCAGGAGCTGGCCGCACGCCTGCCGGCGCTGCAGCTCTAC
>WBZQ01002489.1_pt1 | contig 11818 bp, 7 predicted proteins | sample 5204251 | NCBI WGS metagenome assembly WBZQ01 (sample SAMN12412402, study PRJNA552823) | activated sludge metagenome | isolation source: activated sludge from nitrification reactor of wastewater treatment plant... | place: USA: Virginia | collected 2017-09 | reverse complement strand
ATGCAGAAATGCTGGTAACTCCCGGCACACTTTGCAATTCGTTCGACAGCTTCTCGAACGATGCGGTGGTCGGTTCGATCAAGTTCTCGTTCTGAGCCACTTGCTGACTATCAACGGCCCGTCCCGGCAATCCGGGGCGGGCCGTTCGCGTTTCAGCGCTTCGCGTGGACGATGGCGATGTCGATCAGGTCGACCTTCAGCCCCGCGATCGGACGATTCAGGACGAACGCCTCCGCAAGGGGATCGCCGCGGAAGCAAAGGCTTTGAAAAAGACCAAAAAATTCGGTCTTGTGTTCGAAGAGCATTTGCCTGAGACCGTACGGTTGCCAAGATTGCCAGTGAAGCCGGGTGAATTTGTAACGCTGAAACGCTTAGCTAGTAACGAAATTTGGCGCGTCGAAACTATTAACGGCAATATAGCGACGTGCGAGCGGGCTGCTGGGTGCTATCCATCATCAAGTGAAAAATTTCTGGCTTCAGATCTTGTGGTTGTGCGGAGTTTCGGAGATCCAATTTATCCTGCCCTCGTTCCAGTAGAACGTATTGAAGGCGGCGGCCCACACAAACCGTGGCATGTGGTCATCAATGCAGACAACTTCCATGCTTTGCAATTGCTTCTCTACGGTTACGAACACAGAGTGGACGCGATTTACATAGACCCGCCTTACAACAGTGGAGCACGCGATTGGAAATACAATAACGATTACGTTGACGGGAACGATCCATGGCAGCATAGCAAGTGGCTGTCGATGATGAAGAAACGTCTAGCGCTGGCTAAGCGTGTTCTGAACCCGCAGGATTCGGTCCTTATCGTCACTATTGACGAGAAGGAGTATCTCCGTCTCGGGATACTTCTTGAAGAAGTGTTTGTAGGCTGCAACATCCAAATGGTTAGCACTCTTATCAATCCGGCTAGCGTTGCGAGAGCAGGCTCATTCGGTCGGAATGACGAATACATTTTCTTCGTAATGATTGGTAAGGCAGCTCCACAAAGGGTCAGGCTTGATAGGGAATGGGTTTCGGCAAAAGGACGCACTCATACCGGTAACCTCCGTTGGGACCTTCTTCGGCGGTCAGGCCCAGGGTCGTCCCGCAAAGACTCTCCAGGTTGCTTTTACCCGATATATATCAACCCTCAGGGACCGGTAGTTGCGAAGATTGGGGATGCTATTCCGAGCGGACAAGAGGCTCCGAAGCCGCCACGAGGCTGCGTAATGGTTTTGCCAATTCGAAAAAATGGGAGTGAAGGGCGGTGGCAGTGGACTCCCACTACGATTAGAGAACGATTACCTCAAGGACGTGTTCGGATCAGCGGTAGTGAGGCCGACGGCTATGTGATCTCTATTCTTAAAGATGGAGAGTACGCCAAGGTAACCAGAGGTGAGTTCTCCATAACCGGGCGGAGACCCGATGGATCGCTAATTGTCGATGATATCGAGTTTGAGAAGGTCTTGGCTATTCCAGGAACTCAGTGGCGAATTAGTTCTCACGATGCTACTCAGTACGGCTCACGCTTGCTTGCGAATATTATTCCTGATCGAAAGTTTCCTTTTCCAAAGTCTTTGTACGCTGTCGAAGATGCTCTCCGATTCTTCGTACAACACAAACAAGACGCAATTATTATGGACTTTTTTGGAGGCTCCGGGACAACCACCCACGCCGTCGCACGGCTGAACAAGCAGGATGGTGGGCACCGACGTTCTATTTTGGTGACCAATAATGAGGTATCTGCAGATGAAGCTGACTCACTAGGTCGTAATGGTTCCCAGCCAGGTGATCCTGAGTGGGAAAATATTGGGATTTTCGAGCACATAACTAGACCGCGCCTTGTTTCTTCGTTCACTGGTAGAACCCCTGACGGCGAGCCTATAAATGGCGCCTACAAGTTTACTGACGAATTCCCAATGGCTGACGGCTTTGCAGAAAATGTCGAGTTCTTTCGCCTCGATTTTCTTGATCCGAGTGATGTCGCGCGTGGTGACGCGTTTTCAGCTATTTTGCCTATACTTTGGATGATCGCTGGTTGTCGAGGTAAACGCGAAGATTCGAAAGGTACGCAAGCATGGTCAATTCCAAAAACCTCACCGTTTGCTGTTCTTATCCGGGAAAAGGAGTTCCGCACGTTTCGTGACAAGATCTGTGAACGCCACGATATTAAATGGGTCTTTCTGGTGACGGACTCAGACGAAAATTTCGCTCTGATGCGCCGTGCTCTGGGACATAAAATCGAGTGCATCCAGCTCTATAAAAGCTATCTGGAAAATTTCCGCCTCAATGCCACTGAGGGGTTGGGAGGGATGATATAGAGTGAAACTTGAACCTAAGGACTTCCAAGATATTGCCGCCCGGGACATAGTTGCGAAGCTCGAAAAAGCTCGTCAAGGTGTCGCCGATGGTGACTTGGAGTCAATCATTTTGAGCGCTCCTACGGGATCAGGAAAAACTATCACGCTGGCTCAGGTCATTGATCTTATGTTCGGAGGTGGTGAGGGGATTCCTGCGAGACCGCAGACGGTTTTTTTGTGGCTTTCGGATTCCCCAGAATTGAATATTCAAAGCAGTAACAAATTGCTTGGCGCATGTGATCATCTTCCATATCGAAAAATATTGCCGATAAATAGTGAGAATTTCGATGATGAGTACTTGCGAGAGGGGCATGTCTATTTCATAAATACACAGCTTCTAGGCAAAGATAAGTTGCTCACAAAAGGGCAGGGAGATGAGAGGAAATTTACATTCTGGCAGACCGTTGCCAATACAATTGCCCGCGCGTCTCAAGACTTTATCCTGATAATAGACGAAGCGCATCGAGGGGCTAGCGCCACTGATAAAAATCGCACCACAATTATGCAAAAATTTATCATCGGCTCAGAAGCCGAAGGGATGCCACCGGTACCGCTTGTTTTGGGTATGAGTGCCACGCCTCAGCGATTCACGACTCTCCTTGGGAATACTAGCCGGACCCAAAGGCCCGTTAATATATCTCCTGATCAAGTTCGATCCAGCGGCTTACTCAAGGATTGGATCATCGTTCGCAGTCCGAAAAGCAAAACTGCGCTGGATCTGACTCTTCTTGAGGATGCCGCCAAAACATGGAAGAGGTTTTCGAAACTTTGGGAAGACTATTGTTTCCGGAACAATGAGAAGGATCTAGTTCGACCTATTCTTGTTGTTCAAGTTCAGGATGGTGCTGATAATACAGTCACACGTACGCCTCTTAATGACGTGGTGCGCGTAATTGAGCGAGAGAGCGGCGCACTTGGGTTGAATGAAATTGTCCACTGCTTTCAGGAGCCAGGCGATATAGAGGCAGGCGGACGGATCATACGTAAGATGGAAGCATCTCGCATTCAAGACAGTCAGGACGTCAAAGTCGTGTTATTCAAAACTGCGTTGACAACGGGCTGGGATTGCCCACGTGCAGAAGTGATGATGAGTTTCCGACGTGCTCAAGACCAGACTAGTATCGCACAACTAGTAGGCCGGATGATTCGTACCCCGCTTGCCCGAAGAATAGGCACAGATGAAGTTCTAGACACAGTCGAATTGTTCCTCCCCCATTATGATTCTCAAGCACTGGAAGCTGTGTTGGCTCGGTTACGCAACCCTGATGCGGATGAGTATGTGCCAACCCGGGTTGAAACGTCTGTAGAATCATATATACGAAATCCTGCAATGGAGAAGGTTTTTGACCGTCTAAAAGAGCTACAAACGTACACGGTAAGTCGTATTCAGAAGATGAGCGATGTGAAGAGATCGCTTCGTCTGGCTGGATTATTGGTTCACGAGGGAATCAACCGGGACGCTGACGAACAAACGAGAGAAATATTCCTGAAGCGGCTTAAAGAGTTGCGGGATGAGTTTGCCACCAAAGACCCTCAGTGGGGAAATATTGTGAGGGATGGTGGTGAGATTGAAGTTGACATTTCTCAGGTGGCCACGGGGTTGATGAATATTGTTGACCAGAAAACCGCACGGATGACACTTTCAGAAGAGAACATCGAACAACTGTTTGACGCTACTGGTCGAATGGTGGCCCCGGGTGAAGGACTCCACCGCACATATTGGAAGCGATATCACGATAAGCAAAAGCCGAATCAAGTCAAACTGGAATTGTTTGCGCTGATGCGTCACCCTGAAACACTTTCAACCATAGGGCGCCTCGCCAAGCAGCAGTTCGATGCTTTATGGACGAAGCACATAGCGGACATTCAGGGATTGCCAGCATCAACTCGCGTAAGATTCAACGCGCTTATTCAAGCTAGTGGGGAGGCCACGCCGCACGATTGGGATCTGCCGGAAACGATTGTCGAAAAGAATGAAGGTGATGTTTGGAAGAACCACCTTTATTGCGCACAGAACGGAGAGTTTAGTGCAACGCTAAATGAGTGGGAAAAGGAGTTGCTCAAGGCTTCAATGAAGAAAGATGATTTCGTCGCCTGGCTGCGAAACTTGCCTCGACGAGAATGGGCTCTCTGTATTCCGTACGAGTTGCAAGGCCTCAGACCTTTTTACCCTGATTTTGTGATCGTGCGTAAAACCGGGAAGACCTTTATGATTGATTTACTTGAGCCTCATGATGACAGCAGGACCGACACATGGGCAAAGGCTAAAGGTCTCGCAGAGTATGCCGACAGACACGGCATACAGTTTGGCCGCATTATTATTGCTCGAAAGAAAGACAATAAGTGGGATTTGGCTGATGTGAACGAGAGAGGAACACGGGCTAAAGCGCGCAAAATGCATTCGAGCAGTGATCTTGAGAGCCTGTTTTCGTAGCCAGCGGGTCCGGGGGATTCGAATCGAATATCAGATGTTCGTCGAGAAATTCGGTCACGGTTTTGGTCACGGTTCGGGCACAGTTTTGGTCCCGATTGCTAATACACCTGAATCTCACTCCGGCACACTCGGCTTCTTGTAACCCATCGTTCCTCAAAGGGTTTTTTGCACTCAATCGCACTTGGTCATTTGTAAGAGTAACCAACCTAGAAGCTCTTTTAAGGCGAGGGTCCTGGGTTCGAATCCCAGCCGACTCACCATTCGGAACACTGCATCATCACCCGCTATTTAAGACCACAGGCTTCTTCTCTCCTCCTCTTTGCGGCGGCCTGGCTTTGTCGGGGCTCCGTAAATCCTGAGCAACCGACTGAACTGTATCTGCTGCGCTCTCCTGGATCGTGTTCTACCCCCTAAGTCAGGCTTAGCTCGAGGAATCGGAATCCACCCGGTTTCATCAAGCCCCGTATGATCGGCTGCTGTTGCGGCGTACAAGCAAACCGCGAATGTGTGCAATTTGAGTGGGTCACGTCCGTCACTCCAATCGACTTCGCCATGCCGTGCGCAATGACATGACTGCGTCACTGCGTACCGTATTGGAATCCTGCAGGCCGCGTGTGAGGATCTGGGACGTATGACGTGACACGACGGTACGAGCTGTGGAAGCAGCCCAGAGAGACGTATTCGATATCCATCACGGAATCCGTCAACAAATTGCCAGAAGTTTTGCAGTCACGTATTCTGACTCTAACGCTGCTACCGCCACACTACATGTCATTCAAGCAGGAGGTGCTCATTGAAGGGGATACCTTCTTCCGCCAAGGACCACGAGCCGATCCTTCATCGCTCAGCTACAGAAATCCGTTTCCGTGTCGATGAGGTCGAGCCTTGCACGGAACTCTGCCAACTCACGAACGCGCAGGCGCGTATATAGCGGGATATCGCAAGGCCGTTGCTCGCCTGTAGCGTTGATGAATCCTCAGAAGTCATCTTGGCAGGGGGCGCCGCAAGGCATGGATTGGTCGATGCGGTATATGTGGCCTTTAGCCAGCATCGCCCGCTTGTCCTCACTCCTGATGCGCTCTGGATCACCATCGCACAAGGCCTGGCCCATCACATCACGAATCATGCCGAGGCGCTCCGTTCGAGTGTTGTCAGGCATAAGGGGAAAATGACCTTGCAGGCCGCCGCCCTGAAGCTCCTTGCACATGAACATTGGGCCAGGGTCGTTCAGCAATGGAGCGATGGTATCCGTGAGCATGTTCAGGGCGACCTGTATCAACTCATGATTTGCGACTTCAGCACCACGTCGCCCGCGGTACGAACGGCAAGCCAGGTTGTCATGATGGATGCGTTCCAGCAATATTTTGATTATGAGCTGCGGTGTATTTGCGGGATCCCGTCGATCACCCTGATGGGCTCTGTAGTAGACTGGGTCAAAATTCGTGAGCGCGTCGATGTCATGGCGACGTTTCACCTCGACTGGTGGACCGATCGGCTGAAGCCGATCTGCGATGAGTTTGTCGCGGCGGTGCAGGGTACTCCGTCGCAACGATTCTGGAAACACATCTATAGCCCGAAGGAGATCTATGGGGGAGATTCGATTACCGGCTGGCTGGCCGATCTTTTTCCCTATCTCCAACACTCGCTGACCAAGGCTCCCACTGTAAGAAACCCGATCCTCGACATTCCACGCGCACAACTCACCGTCGAGGATGGGGTGTCGGCAGGTCTGATCCCCGTAGGTCTCTCACGAGCGCCGTTCACGATGAGATCAGCATCCATCGAGGAATCCCGGGAATTGGAAATTGTCGCCGGCTTCATGGGCGTCAAACAACAAGCAGACAGCGGCACGCTGGAACCGGAGATTGGATGGGCCGTCATAGAACCGGATGTGTTCACGCAGGTGCTGAACACATTTGCACGAATCGGGGCGCTTGACGTGACGTCCAAGCCGCTTATGACCGCCCAGCAGGATCAGCACCTGAGAGGGCTGTTAGGAGTGGGCATCCGCAAGGAGTTGGTGCAGCTGATGGACCGGTTTGCCGGGGGACAAGTGTTTTTTGGGCAGACGTCACACGCCTGGACCCTCAGACCTGCCACAGAGATCACAGCGAGGCCTATCGGCGGAGCTGGTTCACCGATGACGCTCCATTTCATGGATTTGGCCGATGGTCGTGTCGTAGCCTATGCCTCGGATTGGGGTGCGAAGGGGGCGGCGCGCGAGGCCGGGGTTTTGGTCGGGCACCTCGACGGACAAGCGATTCACGCCGATAGTGTGCGCGTCATTGCGAAAGGACTGACTCAGTTCTTCGATCGACTCGTGCGTGAAGAGGGCCGCTATTATTTCGATGAGCCTTCTAGAGTCTGAGCCATTGCGCTAGGCAAGGAAACGGGCGCTCTACCACTCAGCGCTTGCGTCGGTTGGGCGGATCATCATCGCAAGATTTGTCTGGACGTGAGAGTGTGTTTGCAAGAGGTTGGGGAAGGCCGGTTTTCCTGAGTCTCACGGGTCGTCATGGGTTCACCTTGGCCGATCAAATGGTGATTCATGCTCTTCACCGAATATTTTCACCGTACACATAAGTAGTTCACACCGAAACCGTTCAGGCCGTTCACTCGTCATCCCATAGGGTAAACCCACCGTTCTGCTGCCCGTCATTCGGTCGTTCCCTCGTGGCAGGGTGACTTCCTATGCCTATATTGAGCACTTTATTGACCAGGGGAGACCCTAGCTCTCAGTTCGTCGATCTCCATGGCATAAGAAAGCATGAAGGAGAAACGGTTACTGCTGCTTCTCGTGCTTGCGGTTGGGTATTGTTCACCTGCGGGGAGTGCATCAGTCGCCTGGGCTCAGACAGGACTTATCACCCCTCAATCGAGCACTCCAGCAGCCATTTCTCCTATCCAGCCTTCATCCGCGCCGACGAGCGGGCTGCCGGCCAATGTCATCACCCCTTCAACCACGTCGCAGTTGGCGCCCAACCCTGGCGCGCGTCCGAACAACGGGCCGCCTCCTTTTAGCAGTGCGGGACGCGGCTTGCCTGGTATGCAGGGAGGGCCTCCATTGAATGCTCCGATGGGAGCACAAGATCCTTCTCGAAGTTATATGCAGCCCCCGACAGTGAGGCCATTGTTTTGCGATCCTGCCCTGAATATCCAATGCTGAACCGTCATATCCATGCTTCCTAACTGAGTCGTGACAACTACGATTAATTTCCCAGAACGGACAGATTGGATCCAATGACTCAGCCTGGGTTAAGGACAACTGAAGAAACAGTCCAGAGGAGTCTATCGAACGAACCCATGATGATCGATGTGTCCTGTCAAATATGTGGAGGTGCTGATCATGAAACGCTCGCGTCTGCGGTGGAGATTACCCATCAACAAGCGATGCTGCAGAGCTTTCACCAACAGCGAAGGCGTCAGGAGGCGCAGGCGGAGCTCAAGGACCGAACCTCATTCTCCCAAAACTATTCAACAAAAGTGGTCCGGTGCCTGACATGCGGATTTATGTATCGCAATCCGCGACCCACGCTTGGCGCCATTACAGCTCAGTATGTCGAAGACGCGTACGGCAAGGATCATCTCCAGACTGAGTTTGAGGCGCAGCAATCCTGGGCCGAGAGGAAAATTGCAGCATTCGCCGAACACTGCCGCTTCGCGGCGCGCACTCCGGTTGTCGTCGAAGTCGGAAGTTTCGTCGGTGGTTTTCTTGCCGCCGCACAACGACGAGGATGGTCGATTCTAGGTGTCGATCCAGGCAAGGAGGTTGTGAAGTTTTGTCAGGGCCGAGGGCTGCCCGTCTTTCACGGCACGTTGAACGACGCCACTATTGCAGCGCGGTCGGTCGACGCGGTGGTCATTTGGAATACCTTTGATCAATTGGTGAATCCAGATACCACGCTCAGTGCCGCGCGCCGGATGTTACGGAAAGATGGTCATCTGGTGCTACGCGTGCCCAATGGTCAGATGTTTCATCAAGGCGTGCAGTGGCTGAAGGCTGGTGGTGGCCGAGGTCGCTGGGCTATTCTGGCCCTTGCCTGGAACAATTTGCTCACCTTTCCTTATCTCAACGGTTACTCGACCTCGACCTTGGATCAGCTGGTCGCACGCCATGGGTTCACCCGTGTCGCGCTCGAGGTGGATACACTCATGATGTTATCGGACCTGCAGACGACTTCATGGGGCCGGTGGGAGGAACGAGTCGTGAAATTCATCTGCCGGATCCTGGCCGGAAACCGAACCCTGCCCCCCTCCCTTCAAGCTATGATGAGTCCCTGGTTGGATGTCTATTATGCCGTTGGACATGATGCCGCGGCGTCTCCACGAATTGCCTGCCACGGCTAGACGACGTCTGTGCGAGTCCTGGCTAGGGGTTTTCCCAGAGTATGCGCGGCATTTTCACGCGTATAAGTGAATCAAACACTCCTCGACCTACCATGACATCAACCCGTAATAGCCTCGAAGACGTTTGGGGCCCGCGTACGCCCTATCGCGGACAGTGGCCCGAGCGATCCGACTCCAGTGCAGAAGCCAACGTGGACACCTGGATTCCCTCCGCCTGTGTACTGTGCTCAAACGGGTGCGGTGTGGAAATCGGTGTGAAGGACGGAACAATCGTCGGCGTACGAGGACGAGCAGACGATCGGGTCAATCGAGGACGGTTAGGCCCGAAAGGTCTGTACGGTTGGAAAGCCAACGCGAGTCCAGACAGGCTGACGCGCCCGCTGATCCAAACAGAGGGCAGGTTTCGCGAAGCGAGCTGGGACGAGGCGATGGAGCTGATCGTCCAAAAGTCTCAGGAAGTTCGCCGCCACTATACGGCCGGAGCCATCGGGTTTTACACGAGCGGGCAACTCTTCCTTGAAGAATATTACACGCTGGGTGTGATCGGGAAAGCCGGCTTAGGCACTCCGCACATGGATGGTAATACACGTCTGTGTACCGCCACCTCGTCGGCAGCGCTCAAAGAATCCTTCGGTTGCGACGGGCAACCCGGCTCCTATAGCGACATCGATACGACCGATGCCCTTTTCAATTTCGGCCATAATGTCGCGGAGCAACAAACGGTCTTATGGATGCGCATGTTGGATCGACTCAGCGGGCCGAATCCGCCGAAACTGGTCGTCGTCGATCCCCGGCCGGTTCCTGCCGCCCTGAAAGCCGACGTCCATCTTTCAATTAAACCGGGCACCAATGTGGCCATTATGAATGGCCTGCTACATCTCCTCATCAAGCATGACTGGCTCGATCATCAGTACCTCAGTGCCCATACCGTCGGGTTCGAGCAGTTAGAAAAAACAGTGAAAGCTTGGACGCCGGAACGAACCGCACGCCTGGCGGATGTGCCAGAAAACAAGATACGAGACGCCGCTGAAATTCTCGGCACCGCGCCCACGCTGGTATCGACCGTCCTCCAAGGCGTCTACCAATCTATGCAGGCCACGGCCGCCGCCTGTCAGGTGAACAATCTCCATCTACTCAGGGGGCTGCTCGGCCGCGAAGGCTGCGGCATCTATCAAATGAATGGGCAACCCACGGCGCAAAACACCCGTGAGTGTGGAGCGGACGGGGATTTGCCGGGCTTTCGAAACTGGGACAACCCGTCGCACATCGCGGATCTCGCGAGACTCTGGAATGTCGAGCCCAATATCATTCCACATTGGGCGCCGCCCACCCACGCTATGCAGATCTTCCGCTATTGCGAGCAAGGCATCATCAAGCTGCTTTGGATCTCGGGGACCAACCCGGCCGTGTCATTGCCTGACCTCCGGCGTATCAGACGGATCTTCAATCAGAAGGATCTATTCGTCGTCGTCCAAGACGCGTTCATGACCGAAACGGCCGCGCGCGCAGATGTCATTTTGCCGGCGGCGATCTGGGGTGAAAAGACCGGCTGCTGTACCAACGTCGATCGCACGGTCCACCTCTCACAGAAGGCCATTGAGCCACCAGGGGAAGCGCGTGCGGACCTCGATATCTTCTTGGATTATGCCGAACGGATGAACTTTCGAGACAAAGACGGCCAGCCTCTCGTCAAGTGGCGCACACCAGAAGAAGCATTCGAAGCCTGGAAGGCTTGCTCGAAAGGGCGGCCCTGCGACTATAGCGGCATGACGTACGAGCGGTTATCGACCCGCTCCGGGATTCAGTGGCCATGCACGATCGAGAATCCGGATGGGACCTCGCACCTGTATACCGATGGGCATTTCCCGTCCGACGCCGAATACTGTGAGACCTATGGGCATGATTTCGACACGGGGGCCGTGGCGACGCCAGAACGGTATCGGGCGCATGACCCGCAAGGGCGCGCCGTGCTTAAAGCCAGCAATTATCTGCCTCCGTTTGAAGAACCAGATGAGCAATTTCCGTTCTGGCTGACCACAGGACGGATCGTGTACCAGTTTCACACCCGCACCAAAACAGGGCGCGTCGAAGAGCTTCAGTCCAAGGCTCCCGAGCCCTTCGTCGAAATATCGAATCAGGATGCAGCCGACTACGGCATTGCCGACGGAGAGATGATGGAAGTGCGGTCGCGTCGCGGATATGTGCAGGTCCCTGCGAGAATCACCGGGATACGACCAGGCGTTCTCTTTATTCCGTTTCACTACGGCTATTGGGACGAGAATAGTCATCCTCGCGCCGCGAATGAATTGACACTGGTGGAATGGGATCCGGTGAGCAAGCAGCCGCATTTCAAATGCGCCGCGGTTCGTATAGGAAAGCCCGGCACGTCGGGTCTTGTGCCTAAGCTGGTGAAAACAATTGTGAGAAAGACATTAGAATGAATATCGGCCTCTATATTCGCTTGGCACACCATAGCGAAACGCAGCTCGCTGAGGCATTTTCACAGGTGTCCGACCATCACCGGGACGAGCCCGATGTCGAGGAGACCTGTCGCCTTCTGTCGTCCTGGTCCAAGGACAAATCAGACGCCATCCGTCCGTTTATCGCTACCTATGGGGAACGGAGAGTGAAGGAGCCGGAGACCCTTTATGGCGACCTGTTTCAGGGGCCCCGAACCGGAGGGCTCGCCCTG
>WBZQ01002488.1_pt1 | contig 11820 bp, 10 predicted proteins | sample 5204251 | NCBI WGS metagenome assembly WBZQ01 (sample SAMN12412402, study PRJNA552823) | activated sludge metagenome | isolation source: activated sludge from nitrification reactor of wastewater treatment plant... | place: USA: Virginia | collected 2017-09 | reverse complement strand
GACTTCTCTTGGTGAAAGGGAGTGGATATTGACCGTGCGCACGTTATTCCAGCGGTGCCAGGCTGGCCTTATCAACCAGCCCTCACCGGCACCAATCTGTTGACCGTGAATGGCAACCAGAGCAGTTGGGCCAACGTGACCATCGACACCAAGAAGTTGAGCAACGGTTGGCATAACTTCTTCGTACGCTCCGACGGCCCCAATGGTATGGTCAGCCAGTGCAGTGGTTGCCCGAATGTCAAGAGCCACCCCGCCGGAATTGCTAAGTTCTGGTTCTACGTCAGCAACTAAAGCTCCCTTGCCTCGCAGGCGCCTCCGCCCAAGGATACTGCTGACGAATTAGCCTAAGAATAAATTCTAGGCTAAAAGCTCAAGTTGGCTGAAGCCAACTGGCGGGCATAGACCAGCCCACTTGAGTGGGCTTCAGTGGTCAGCCTAAAATCGGGTACCCCCTGGGTGGCAAGGCTACGGGGTTCGCCAGCAGTATCCTCCAAGGTGACAGTCACCAACGCCGCTGGCTGTCACCTTCCGATAGGGCAAACAGTAGACAAGAAAACAGGTATACAGGTAAGCCCTCTCTGTTTCCTTGTCTGACTGTATACCAGTACAGGTTTATAAGTAGAATCCTTTACCAAGAACCCTGTTAGGTTGGTAAACCTGACAGGGTCTTTGCTACCACAACTCACCTGAACCAGCGTGTCGCACTGGCCACAAAATTACTCCAAACACCATCCTCGCCTGGTCAGTGCGCTAAACTCAAGTAACCCTTTGTGAGGAAATTATGCAACTATCCACCACTTTACCCAATGACCTGGTTATCTCCCGTCGGATGCCCTGGCTGTTGGGTCTCTTCTACTTTTCCGCAGGCATGGCGCCAATTGGCGCACTCTCGCTGTCGATCTTTGGCGTGTGGACTTTGCCCACTGGCGCCCTGGCGCTCGTTGTACCGGCTATTGTGAGCAGTTTGTTGGTTGGGATACGCTACCCTACCTATGGGCGTCTTGCCCTGAAGGGCTTTTGCTTTGGAGTGATTGCCGTAACCCTTTATGACTGCACCCGTATTCCGTTTATTGTGACTGGGCTGTGGGCTGACTTTATTCCCAAAATCGGCGGCTGGTTGTTGAGTCAATCCGAGCCCCAGTGGACGCTGGGCTATCTGTGGCGTTATGTGGGCAACGGCGGTGGCATGGGCATGGCCTTTACGGTGCCTTACACCCTGTGGCTGGCCCGCAACCACAATCCATCGTACGGCAATAAGGAACAACAATTGCAGCTAAAGCTCAGCAATCCACTGACAACCATCGCCATTGCCACCGGTTATGGCGTGCTGATCTGGTGCTGCCTGCTGATCACCTTGTTGCTCTCCGCCCACGGCGAAGAGATGCTCTTCCGCTTGACCCTCCTCAGTTTTGTCTTGAGCCTGGTTGGTCATCTAGTCTTTGGCGCCGTGTTGGGCCTCCTTATTGCCGACCAGCAGCCGGAGCAGAGTCTCAACAATCTTTAATGCTTCACCTGCTCAGAATCATTTGGTATGGTGATGAGTGAGGAGTGATGAGTGAGATCGAACGTTCACTCATCACTCCTCACTCATCATTCCCCACCAACCGCAAATCCGCCACCACATAAAGATGATCCGAATCAAGGGGTGGTCCTGGCCAGGCTGCGGTGGCCTGCCAAGCCTGGTTGTAGAGGATATGATCAATCCGTACAAAAGGTGGTACAGCAAAGTAACGCAGGCGCTTTCCTACCGGAAAGGTAAAGCCCATGCCCCAGCCGGCCTGACCAAAGGCATCTTGCAAATGCTGCTCCAGGCGTCGCATATTCCACTGTTGTTCGGTGGTGTTGAGATCGCCCAGCACCAACAGCGGCCCACGGATAGTTGCTATTTGGGCCAACAATGCATCGATGGCCCGATATTGAAACTTGTTGTCGAAGATAATTACACGCGGGATACGTGGAAAGGGATCGAGGCTGACATAGGGGCTAGGAAGATGGCTGTTGATCACCGTAATCGCTTGCCCCGGCCACTGGATAACCAACTGTTGGCAGCGACAACCACCCAGGCGCCGGTCAAAGCTGTGTTGGCTAACCGGATAGCGACTCAGGGTGATCAATGATTCGGCGCTGCTCAGCAGATCATTGACCTGATAGGGATAGGTGTCGAAAAGTTCATCAGCCACCTTGCGTCGCAAAGAGTAGCTGCCTTCTTGCAGTGCGATCAAATCAGGCTGTAAGCGCCGTACCTCGCCAATAAATTCATCATGCTGGTCCACGGTGGCATGGGTATTCCAGGTCAACACACGCAAGCTCGCCGAAGACGATGTCTGATTCCCCCAAGTCCGCCACTTGGGCAGGTATTGCAGACCGTATTCGTAGCCAAAACCGCTCAGTGGAATCAACAAAACCAGCAAAGCAGCACGCTGTCGGGTCAGCAGCGTCAGGGCCAAGGGCAACAGCAACGGCAGGTAAGCCCAGGCATTGAAGACTTCACTCAGGCGCAATTGCCAAACCCGATCATAATAGGGAGAAAGCAGCAACCCACGCCAGATCACAAACAGGGTTGTGTAAAGCAGGGCCAACCCCAACGCAACTTTTCGCAGCAAATTCATCATTCAACCGACAGGACGAACTCGATAAATTCTCCAACATTAGCACACCCAGCGCCTCATTCACCGGCTCTTGGCGATGCTCAATTCTAACAGGCTTACCTTTGTCATACAACTCAAGGTGGCTCTTTCGGGCACCACTCACACCTGGTGTGTGTGACGATGCGCCCTGCTCAGCGACCATTGCTCCCTTCACCCAGCCCTGAAAATAAACTCACCGCAAAGAGCGCGAAGGACGCAAAGAAAAAAACTTTGCGCGCTTGGCGTCCTTTGCGGTTCAATTTTCATCGTTTGTGGCGCCGCCAAGGCATGATGCCTGTGCTCTTTCGATCTTGATCCTGGCCCCTTTGGCTGGACACACTCCGGCGCACTCAAGTGCTTGACCCATCCCTCGTTCGTGACTATGATGAACGCAGAAATCGACCCGCAATCCAAGCGCGAGCTACAATTGCAAATCAATTCACGGAGGTGGTGTGTGAATTATCTCACCCTTGTTCAGGAAGCCAGTGCGGATGCCGAACGGCTAGAAACTGCCTATCGGTCAGCCAGCCTGGCCGGTGATGGCGCCGCGTTTGGCGAAGCCATTCAGTCCTGTTACGCCGAAATGCCAAACAATCTGCTATATGCGGCCTGGCACTTCCGGTTGCGCGAACCGTTTAGCACCAGTCCCAAGCCTGTCATCGACTGGCGGCTGGCCATCCTGTTGGGCATCCCGGGGGCTTTACTCTTTTGGTGGCTTTCCGATGTGGAACGCTTCCAGATCCACAAAGTGCCGTTGCTGGCCTTGATCGTCGGCCCGCTGAGCGCCGGTCTGATCCTGGCCTTTCTGACCCTGGCCGGCGAACGAGCCTGGCGGCGGCTGGCCCTGGTGATCCTGGGGCTGGTCGGCATTGTCGCCTATGTGGTTCTGACTGTGCCGTGGTTGGCGAATGACGCCTTGACCGAACAGTATGGTGTGCTGATGGCGATCCATCTGCCGCTGCTGGCCTGGGGCGGCATTGCTCTTTATGTGCTTGGCAACAGCGCGGCGCCAGACCAGCGTTTTGCCTTCTTGATCAAGTCGCTGGAGGCAGTCATCACGGGCGGCTTGTTTTTGGGCGGCGGCGTGGTCTTTACGGTCATTACGGTCGCCATGTTCGAGGCATTGGGCATCCAGGTGCCAGAAGTCGTGCTGCGCTTGTTTGCTGCGAGTGGCGCTGGGTTGGTCCCCTTGTTGGCCGTGGCAATGGTCTATCGCCCAGGGATCAGCCCGCTGGCTCAGGACTTTGACCAGGGGGTAAGCCGGTTGATCGCCACGTTGCTGCGCTTGCTCCTACCGCTTACCTTGCTGGTGCTGGTGGTCTATATTCTGTTTATTCCGTTCTACTTCTGGGGACCGTTCCAGCAGCGCGAAGTGTTGTTCGGCTACAATGCCATGCTTTTTGCCATTATGGGCTTGCTGGTGGCGGCCACGCCCATGCGCCCGGACGATCTCTCCGCGGCTCAGCGCCGCTGGCTGCGTCGTGGCCTCCTCACTGTGGCGGGATTGGCTGTACTGGTCAGCCTCTATGCCAGCGCGGCCATCCTGTATCGCGCCTGGCAAGGTGGGTTGACCCCCAATCGCCTCACCGTCATCGGGTGGAATTTGATCAACATTGCCCTCCTTGTGCTGCTGCTGTTCAAACAGTGGCAAACGCAATCAGAACAGTGGCTTACAGCCCTGCGCGAGACGATCAGCATCGGCATTGTCTGCTACCTGGTGTGGGGTACATTGGTGATCATCACCCTGCCCTGGTTGTTCTAAATTGTGCAATAATAGAAAATAACCCATTCTGCCGGATCCTGTGTTCAGCTAGGTGACTGTCACTTTTAGAAGTGACAGTCACCTTTAGATTTTCGTTGACTATCGACGCCGCAGTTTGAGCGAGTTGGAAACCACAAAGACACTGCTAAACGCCATGGCTCCGGCGGCAACCATGGGATTGAGTTGGTAGCTATGGCCCAAGAAGGGCACCAGCACGCCGGCGGCCAGCGGAATGGCGGCGACGTTGTAGGCAAAGGCCCAGAAGAGATTCTGCTTGATCGTCCGCAACGTGCGCCGGCTCAAATCTATGGCCTGTGGCACGCTGCGCAGATCGCCGCGCATCAATGTGACATCCGCCGCTTCAATCGCCACATCGGTGCCGGTGCCGATGGCCATGCCCACATCGGCCTGCGCCAATGCCGGGGCATCGTTGATACCGTCGCCAACCATGGCCACAATTTTCGAGTGTGGAATGCGGGATTCGGAGTGGGCTGATTCCGAATTTGCCATCCCTTGTAACCGGCATACCTGGGCCACTTTCTCAGCCGGAAGCACTTCGGCAATCACTTCGGTGGCTGGATCGAGGCCCACCTGCCGGGCAATAGCCTGGGCGGTGCGCTGATTGTCGCCGGTGAGCATTACGGCCTGGATGCCCAGTTTGTGCAGATCAGCAATGGCCTGGGCGCTGGTCGGCTTGACGGTATCGGCAATGGCGATCACGCCGACGGCCTGGCCATCCACGGCCACAATCACCACGGTCTTGCCTTCGTTTTGCAATCGTTCAAACTCAGGCTGAATGACCGTTAAATTGACGCCGCGTTCGCGCAACAGGGTCGCTGTGCCGATAAAGACCTCATGGTTGTCTACCAACGCCGCTACGCCCTTGCCGGTGATCGAGTCAAAGTAGGTCGGCTGGCCTAAAGTGATCCCTTCAGCGGTCGCCTGTTCCACAATCGCCTGGGCCAGGGGGTGCTCGCTGTTGCGTTCAGCAGACGCGGCCAGGTAAAGGAGTGTGGAGCGCGGGGTGCGGAATGCGGAATTTTCGCCGTTGTCACGGAATTCCGCAATCAAATCGGTAACAACCGGTTTGCCCTGGGTGATGGTGCCGGTTTTGTCCAGCACCACAGTGGTGATCTGCCCGGCCAATTGCAGGGCTTCGGCATTCTTGATCAGTATGCCATGTTCGGCGCCTACGCCGGTGCCTGCCATAATGGCAGTGGGGGTGGCCAGCCCCAGTGCGCACGGGCAGCTGATCAGCAAGACGGTGGCCATAAAGATCAGGCTGGTGCCCAGACGGCTCTGGTCAGGATAGTAGAGCGGTGCGCCCCATACATACCAGATCACGCCCACCAACAACGCTAGTCCAATCACTGCGGGCACAAAGACGGCGGCAATCCGGTCGGCTAAAGCCTGGATTGGGGCGCGGCTAGCCTGGGCTTCTTGGACCAGCTTGACAATTTGGGCCAACGCAGTCTGTTTGCCCACCGCGATGGTTTTGAACTGGAAGCTGCCCGTTTTGTTGAGCGTACCGCCAATCACTTTGTCCCCTACCGCTTTGCCCACCGGCAAACTTTCGCCAGTGAGCATCGACTCATCGACGCTGCTGCGTCCGTCACTGACTACGCCGTCCACAGGGATCTTCTCGCCTGGGCGCACCACCACAATATCGCCCACCAGGACATCATCCACCGGCACTTCCACTTCTTCTGCCTGTGGACCTGTACCACGGAGGATGCGGGCAGTTTTGGCGCGCAACCCCAACAATTTGCGAATCGCTTCACCCGTCTGTCCTTTGGCGCGGGCTTCTAAATATTTGCCCAGGATGATCAAGGTGATGATCACTGCCGCGGACTCAAAGTAGACATGATAGTGCATGGGGTCCAGCCCAAAGATCAGCACGATCAGGCTATAAAAATAGGCTACGCTGGAACCCAATGCCACCAGGGTATCCATGTTCGAGGTGCGGTTTTGCAACGCCTTCCAGGCGCTGACGTAGTAGTCTCGTCCGACCCAGAATTGCACCGGGGTGGTCAACGCCGCCACCAGCCAGAGTCGTCCCGGAAAATCCAGCGGCAACCCCAGCATCTCACCCATGCTCAACACCATGACAATCACACTAAGCGTCGCCCCAATCATCAGCTTACGCCATTTGGCGGCAATTTCGGCATTGCGCGCTGCCTGTTCGGCATCAACCTGAGCTTGTTCATCGCCACTGGTTACTTCAATCACCCGGTAACCGGCATCCCGCACGGCCCGTTTGATGTCGCTGATCTCGACCATTGAGGGCAGATAGCGCACCTGGGCGCGTTCTGTGGCATAACTGGCATTGGCCTCCAACACCCCATCCAGGCGACGTAGGGTGCGGCTGATGGTGTTGGCACAATTGTTGCAGGTCATGCCGCTGATCGGCAGTTCCACTTCGGCTACGGCCGCGCCATAGCCAATCTCCTGCAATTTGTCGAGCATCTGGGCCGGCTGCACCTGGGTTGGATCATAGTGTACCGTCGCTCGTTCGCTGGCATAGCTGACATTGGCATCCCCCACGCCGGGGAGACGCTTGAGATTGCGTGCCACCGTGTTGGCGCAGTTGGCACAATGCATCCCTGTGACAGGGATGATCAATTCTTTGTTCGGGGTTGCCGTACCCGTTGCATTGGTGGACATCATTCACCTTCATAATAGTGATGAGTGAAGAGTGATAAGTGAGCACAATTCACGCTTCACTCATCTGCTAACAAACTAAGCGCGTTTGAGAAGCTACGAAACTTACTCTGCCGGATAGCCAATCTCGGTCAAGGTAGCCTCCACCTGGGGCAGCACCTCAGGGGCGGTTACTTCGACGATTACATTTTTGCTGGCTTCTTCGGCTTGCACTTTCTGCACCCCAGTGACGGTTTTTAGTTCACGCTCAATGGTTTTGGTGCAATGGCTGCAAGAAATGTTGGGTACGTGGTAGGTCTTGGTAGTCATAAAAATTTCGTCCTTTCTGCAATTTTATTTGATAAATGTAGCATGTCGCGTGCAATTGGCCCTGAGGAATGAGAGCGCGACAATATTCCGCACTCCGCACTCCCCACTTATAACTTACCCGTGGCCTTAAAGACATCCATAATCTCCCCGACCACACGATCTTGCTCGGTTTTATCAGCGCTACGGATGGCGGTGGTAACACAGGTGTTGAGGTGGTTCTCCAATGTCATGGCGCTCACTCGCTCTAAGGCCTGTTGAACCGCCTTTACTTGTTTGAGGATATCCATACAGTAGGCATCTTCCTCGACCATGCGTTGGACGCCGCGAATATGGCCTTCAATGCTTTTTAGGCGGTTGGCCAGTTCCCGCTTGAGATTTGGATCAGTCATGTCTCCCCGTTTCACAATTATCCCACCCCTAAGGGGGAGGGGTAATTTAAGTGTACTCCCCCTTCTTTATTCTGTCAAGAGAGAAATTGTTTGCGTATTGTCTGAGTCTTTTGAACTTTCTTTAGGTATTGTTATGCTTGCTCTTCTGGCGGTTTGATCAGCCGGAAGCCGCGCCAAAGCGCCAGATCATAGGCTGTCTTGAGCAACCCGGCCAGAATAAAGGGCGTACTCAGCCAGCCTGCGGCAAAAAAGAGGCCTGTAATTGGTGGGGCTAGCGCGCTGGCGATGCTGCGGGCCAGGCCAGTAACACCGCCAGCAGCCGAGCGTTCGCTGGGGGCAACCACGGCCATCAGGTAGGATTGGCGAGCCGGTACATCCATCTGTGAGAGACAGCCGCGCACCAAAAGCGCAACGATGGCCAGGGGCAATGAAGGCAAGAGTGGCAACACAATCAGTACCAGATTGGCTGGAATGTGGGTCCAGACCATAGTGTTGATCAGCCCAATACGCAAGGCGAGCCGTCCGGCGATCAAGGCCGAAAAGGCGGCAAAAAAGCTCATGCCAAAGAAGATGCTGCCGATCAGGGCGGTGTCAATGGCAAAGCGCTGATGCAGCCAGTGGGCCAAAAAACTCTGCACGACCAATCCAGAGGCAAAGGTGTCGACCATAAAGAGGGCGGACAGACGCAAGACAATCGAGCGAGATTCATGCAGTCCAAAGCGCGCCCCCAGTTTGTCGCTGAGATCATGCGCCGTGCGCGGTAGAGGATCAGGTTCTATGGCAGATGACAGGGTGCGAAAGAGTAGCCAAAGCAGCAGGCCACAAAGCCCATACCCCACCAAGATGGCCCGATAGCTCTGAATAACAGTGAAGCCGATCTGTTGCAAACGTTGCGCCAGCACACCGCCGATCAGCGCGCCCAGGGCCGTGGCCAGGGCACCACAGAGGGTGTACCAGGCAATGGCCGTCGTGCGGTTGGTCGCGCCCAGCGTGTGGGTCAACCCAGCCTGTTCAATGGCAAGAAAAGGGCCAACTTCGCCACCGTTGAGGCTGATGGCGCCGATAAAGGCGATCAACATGATCAGCCAGCTATTTTGGGTCAGCGGCAGCACAAAGCCAACCAGGACCATTAACCCTGCGCTCACTTGCAGCATTCGGCGTCGCCCAATACGGTCGGCGTTGAGGGTAACCCAGAGGGTGACTACGGCATCCCCTACCATGGTCAAGGCCAACAACCGCCCGATCTGAACCTCACTCCAGCCTAGTTCGACAAAATAGAGCACCAGCACTACGGCCAAGGCGCCAAAGGCAAAGAGCCGCAAGCTGCGAGACAGCAACAAGAGGCGGCCATCCGCAGTCAAGCCACGCAGCGTTTGGAGTTCAGACATGATTGCTCGATTCTTGGTACATTGAGTAGGCAGACCAGACGATCCATCAGCCTACGAATTTTGTGTAGTGTACAGCCCTACAGCAATTGTCGATCCCGGGCAAAAAGGGCGGCCTGGGTACGATCACGCAGGCCCAAGCGACTGAGGATGTTGGAGACATGATTTTTCACCGTGCCTTCGCTGATCACCAGGCGGTCGGCGATTTCGCGGTTGGTGGCGCCTTGAGCAATCAAGCGCAACACCTCAATCTCGCGTTCGGTGAGATCCAAGGCAGGCGGTGAAGTGGTGGGGGTTGGAAGTGATGGCGAGCCGGGTGTACCCAGCCGTTGTGGATTCACCAACGCGCCAATCAACTTGCCGGCAATCGATGGATCCAGTTGATAGATGCCCTTATGGGTCAAATGAATGGCCTGGGCCAGATGTTGGGCAGGAATATCCTTGAGCAGATAGCCACTGGCTCCGGCCTGAAGGGCGGCCACAATAGATTCTTCGTCATCAAAGGTAGTCAACATCAACACCTGGCAGTGCGGCAACTGACGGCGAATCTGGGCGGTGGCGAGCACGCCATCCATCACCGGCATACGCACATCCATCAAGACAACATCCGGCCGCAGCGCCAAGGCCCGCTCTACTGCTTCCTGGCCGTTGGCGGCGTCGCCCACAACGTCAATACCTTCCTGTAAACTCAAGAGCGAGGTGAGGCCATCCCGCATGAGCTTTTGGTCATCGACAACCACTACGCGCACCGTTGTCGGCTCTGCCTGGCGATCCATGCTTTAATTTTGCCTTCCGCGAAGAGACAGTGGATTTTTGGGGACAGTGACCAGCAAGCTGGTGCCTTGGTGTAGCTGGCTGTGAACCTCCAGCGCGCCGCCAATCAGTTCCAGCCGTTCGCGTACCCCTTGCAGACCGTACTGCCCGTTGCGATCAAGCGGCTGCTGGGCGAGGGTTGCCGGGTCGAAGCCAATGCCATTGTCACAGAGCCGCAACTGACCTTGGGTTTCTTGCAGAGTTACCTGTACTGTGGCCTGGTTGGCCTGGGCGTGCTTCTGTACATTGGTCAACCCTTCTTGCGCCGCCCGATAAATGGTCATGAGCGATTGGCGTGAAAAGTCGCTTTCATCGCCTTCAACAGTCAACTCGACCTGCAATTGTTCATTGGTTAGATTTAGCACCAATCCTTGCAAAGCCTGGCGCAACGAAAACGCTTCTGAGGCATGGCGCAATGTGCCCACCGAGCGGCGGGTATCCTGCAAGGCTTCGCTGGCAATACGTTTGGCATCCCGCATGGCTTGTTCCGCGGCATCCGGCTTTTTGTCACGAAAGGCCAACGCTTTTTCTAGTTGCACGTTGATCACCGTGAGGTAATGGCCCAAGCTGTCATGGATGTCACGGGCCAGGCGGTTGCGTTCTTCAATGGTCGCCAACTCGGCCACCTGGGCGGCGTAATCACGTAGTTGTTGATGGGAGCTTTCCAGATCGCGGAGCAGCTTTTCGGCCTGTGTCCGGCTTTCTCGCTCTTTGTTCACAACATGGGCCATGGCCACCACAAAGACCAGGCCAAAGGCATAGACAATGGCAAAGACCACCTGCTCGGCCTCATAAGTCCAGCCAGGGCCTAACTGCCTGATTTTTACCAGATAGACCAACCAGGCCAGAAAAGTCAGCAGATAGCTCCAGCGGCTGCCAAAGACAGGGAAGGCCGTAAAAGGCACCAGGACATAGAGAAACATGGAGAGGTTAAAGTTATCCAAAATACTCACAGCGACGATCAGGGCAGTGCGCAGGCCCCAAACGAGCACGGCAGTTTTGTGGGGAATCTGCTCGCCATAGCGCCAATATTCGATTCGATCCAGCGCGAGCAATGCCCCAATGCCAGCCACCAACAGCGCCGCAAAGATCCAATTGCTGGCGCACTGATGACAAATCCCCGCCCAACGAAAATAAAGATGGACGGCCAAAACACCCAAATAGAGAAACGTGGAAACCCAGTCAAACGGGCGAGGGAAAAGCCATTGAAGCCAGGGGCGGTTATGTGTTGACATTATGTGTAGAGCATATCATGAAATTTGCCGCTGATCAATGCACCGGGCGATAGATCGCGTTGGCCGGAAGTCATGTGCCTTTTGGCGGCGAGGGATCAACGCGCAAATAAATACGAGGACATGCCCAAGATAGGCCATAGATGCGCTGCAACCTAGGGTATGTTATGCTAAACCACAATGAGTCGTTGGCACTACACCAAGGAGAATCACCATGACAACCTCAAGCAAAATCTCGATTTTGCCATCACGCCCGGTGACACAACCGCGCAACCGCCAATACGCGCCGGGCAGCCTGCGCTTTGATAGCTGGATCGCGTTGCTTTCCAGCATCTTTATCGCTGGCGTTTTTCTAGATGGCTGGGCGCACAACAATATTCAAGCGTTAATCGACACTTTTTTCACCCCCTATCATGGTGCGCTGTACGGGGGCTTCTTTCTGGTGGCCGGTTTATTGACCTTTACGCTGGTGCGCAATGTGCTGCAAGGCTATGCCTGGGCCTACGCCTTGCCTCCGGGCTATCAACTGGCGCTGACTGGCGTGCTGGTTTTTCTGGTAGGAGGGGTAGGAGATCTGCTCTGGCATGAGTTGTTTGGCTTTGAAGCCGATGTCGAAGCGCTGCTCAGCCCCACCCATCTGCT
>WBZQ01002487.1_pt1 | contig 11823 bp, 2 predicted proteins | sample 5204251 | NCBI WGS metagenome assembly WBZQ01 (sample SAMN12412402, study PRJNA552823) | activated sludge metagenome | isolation source: activated sludge from nitrification reactor of wastewater treatment plant... | place: USA: Virginia | collected 2017-09 | reverse complement strand
TCGCCGGCGCCGACGCCTTCACCTTCCGCGTCAACGACGGCACCGCCGACTCGCCGGCTGCCACCATCAGCATCACCGTCACCCCGGCCAACGATCCGCCGACCGCGAACCCGCAGTCGCTGACGACCGCCGAGGACACGGCGCTGCCGATCACGCTCACCGGCAGCGATCCCGACGGCGACGACCTCACCTACGTCGTGCTCACGCAGCCGACTCACGGCTCGCTCAGCGGCACCGCTCCGGCTCTGACCTACACCCCGGCCGCAGACTTCGCCGGCGCCGACAGCTTCACCTTCCGCGTCAACGACGGCACCGCCGACTCGCCGGCGGCCACCGTCACGATCACCGTCACCCCGGCTGGCAACAACACGCCGCCCAAGGCCAAGGGTCAGTACATCGAGATGGCCGAGGACACGCCGCAGTCAGTGACGCTGCTGGCCTGGGACGACGACGGCGACCCGCTCACCTACACGGTCGTGGAGGGGCCGTTCCACGGCACGTTGACGGGCGTGGCGCCCGACCTGGTCTACACGCCGCCGGCCAACTACCACGGGCCCGACGTGTTCACCTTCAAGGCCAGTGACGGCCAGTCGGAGTCGGAGGTCGCGCAGGTCTCGTTCTCGATCGAGCCCGTCAACGACGCGCCTGTGGCCAGCGCGGCGAGCGTCACGACCGTGGTCGGCACGCCGGTGGCCGTGCATCTGACGGCCACGGACGTCGACGGCGACGATCTCACGTTCGAGATCGTCGCGGCTCCTCAGCACGGCCTGCTGAGCGGCACGGCGCCCGACCTGACCTACACGCCGCAGGCCGGCTACACGGGCGCGGACGAGATCTCTTTCCGCGCCAGCGACGGCGTGGCGTTCTCGGCTCCCGCGCGCGTCGACGTCCACGTGGTCCCCGAGGCGGCACGGCCGGTCGCGCACCCGGCCACCGTCAAACTGCTCGAGGACACGGAGGCGTCGTTCGCGCTCGAGGCCACGCACCCGGACGGCCTGCCGCTGACCTTCGTGATCCTCGCGCCGCCGGCCCACGGCACGCTGAGCGGCAGCGCTCCGCTGCTCGTCTACACCCCGGCCGAGAACTTCTCCGGCATCGACACGCTGACTTTCAAGGTGACCGACGGCGTGCTCGAGTCGAGCCCCGCGCAGGTGACGTTCGAGGTCGCCCCGCTCAACGACGTCCCGGTGACCAAGGGCCAGTACATCGAGATGGCCGAGGACACGCCGCAGGCGGTGACGCTGCTGGCCTGGGACGACGACGGCGACGATCTCACCTACACGCTGGTCGAGGGTCCGTTCCACGGCGCGCTGACGGGCGTCGCGCCGCACCTGGTCTACACCCCGCCGCTGAACTACAACGGCCCCGACGTCTTCACCTTCAAGGTGAGCGACGGCCAGTCGGAGTCGGAGGTCGCGCAGGTCTCGTTCTCCATCGAGCCCGTCAACGACGCGCCGACGGCGTCCGACCAGCAGGTGACGACCGACTTCGAGACGCCCGTGCCCGTCACGCTGGGCGCCAGTGACGTCGACGGCGACGATCTCACGTTCGAGCTCGTGAGCCAGCCGCAGCACGGCACTCTGGCCGGCGGCGACAGTCAGTACACCTACGCCCCGCAGGCCGGCCACGTCGGGGCGGACAGCTTCACCTACCGCGTCGGCGACGGCCAGTCCATGTCGGCGCTCGCTACGGTGCACGTGCTCACCTCGCCGCCGGACGACGCCCCACCCGACTGCAGCCAGGCGCTGCCCAGCGTGACCACGCTCTGGCCGCCCAACCATGGCTGGCGTTCGGTCGAAGTGCGTGGCGTGACCGATGCGCAGGGACACACCGCGACCGTGACCGTCACGGGCGTGCTCCAGGACGAACCGGTGCGCGCCGCTGGGTCGGGCAACACGGGACCGGACGCGAAGCTGGCGCCCCTCAAGCTGCGCGCCGAACGGGTGGGCTCAGGCGACGGACGCGTCTACCACGTGGCCTTCAGCGCCATGGCCGACAACGGCCGGTCCTGCACGGGCGCCGTGACGGTGTGCGTGCCGCACGACATGGGCGCGGGCGCGCGCTGCGTCGACGGCGGGCCGCTCTACGACGCGACGGCGTCCAAGTGAGCCGGAGCCACGCGATGAAAGTCAACCACGAGAGATTGCATCCGCACGGAGGCGTGATCATGCGAGCGCTGAGACTGGAACGGGACGACTCGAAGCGACGCGGGCGCGGACTGGTGCACCCAGCGAGCAGCGTCTTTGGGCGCGCCGTCGCGCGGCTCTTGCTGCTGCTGGCGACAGGCGTCGCGCCCCAGCCGCACGCGCAGGCCGCGCCGCCCGAGTCCACCAGCGCCGGCTGGCGAGCGCACGCTCCGGCGGGCGCGACCGCGACGCGGGCCGTCGTCGCGGCGCGTCCGGACGCGCGCCCGGGCGCAGCCCCTGTCGCGCGCCACCTGCCCTGGCTGGCCGCCGCGCTCGTGCCACCGCCCCCGCCACCGCTGCCGTCCGCGGCACCCGCGACGCCCGCGGCTCAGGCCGCTGCGGCGTCCGCCGCATCGCTCGCCGCGAGCGTCGCGGCGCAAGCCAACGCGCGCGGCATCGCGGGCGAGCCCCTGTTGCGTCACCTGCCGTCGCCGCGCCTGCCGTGGCTCGCGCAGAGCGGCGAAGCGCTCGTTGCGGCGCTGGGCGCGGCCGGCGCCAGCGCGCCGACGCCGGACCTGGCGCGCGACGTCAACCTGCCCGCCGGCTGGAGCCTGGTCTCGGTGCCGCTGGTGGCGGTCAACACCCAGGCTGCGGCCGTCTTCGCCGACCTGCCGGCGCCGCTGAACCTCTACGACTTCGCCGCCGGGCAAACGCTCGGCTCGGATCAGCCGGGCTTCCGCAACGCGCTCCCCGGCCGCGCGTTCTGGCTGCTCCTGGAGCACCCCGAAGCGCTCTCCGTGGTGGGCGCCCCACTCGCTGAGAACGCGCCACAGCGCATCGCGCTGGAGCCCGGCTGGAACGCCGTCGCCACGCCCTGGCTCACGCCGGTGGCCTGGTCGGATGCGCGCGTGAGCGTGAGGCACGGTGCCGAGACCGTCGCGCTCGGCGAAGCCGTCACGCGCGGTTGGGTGCAGGGCTCGCTCTTCCAATACGATCCGGCCGCCAACTCCTATCAGTCCTTCGCCCCCAATGCCTCTCCGGCCGGCGAACTGCGCCCCTGGCAGGGCGCGCTGCTGCACGCCAGCAGCCACGCCGAGCTGGTCTTCAGCCCGCCGCCGACGGACGATCAGCCGCCGGTCGTGAGCATCGACGCGCCGGCCGACGCCGCGGGCGTCAGCGCCCCGACCGCGGTGGTCGGCAGCGTCGACGATCCGCACCTGGCGGAATGGCGTCTCGAACTCGGCCTGGCCGGCAGCAACACCTTCGCGACCATCGCGCGCGGCACGCAGCCCGTGCAGGCGGCGGCCCTGGGCACGCTCGACCCCACCCTGCTGCTGAACGGCCAGTACGACCTGCGGCTGGTGGCGCGCGACACGGGCGGACGCACGGCCGATGCGGCCGTCACGGTGACGGTGAAGGGCGAAATGAAGGTCGGCCACTTCCGCCTGTCATTTGTCGATCTCGAGGTGCCGCTGGGCGGCCTTCCAATCCAAGTGATCCGCACCTACGACAGTCGTGACAAGGGCCGCGGCGACTTCGGCATCGGCTGGCGGCTGGAGTTCTCGGCGTTTCGCGTGCACGAGAACGGTCTGCTGGGCCAGCGCTGGCTCGGCAGCCGCAGCCTCGGACCGTTCCCCGAGTATTGCCTCACCGCGCAGCGGCCACATCGCGTCACGGTAACGCTGCCGGACGGCGAGTTGCTCGAATTCGAGGCCGAGACGCAACCGCGCTGCCAACAGATCCTGCCGCCCGCGGAGGTCTCGATCGGCTTCCGCCAGATCCGCGGCACCAAGGCGCAACTCGATGCACTCGACGTCGGAAGTTCGCTCGTGATCGGCGCTTGGCCGGGCGCGGGCCAGACCGCGCCCATGCTGCTCAGCGCCGAAGGCACCGGTGAGCCCACGGACGCCGACAAGTACCTGCTGACGCTGCCCGATGGGCGTGAGTACGCGATCGACCAGCGCGGCGGGGTCGAATCGCTTCGCGACGCCAGCGGCAACAGCGTCACGATCGGCCCGGCCGGCATCCTGCACAGCACCGGCGTCAGTGTGACGTTCCAGCGCGACGCTCTTGGCCGTGTCACGCGCATTGACGACCCCGGCGGCGGCAGTCTCATCTACACGTACGACGCGGCGGGTGACTTGACGGTCTTTCGTGATCGTGCAACCAACGGCACGACCTTCGGGTACGGCCCGGAGCACCACCTCCTGCGCATCACCGACCCGCTCGGTCGGCAACCGCTGCGCAACGAGTATGACGCCGCAGGACGCCTGGTGCGCGTAACAGATGCGTCCGGTCACGCCACCGAGTACACGCACGACATCCCAGGCCGGCAACAGGTCATACGCGATCGCGTTGGCGGCACGCGCCTGCTCGTGTACGACATGTCCGGCAACGTCGTGCAGGAGACTGACGCGCTCGGTCACACCACGACACGCACGTTCGACGATCGCGACAACCAACTGAGCGAGACGGACGCCGAGGGCAACACGCGACGCTGGGCCTACGATGCCGACGACAACGTGATCCGCGAGATCGACGCTCTCGGCCAGGTCACCACGCACACCTACGATTCCGGGCGACGCCGGTTGACCACTACCGACCCGCTCGGGCGAACGTCCAGTCAGACCTACGATCCACAGGGTCGCCGGCTGACACAGACCGACGCTGCCGGCCACTTGACCACGTGGAGCTATGACTTGTTTGGCCACGTGCTCACTGTGAGTGATGCGCTCGGCCAGACGTGGTCGCACAGCTATGGTCCGACCGGGTTGCGTACCAGCACGACCGATCCCGTGGGCCACGAAGTGCAATACACCTACGATGCCTCCAATCGCTTGTCGAGCGAGCGCGAGACACGCGTCGTGGGCGGCGCGACCGAGCTGCTCGAAACACGCTACGAGTACGACGGTTTGAACCGCGAGGTGCGCCGCGTGGCGCCTGACGGAGCCTCGCAGCGGCGCGTGTTCGATGCGGGCGGCCAGGTCGTGGCCGAGATCGACGCGCTCGGACGCACGACATCGCACCAGTACGACTCACTCGGCCGCCGTACGCTGACGTTGCACCCCGACGGGAGCAGCGAGGCCAGGGGCTACGATGCAGAGGGCCGCTTGGTGAGCGAAACAGATCGCCAGGGCCGGGTGACGCAGCACGAATACGATGCCTTGGGCCGACGCGTGAAGACGATCACGCCGGACGGCGGAGAGAGACGCGGCGAGTACGACTCGCTGGGGCGGCTCGTGGCCGTCGTCGGCCCGCGCGGCGAGCGCACGCGCTACGAGTACGACGCGGCTGGGCGGCGCACCGCACAGATCGACCCGACCGGCGCGCGCAGCGTGCTCACCTACGATGCCGTCGGACGCCTGCTGAGCAGCACCGATCCGGCCGGCGGCGTCACGCTCTATGCCTACGACGCCGCAGATCGGTTGGCCAGCGTGACGCTGCCGGGTGGAAGTCAGCGCACGCACACATACGATGCCCTTGGCCGTCACACGGGCACGACCGACGAGACCGGGCTCAGCACGCAGCTTGCCTACGACGCTCTCGGCCGCCTCACGTCAACGACCGTCGACGGGGCAGTGACGAGCTACGCCTACGATGAGCGCGGAGCCCTACGGCAGCGCACCGACGCCGCCGGGCGCGTCACACGCTACGCGTACGACCGGGCCGGACGACGCGCCCAACGCACGTTGCCCGATGGCACGAGCGAGAGCTGGTCCTACGACGCGTACGGTCGGCCGGCCACACATACGGATCTCGGGGGCGGCACCACGACGTACGCGTACGACGCGGCCGATCGAGTGCTGCAACGCGCGCACTCCAGTGGCTTGACCGCGAGCTTCACGTACACTTCGAGCGGTCAGCGAGCCAGCCTGACCGACGCCACGGGCACCACGCTCTACAGCTACGACTCCGTCGATCGACTGACGGCAGTGCAACGGCCAGACGGCTCGCAGATGGCCTTCACCTACAACGCCTCCGGCCAACGCACGGCGCTGACGGTAAGCGTGGGGAACGTCACGCTGACGCAAAGCTACCGGTATGACCTCGAAGGGCGGCTCGTGGGCCTGACCGACCCGCTCGGCCACGAGTACACGATGGACTACGACGAGCGCGGCGCGCTGGCCAACCTCGCCCACCCGAACGGCGTGGCCACCACGTTCGCGCGCAACGAGCGCGACGAGCTGACACGCGTGACGTCGAGCGGGCTTGCTGGCGTTGTGCAAGACTACGTCTACACCTTGGCCGCCAACGGGCAACGCACCCGCGTCGACGAGTTGGGCGGCGCCTGGCACGCGTTCGGTTATGACACGCGCGGCCGACTCGTGCACGAACAACGCCAGGGAGGCACGACGCTGGTGCAGGATCTCACCTACGACGCAGTAGGCAACCGCCTCATGGCGGGGCGCAGCGACGCTAGCGGAAGCACGACCATCGGCGCGACCTACGACGTACGCGACCGCATGCTGACGCGCGGCAACGACGTGCTCGCGTACGACCCCAAAGGCAACCTGCTCGCGGTGGCCGGCACGAACCTGGTCTGGGACGGCTGGAATCGGCTGGTGCGCGTCGAGCGTGCCGACGGCGCGCGCCTCGACAACGCCTACGACGGCGACGGTCTGTTGGTGCGTAGTGAGGTCAGCATACCGGGTCAGTCCGTGCGCGCGCGCCAGCTTGTAGTCGACACGGCGGACGATCTGAGCCAGATCGTGGCCGAACGCGACGACACCGGCGCGCTCACCGCCTTCTACGTGCGCGGGCGCGAGCTGATGGCGGTCATCGACTTCAGCGTCACTCCACCGGTCACGCGCTACGTGCATGCCGACGGACAGGGCTCTGTGCGGCGGCTGAGTGACGACGTGGGCGCGCTCACGGACAGCTACGACTACGAGGCTTTCGGCGCTTTGTTGGCCCACGCGGGCACGAGCACTCAGCCATTCGGCTACGCTGGTGAGCCGCTCGATCCTTTGACTGGCCTCGCTTATCACCGCGCGCGTTGGATGGACCCCTCCAGCGGCCGCTTCCTGGGGCAAGACCTCTTGGAAGGCGCGCTCGACGTACCCGTCTCACAGCATCCTTACCTCTACGCCCACGACGATCCGGCCAACCTCGCCGATCCCAGCGGTCTGGCGGCGTCGCTCGCGGAAGTGGGCGCCGTGGCGCGGATTCAGGCGGCCTTGGCCAGCGTCTCCGTACCCACCTGGGTCACGGTGCTGCTGCGCGCCGCAGCGATGACCTGTGCGATCAGCGCGGCGGCCAGCGTGGCGGACGTGATCGGAAGCGAATCCGGCGTCGACATCGTGCCGTCGATTCCCGGAGCCGGCGAACCCGGTCCGCTGATCTGCCTGCGCAACGCGCGCGTCGGCGAAGTGCATCGCGGGCTGAAGGCTACCAACCCGGGCGCTTTCAGCAACGTCAAGGGCGGCGGCCTGTCGACCTTCGAGGTGCTCTATCGCCAACCCCGGGACGAGTACTACCTGCGCTTCCTGATCCGCTTCATCGGCCGCAAGTTCTACGGCATCCTCGCGCCCATCGTGCACCCGGTGTATCCGGGCGTGACAGGACGACTGGGCCGCTACGATGGCCAGGGCGACTGGGGCAATCCGGACGAAGGTCGCCTGGGCAAGAACCACTGGAACTTCTTCTTCTTCGAAACCGACAAGGACGCCTTGTCGGCAGTGGCCAAAGTCTGGGCGGTCAAGTGGGGCGCGCGCTCCGTCGTGGGCGAGGTGATCCCCTACCAATAGACTGCTCGCGAGACGTGCGCGTCCGGCCGACTCGTGCGTCGGCCGGACGTCTTTCCGTGCGTGTCACGGAGGGCACCATCGGCAGCCGCCAGCCAGCCAACCGACAGGCAGCGAGTCTCGGCCCCTCACCGGCGTGGGACGGGGGCCTTCAGTTCGCGTAGAAGGCGTCCGTCCCGCCAGTCACGTGGACCAGATCGAGTTCCAGGCGCGTCTGCCCGTCGTCGGCCTGGGCGCCGACGGTGAACGCGCCCGTCGCCACCACGTCGAGCCGCGCCACGCCGTCGCTGTCCGGACTCACGGTCACGTCAGGCTGCGCGAAGGTCGGGTGCAGGTGGAAGATCACCGGCCCACGCAGCGGCTTCGTCGGCGACGTCGCGCGCAGCTCGAAATGCACGCGGCAGGCCTCGGAGCCGCGGATCGGCACGATGCGCGCGTCGAGCTTGCGTCCGGCGCGCGCGTCCTCGGAGCGCCCTTGCGCGAAGCCCTTGTGCGGATCGCTTCTCCAGACATCCGCGCCCTCGGCCGGCGCCTGTGGCGGCCCCTCGTCCCCACGACGCAGACCCACGGCGAGCGCGCCCGAGGCGGAAGCCAGGCGCGCCGCGTCCGTCTCGCGGGCTCGGCCGGCGTGCGCGGTCTGCCCGACGCCAGCGAGCGCCGCGGCGGCCTGCTGCCCCACGTCGCGCAGGTCATTTCTCTGGGCCGCGAGCTGCGCGCCGACCTCGCGCAGGCGCTCCGTCAGGCCGGCCTCGGCGCGCGCCAGCGCCCCCTGCAGGTAGAGGCGCGTCATCAGGTAGCCGTAGAGCAGCCCCGCCACGCCGAAGAACACGGCCAGCGCCACGCCCAGGCCCTGCTGCTCGCCCGACGTCCCGAGACTGTCGCCGACGGTGCGGCCCAACTGCCACAGCGCGGCCGGCAGCTCCTTGAGATTGACGAGCCCCATGCCCACCAGGATCTTGGTGAGCCAGTCGGAGATCTCTTCGAGGTTGGTGTTGACGCGCTGCTGGTAGTCCACGGCCGAGCGCGGCGCGCCGGGTTCGCCCTCACGCCCCGCGCCCTCCGCCTCCGCGCCCTGACGCACCTTGGGCACGCCGAACAGGAAGCCCACGGCCATGCCGCTCGTCAGCAGGGCCAGCGCCCAGAGCAGACCCGCGACGACGCTCGCACCGCCGGCGTGCCACAGCCGCGCGGCCAGCAGCGCGCCGCCCACTGCGACCAGCAGGCCCATGAACTTCGTGATGCGCAGCATGTCGTGCTCGCGTCGCTCGTCGGCCGTCGTGGCGGCCGGGTCGCAATCCGCCTGCACCGGAACCGTCGTCATCGCTCACTCCCCGCGCGCGGGCGCGTGTTCATCGAGCCAGTCGCCGATCACCTGCAACGTCTGCTGGCGCTCGGGCTCGTTGTGGATCTCATGGAAGAGACCCGGGAAGATGCGCAAGGTTCGGTCGGGCGAGCCGGCCTGGGCGTGCAGCAACTCGCTCCCGCTGGGCGGGGCGATGGCGTCGGCGCCGCCGTGCAGCACGAGCAGCGGCAGACGCAGCTCGCCCAGGCGCGCTCGCAGGCGCTCGAGCTCGGCGTTCATGTGCACGGCCATGCGCGCGCGCACGCGCCCGGCGTGCACGAGCGGGTCGGCGCGGTAGGCCGCGACCACGGCCGGATCGCGCGAGATGCCGTCGAGTCCCAGCCCGACCAGCGGCAGCTTGGGCATCACGCGCGCCGTCAGGCGCGCCAGCGACACCACCCACGGCGCCACGGCCTCGTTGATGCACAGCGGCACGCCCGAGGCGACCAGGCCGGCCAGCGCGCCCTGATGCCGCAGCGCGTGACAGAGAGCCACGAAGGCGCCCATCGAGTGGCCGTAGACGAACAGCGGACGGCCGGGCCACAGCGCGCGCGCACGCGCGCAGACCTGTTCGAGGTCGTCGAGCACCGGCTCCAGGCTGGGCAGATAGACGGCGGGCCGGCCCGCGCTGCGGCCGTGCGTGCGGTGGTCGCCGCCGAGCACGGCGTAGCCGCGCGACGCGAGCCAGGCCATGACGTGCGCGTAGCGTCCGACGTGCTCGCCGAAGCCGTGCACCAGCACCACGCAGGCGCGCGGGCTGCCGCCGACCACGCGGCAGCCCTCGACGTGCAGCCGCAGGCCGTCATGCGCGCGCAGCGTCTCCTCGAAGCGCCGTGGCCCCGTCCAGGGCGCGGCGCGCGGCGTCTCGGCCGGCGCGCCGATCTCGTGCCAGGCTCCGGGCGCCAGCATGCGCGCGAACCGGCTCGGGCGCCGGATGCCGGCTTCGAGCAGCCACTGGTCGGCGCGCTCGACCGCGGCGCGCCCGGCCTCGTCGAGCGCCAGCTCGCCCGCGCGACGCCGCGCGACCTCGGCGTGCAGGCGCATGTCGGCGGCCTCGAAGCCCTGCCAGGCTGCCTGCAGCAGCGCGCGCGCCGCCTGGGCCTGGCCGCGGCAGGCCGCCACGCCGGCCCGCACCAGGAGCGCCAGCGGCGCGCCCCAGTGCGTGTGCTCGCGCTCGATGGCGCGCGCGTCGCGCTCCGCCGCGCGCAGGAAGCGCTGGCGCTGCGCGCCGCCCGCCGGCGCCGCCTCGGCCATGGCGACGGCCGTGCGCGCGCGGAAGTCCCAGGCATGGATGCGCACCAGTTGGATGCGCGTGTTGAGCGAGCTGCGCAGGCGCGGCCACTCGCGCTCGAGCACCGCCCAGGCCAGCGCCGGGCGGCCGTCGTACAGGCTCACCTCGACCGTGCCGTGCAGCGCGAAGTCGTGCTGGATGTCGAACGTGCCGGTGCCCCAGCGCTCCAGGTGCGCGTCGATGCCCTTCTGAGCCTGTTCGGGCTTGTCGTCGGCCAACTCGGCCATGTAGAGCACGTCGGTGCCCAGGTGCGTGCGGGCGAGCAGGTCGCCCCGCTCGCGGGCCTCGCGCACCAGCCCCGGCAGGCGGCGCGTCAGGTCGCGCACGCGCCCGAGGTAGATGAGCGCGCGCAACAGGAAGATCTGGACCGTGTTCAGCTCCCAGTACACGCCCGTGCAACGCTCGCGCAGGATGGCGTCGGCGCGCTCCAGCGTCGCGGCCGCCTCGGCCCACTGCCCTTCGAGATAGCGCGCCATGCCGTGGACGAGCCAGGCCATGCCCTCCGCATGCGGCTGCGGCACGCGCGCGGCGGCGTCGCGGGCCGCCTGCAGCAGGCGCGCGGTGCGCTCGCGTCCGGCCGTGCCCGCCGTCGCGGAGTAGGACACCTCCATGGCCAGCGCCCGCGCCACGCGGTACGGTTCCCCGGCGCGCAGCGCCAGCAAGAGGTGACGCATCTGGAAGTCGGCGCCCTGCACGGGATCGACCAGCGCCAGGCCCACCGCCACCGACCAGCAGGTGTCGATGCGCAACAGCTCGAGCGCCGGGATCTCGCTCTCGGCGCGCGCCCGGAAGCGCGTGCCGCGCAGCAGCGCGCGCGCGCGTCCCAGCAGGAACGAGAGCACCGCGCCGCGCGGCGTACGCGCCATCGGCAGGTCGAGGTCGCGCAGCAGGTCGCGCAGCGCCTGCAGGCCTTCCTGGACGTGGCCGCTGATCAGGTAGCCCTCGGCCGCGCGCCGACGCAGCTCGCGCGTGGCCTGCGCCGGCGCCTGCCGCAAGGCGTCGAGGTAGAGGCGCGCGGCCTCGGCCCCACGTCCGGCGTTCGAGAGCGCCTCGGCATAGCCGAGCCGCAGCTCCTGGCGCTCCGGGCCCTCGTCCGGGTGCAGGTCGAAGGCCATGCGGTAGAGGCGCACGGCATGGTCGAACGCCAGCGCCTCGGCCGCGTCGCGCGCCGCGCGCGCGGCGTAGGCGCGCGTGCGGGCCAGATCGCCTCCGGCGCGGAAGTGCAGCGCCAGGCGCTCGGCGTCGATGCCGCCCGCGCTCTCGAGCGCCAGCGCCAGGCCCAGGTGACAGTCGCCCAGACGCTTCTCCGGCAGCGCCTCG
>WBZQ01002484.1_pt1 | contig 11830 bp, 4 predicted proteins | sample 5204251 | NCBI WGS metagenome assembly WBZQ01 (sample SAMN12412402, study PRJNA552823) | activated sludge metagenome | isolation source: activated sludge from nitrification reactor of wastewater treatment plant... | place: USA: Virginia | collected 2017-09 | reverse complement strand
CAGACGGAACAGATGCTCGCGCGCACGACCGGCATCCGCGCCATGCGCTCGGAGAGCGGCCTGCGCGCGTTCCATCGCAGCCTGACGTTGCCCGCCGACGAGCTGCTGGTGGCGGAGGGCGATCTGGGCCTGATGCGCCGCGCGCTGTTGCAGGTCCCATCGCCCGCGCCCGTCGCGCCCGCGCCCGTCGCGCCGCCCGAGCCGCTCGCCGCCAGCCAACCGGAAGCGCTGCGGGAGCGCCTCGAGGCCTATCTGCGGCGCGAGCTGGCCCAGCTCCTGAAGCTACCCGCGCAGAACATCGACGCCCAGGCGGCGCTCGAAGACTACGGCATCGATTCCATCAGCGCGCTCAAGCTCACGAACCGACTGGAGCAGGCTTTCGGCCCGCTCTCGAAGACGCTGCTGTTCGAATACCAGACGTTGGCGCTGCTGGCCGGTTACTTCGCGCAGGCACACGCCACCGCGGCGGCAGCCGTCACGGGCCAGGCGTCGCCGGCGCCCTCCCTGGCTCCCGCCACACGCGAGCCGGAGCCGCAGCCGCATCCACGCGCTGTCCGCACGCGCGCGCGCCGGGTCGTCGCGCCCGTCGCGAAGCGCGACGAGATCGCCGTGATCGGGCTGGCTGGACGCTACCCACAGGCGCGCGATCTGCGGGAGTTCTGGCGCAACCTCCGCGACGGGCGCGACTGCATCGAGGAGATTCCGCGCGAGCGTTGGGACCACGCGCTCTTCTACGCCCCCGAAAAGGACCGGCCGGGCAAGAGCTACAGCAAGTGGGGCGGCTTCCTGGCGGACGTCGACCGTTTCGACGCGCTGTTCTTCGGCATCTCGCCCAAAGAGGCCGAGCTGATCGATCCGCAGGAGCGTCTGTTCCTGGAGACGGCCTGGCACACGTTGGAAGACGCGGGCTATGCCCGAGAGCGCGTGCGCGGCCTGCGCGCAGGCGTGTACGTCGGCGTCATGTGGGGGCAGTACGAGTTGTTCGGCGCCGAAGCCGTGCTGCAGGGACGTCCGGTCCTGCCCAGTTCGTCGCACGCGTCGATCGCCAACCGCGTCTCGTACTTCTTCGACTGGCGTGGACCGAGCCTGGCCGTCGACACGATGTGCTCGTCGTCGCTGACCGCCATCCACCTGGCCTGCGAGGAGCTGCGCCGGGGAGGCATCGAGATGGCTCTGGCGGGCGGCGTGAACCTGAGCCTGCATCCTTATAAATACCTGAGCCTGAGCCAGGGCCATTTCGCGGCCAGCGACGGCCGTTGTCGGGCCTTCGGGCAGGGCGGCGACGGGTACGTGCCGGGGGAAGGCGTCGGGGCGCTGCTGTTGAAGCCGTTGGAAGCCGCGCTGCGCGACGGCGACCAGATCCACGCCCTGATTCGCGCGAGCGCGCTCAATCACGGCGGCAAGACCAACGGCTACACCGTCCCCAACCCGAACGCCCAGGCCGAACTGATCGCGGATGCCCTGCGCCAGGCGCGCATCGACCCGCGCACGCTCGGCTACGTCGAGGCCCACGGGACCGGCACGTCCCTCGGCGACCCGATCGAGATCACGGGCCTGATGCGCGCCTTCGGCGCGCCAGCCGAGGGGCAGCCGCCCTGCGCGCTCGGGTCCGTCAAATCGAACATCGGCCATCTCGAGTCCGCGGCAGGCATCGCGGCGGTCACGAAGGTGCTGTTGCAGATGAGGCACCGGCAGCTCGTGCCCTCGCTGCACGCCACGCCCGCCAACCCGCACGTCGACTGGCAGGCCGCGCCGTTCCGCGTCCAGACCGAACTCGCGGACTGGCACGCGCTCGACGGGCAGCCGCGCCGCGCCGGCGTCAGCTCCTTCGGGGCGGGCGGATCGAACGCCCACCTGGTGCTCGAGGAGTGGCCGGACACGCGCGCGGCAGCGCCTGTGTCGGGCAGGCCCGAGCTGTGCGTGCTCTCCGCCAAGGACGACAGCGCGCTGGTCGAATACGTCGACCGGCTGACGGCGTTCCTGGCCGACCCGCCGGTCGACCTGTCGCTCGCGGACGTCGCGCACACGCTGCGCGTGGGGCGCAGCGCCATGGACGCACGGCTGGCCGTCGTGGCCGTGACGCTCGCCGACTTGCTGGACAAGCTGAAGCGTTGGAGCGCCGCGCGCGCCGGGACGAGCGCGGGCGACGTGGCGCTCACGGACGTCTTCGACGGCCATCTGCGCCAGGCGGCTCCTGGCACAGGACACCTGGTCGGCGGGCAGGCCGGACGAGCGTTTCTCGACAGCGTCCTGGCGGACGGCGATCTCGAGCGTCTGGCGCGCCTGTGGCTCATGGGCGTCGAGCCCGACTGGCAGAGGCTCGGCGCCGGCGCGCGCCGCGTGTCGCTGCCCCTGTACCCGTTCGCCAGGGAGCGCTTCTGGCTGCCCGAGGCGCCCACTCCGGCAGTGCCCGCTGCATCTGCGGCGCCAGCACTGGCCGAAGAGAAGCGCGTGCTGCTCTACGAAGCGCGTTGGACGTCGCGCGCGTTGTCGCGCTCGACGGCGGCGCTCGACGACGGCGCGCTGCTCGTGGTCGAGGGCTCGGCGGAGGCCTTCGCGGAGCTCAGGGCGCGCGACGAACGCGCGGTCTGGCTGCGCTGCGGAGGCGAGTTCGCCGAGCCGTCGCCGGACGCGTACGTGGTCGACCCCGCCCAGCCCGAACACTTCGGCGAGTTGCTCGCGCGCCTCGCACGGCGCGGCTTGCGGCCCAGCCGCGTGCTCCATCACGCGGCGCGTCACGAGGCGCTCGAGGAGTCGGGCGCGCGTCTCACGTCGGACCTCGGCGTCCTGTTCCAACTGTGCCAGGCCTTGCTCGCGCACGCGCCGCAGACGCCGCTGCGTGTTCTCGCGGCGTTCTGGCGCCCGCTCCCCGAAGGTGCGCCGGCGGCCGAGGCGCTCGGCGGCTTTCTGAAGACGCTGGCCATCGAGCAGCCACGCTGGCGCACCAAGCTCGTGGGCTGGCAGTCGCAACGCGACGCGGGCGAGCCGCGCGTCGCGGATTGGACCGCCACACTCTGGGACGAACTTCACGAGACCGACTGGTCGGCGGACGAGGTGCTCTACGAGGCCGAAGCGACGGGCGAACCGGCGCTGCGACGTGTGCGCGAGTGGGCGCCGCTGCGCGACGTCGCGCAGCGCGCGGAGGCGTTGCCGCTGCGCCGCGAGGGCGTCTATCTCGTCACGGGCGGACTCGGCGGCCTGGGCCTGGTCTTCGCCGAGCACCTGGCGCAGAGCGTCCAGGCGCGTCTGGTGCTGGTCGGGCGTTCACTGCCCGACGCTCGTCAGCAGGCACGTCTGGAGCGGCTGCGGGAGCACGGCGCGCAGGTGCTCGTCGTGCAGGCCGACGTCGCCCGGCTCGACGACGTGCAGCGCGTGGTGCGCGCGGCCAAGGAGCGCTTCGGCGTCATTCACGGCGTGCTGCACGGCGCCGGCGTCAACCGCGACGCGTTGATCCGCACGAAGGAGCTGGCCTCGCTGCAAGCGGTCACGGCGCCCAAGGTCGCAGGCGCCCTGCACGTCGATCTCGCCACGCGCGAGGAAGCGCTCGACTTCCTGCTGCTGTTCTCGTCGCTGGCGGGAGTGCTCGGAAGCCCGGGGCAATGCGACTACGCCTACGGCAACCGCTTCCTCGACGCCTTTGCGGAGCAACGCGAGGCGCTCCGCGCTCGGGGCCAGCGCGCCGGGCGCACGCTGTCGATCGCCTGGCCGCTGTGGGAGGCGGGCGGCATGCGCAGCACGCCCGCGCAGGCCGCGCTGCTCGAACAGCAGACCGGCCTGTGTGCGCTGCCGACGGCCGCGGGCCTGCGCTGTTTCGACGAAGCGCTGCGCGGCGCCGCGGTGCGGCCGATGGTGCTCTACGGCTGGCCGTCCCGCATCGTGGCCGCGCTCGCAGGCGCAGCCGACGCGCGTCCCAGGCCGGCGCCTGCACCCGCCGCGCAACCGGACGGCGCGACTCTCCTCGCGCGCGTCGAGCTGTACCTGAAGACGCTGATCGGGGAGGAGCTCAAGCTCGCGCCCGAGCGCATCGGCTCCGCCGAGGCGCTGGAGACGTTCGGCATCGACTCGGTCATGATCAGCCGCATCACCACGCTCCTCGAGCGCGACCTCGGTCCGCTGTCGAAGACGTTGTTGTACGAGCACGGCAGCGTGGGCGAGCTGGCGCGCTTCCTGACGGGTACGGCGCGCGAAGCGCTGACCGCGCTGCTCGCCCCGCGCGCGCCCGTGAGCGCCGACCCCGTGAGCGTGAGCGTGCCGCCGCCGCCACCCGTCGAGCGGGCGACGGTGGCCAACACGGCGCGTGACGACGAGGAGCAGCCGATCGCGGTCATCGGCATGCACGGCCGCTACCCGCGTTCGGCCACGCTCGAAGAATACTGGGCCAACCTGCGCGCGGGCCGCGACCTGATCGACGTGGTGCCGGCCACGCGTTGGGACGCCGAGGCGCTCTTCGATCCCGACCCGGCGGCCGCCGCGCGCGGCCAGATCTACTGCAAGTGGGGCGGCTTCATCGCCGATCACGACCGCTTCGACGCATCGTTCTTCGGCCTCGGCGCGGACGAAGCGGCGTCCATCGACCCTCAGGAGCGACTGTTCCTGGAGTCGGTCTGGGCCGCGCTGGAAGATGCTGGCTACACGCGCGCGAGCCTGCGCGAGCGCCACCCGAAGGGGCGCAGCGCCGACGTGGGCGTGTTCGTCGGCGTGACCACGAACAGCTATCACCTGTGGGCGCCGGAGGCGCTCCAGCGCGGACACGAGTTGGCGCCCACGTCGCTGCCCTGGTCGATCGCCAACCGCGTGTCCTACTTCTTCGACTTCAACGGGCCGAGCCTGCCGGTGGACACGGCCTGCTCGTCGTCGCTCGTGGCGCTGCATCTGGCCTGCGAGAGCCTGCGCCAGGGCGCCTGCCAACTGGCCGTCGCCGGCGGCGTGAATCTGTACCTGCACCCGGCCAAGTACCAGGCGCTCTGTCAGGGCGGCCGGCTCTCGCGCGACGGGCGCTGCCACAGCTACGGCGCTGGCGGCGAGGGCTGGGTGCCGGGCGAAGGCGTGGGCGCCGTGGTGCTGAAGCCGCTCGCGCGGGCGCTGGCCGACGGCGACGAGGTCCAGGCCGTCATCCGCGCCACGGCCTTCGGCCACAGCGGCCGCGCGCACGGCTACTCCGCGCCCAACCCGCAGGCGCAGGCGGCGCTCGTGGCCGAGACGCTGGCGCGCGCGGGCGTGCCGGCCGACACGCTCGGTTACGTCGAGGGTCACGGTACCGGCACGCAACTCGGCGACAGCCTGGAGGTGGCGGCGCTCAGCCAGGCCTTCGCGCGCCAGACGGGGCGCCGCGGCTTCTGCGCGCTCGGCTCGGTCAAGGCCAACCTCGGCCATTCGGAATCGGCCGCCGGCATGGCCGGCCTGGCGAAGGTCGTTCTGCAACTGCGGCACGCCGAGCTGGCCCCGGCGCTGCACGCGGACGAGGTCAACCCGAACATCGAGTTGGCCGAGTCGCCTTTCTACCTGCAACGCGAGCTGGCGCCGTGGAAGCGGCCCGACACGCACCCGCGGCGGGCCTTGATCAACGCCTTCGGCGCCGGCGGCGTGAGCGCCTGCGCGCTCGTGGAAGAGGCGCCGCCCGCGCGCGTCGAGGCAGCGCCCGTGGGCGCCCGTCTGTTCGTGCTCTCGGCACGCAGCGCGGAGCGCCTGCGCGCCTACGTCGAACGACTCCGCGCGTTCCTGGACGAGCAGCCCGAGCTCGACCTGGCGCGGCTCTGCCTCACGCTCCAGTCCGCGCGCGAGGCCTTCGAGGAACGCCTGGCGACGGTCGTGTCGAGCACGTCGCTGCTGCGCGCCCGCCTCGACGCCTGGTTGGAGACGGGCTCTGCTGTGGGCGTGCGCCAGGGTCGCCTGCGGGCGGGCAGCCTGGGCGGCCGGCGCGCCGCGCGCGGCCCCGCGCCCGACGAAGCCGAGCTCGACGAGCTGGGCGCGGCCTGGACGGCGGGAGACGAGCTGGACTGGGACAGCCTGTACACCGCGGCCACGCGTCCGCGGCGCATGCGTCTGCCGGGCTACCCTTTCGCCCGCCAGCGCCACTGGGCGGCAAGCGCCGGCGAGGCCCGCGCGGGGCGTGCCTCGGACACGCGCCTGCATCCTCTCATCGCGCACAACTCGTCGACGCTCGCCGAGTTCAGCCTGCACGCCACGCTCGCGGAGCACGAGTTCTACGCTCGCGATCACGTCGTTGCCGGCGAGGCGCTGTTCCCCGGCGCGGGGTTCCTGGAGTTGGCCTGCGTGGCCGGCAACCTGGCCAGCGAGCGGCGCGTGCGCAAGCTCTCCGACGTGGTCTTCCTGAGCCCGTTGAGCTTCCGTGGCGGCGGCTCGCGCGAGTTGGGCATCGCGCTGCGGCCGCTCTCGGGCCAGGCCGAGTTCGTCGTCGCGTCGCGCGACGTCGAGCGTGCCGGCGCCACGCACTGCGAAGGGCGGCTGGCGTTCGAGGGGCCGTCGCCCGACAGCCACGCGGCGGAGCGCGAGTCGATCCAGACGCTGCGGGAGCGTTGCCGGACGGCGCGCAGCGGGGCCGATTTCTATCAGACCCTGGCGCGCCACGGCCTGCACTACGGGCCGGCCTTCCAGGTCGTGCGCGAGATCCACGTCTGCGATGCCTATGCGCTCGCGCGGCTCGAACTGCCGGCGCACCTGCGCGAGGAGTTCGGACGCTTCACCCTGCACCCGAGCCTGATCGACGGCGCGCTCCAGACCGCCGCCGCGTTGCTGGCCGCGCGCGCGGGCGGGACGCCGCACGTGCCCTTCGCGGTGGACGAGGTCGCGATCCTGCGCCGCCTGCCGTGGGCCTGCTACGCGCACGTCGAGCTGGCGCCGGGCTCCGCGCCGCGCCAAGACCTGGCCCAGTTCAACGTGCGCCTGCTGGACGAGGACGGCCAGCGGCTGCTCGAGCTGACGAGCGTGCTGGCGCGCCCGCTGGGCGACTTCGAGCCGGCGGCGCTGGCTGCGGCGCGCGCGTGAGGGGCCCCGCATGACGCAGCGCGAGGCGTGGCCGAGCGCGACCACCGGCACCACCACCGTCGTGGTGCTGGAGACGCGTCGGGCGTTCATGAAGAACTACAACTACCTCGTGGTCGATGCGCGCGGCCGCGACGCGGTCATCGTCGACCCGGCCTGGCAGCTCGAGACGGTCGAGCAGGCCGTGGCGCAATCCGGCGCGCGTCTGGGCGGCGTGCTGATCACGCACGCCCACCTCGACCACGTGCATCTGGCCAAGACCGTGGCGAGTCGTCACGACTGCCCCATCTGGATGTCCCGCAGCGAGGTGGCCGCTTCCGGATTCGACGCCCCGTCACTGATCGCCTTCGACGATCGGCCCTGGCGCGTCGGCGGCCTGTCGATCGAGCCGATCTGGACGCCCGGTCACACGCCCGGCAGCGTCTGCTACCTGATCGGAGACGACGTCTTCACGGGCGACGTGTTGTTCGCCGAGGGCTGCGGCCTGTGCCCGGACAGGCAGGCCGCCTACGCCATGTTCGCGAGCCTCGCGGAGCTGAAGCGGCGACTCGCGCCGCACACACGCGTGTTCCCGGGGCACTCCTACGGCAAGCCGCCGGGACAGCGCATGGCCCAGGTGTCGAACGACAACATGTATCTGCACTTCACCGACCGCGAGTCGTTCGCCGCCTATCGCCTGCGCGGCGGCCAGCACCCCGCCAAGGCACTCGCCTTCCGCTGAGGGCGCCGCCGTTCGACGCCGCCCGACCCCAGACGCCGAAAGGAAGCCTGCCATGAGAATCGCATTCGCGACGCTCCATTACCCGAGCCATCTGCACGCCGCCACCAGCCTGGCGCGCACGGTGCGCGAGCGCGGCCACGAGGTCTTCTTCGTGGGCGTGCCGGACGCCGAGGCGGCCGTGCGCGCCGCGGGTCTCGAGTTCCACGCGCTGGCCGCGGCCGAATTCCCGCCCGGCTCGTTCCGCGAGCGCGACGCGCAACTCGCGAAGTTGAGCGGCATGGCGGGCTTCCGCTTCGCGCTCGACAGCATGTGCAGCGCCTTCGACGCGGTGGCGCGCGACGCGCCCGACGTGTTGCGCGCGGCCGGCGCGCAGGCGGCGGTCTTCGACCAACTCGCCTCGGGCTACACCGCGGCCGCGCGGCGTCTGGGGCTGCCGGTGATCCACTTCGCGCCGGCACTGCCAGGCAATCCCTGGGACTCGTCGCCGCCGGGCGTGTTCGGCTGGAAGTACCGCGCGGGTTGGCTCGGGCGCGTGCGCAACCGGGCCGGGCATGCCCTGGTGCGCGCGCTGATCAAGCCCTACCGCGCGCGCATCCGCGACTACTACGACAAGTACGGCCTGCCGCTGGACCTGGACGGGCCGGTCTTCGGCTGCTCGACGCTGGCCCAGATCAGCCAGATGCCGGCGGCCTTCGACTTCCCGAACCCGCACCTGCCGCCCTGGTTCCACCACACGGGCCCGTTCGACGACGGACACGGCCGTGCCGACGTGCCCTTCCCGTGGCACGAGTTGAGCGGCGAGCCGCTCATCTACGCCTCGATGGGCACCCTACAGAACGGGCTCGAACGCGTCTTTCGCGCCATCGCCGAGGGCTGCGCGGGGCTCGGCTGTCAACTCGTGCTGAGCGCGGGTGGCAGCGCCACGCTGGCCCAGCTCGGCCCGCTGCCCGGCAACTGCCTCACGGTCGGCTACGCGCCCCAGTTGGAACTACTGCGCCGCGCCAGCCTGTGCATCTGCCATGCCGGCCCCAACACGGTCTTCGAGTGTCTGGCCGCGGGCGTCCCCATGGTTGCCATCCCGGTCACCAACGACCAGCCCGGCACCGCCGCGCGCGTCGCCTACACGGGCACGGGCCTGGTGGTGCCGTTCAAGCGCCTGAGCACGGAGCGGGTGAGACGGGCCGTGCGCACAGTGTTGCAGGACGGCCGCTACCGCGAGAACGCCCGGCGTCTGCAGACGGCGGTGCTGGCCGCGCGCGGCCTCGAACGCGCGGCCGAGATCGTCGACGAATGTCTCTGCGCGTTGGACGGCGCGCGGCCCGTGGCCGCGCGCGTGCTGCACGCGGTCTGAGGTGCGAGCGATGAGCCCAGTGGGAATCGAAGCCGTCAACGTCTTCGCCGGCAGCGCCTGCATCGACGTCCTGAAGCTCGCCCGGCACCGCGGGCTGGACCTGACGCGCTTCGCCAACCTCCTCATGAAGGAGCGCTCGGTGGCGCTGCCCTACGAAGATCCGATCACGTTCGGCGTCAACGCCGCCCGGCCGCTCGTCGAGGCCCTCGCTCCGGCCGCGCGCGAACGCATCGAGATGGTCGTCAGTTGCACCGAGTCGGCCTTCGATTTCGGCAAGTCGATGAGCACGTACTTCCACAAGCTGCTCGGCCTGCAGCGCAACTGCCGCCTGTTCGAGGTCAAGAACGCCTGCTACTCGGGCGTGGCCGGCCTGCAGATGGCGGCCAACTTCGTGCTCTCGCAGACCTCGCCCGGGGCCAAGGCGCTGGTCATCGCCACGGACATCTCACGCTTCATGGCGGTCGAGGGCGGCGACGCGCTGACGCAGGACTGGTCTTTCGCCGAGCCCAGCGGCGGGGCCGGCGCCGTGGCCATGCTCGTCAGCGACACGCCGCACGTGTTCCAGATCGATCCGGGCGCCAGCGGCTACTACGGCTATGAGGTGATGGACACCTGTCGCCCCGTGCCCGACAGCGAGGCCGGCGATGCCGACCTGTCGCTGCTCTCGTACCTCGACTGCTTCGAGGGCTCGTTCAGGGAATACGCCCGGCGCGTCGAGGGCGCCCACTTCGGCGAGACCTTCGCCTATCTCGCCATGCACACGCCCTTCGGCGGCATGATCAAGGGCGCGCACCGCGACCTGATGCGCAAACAACTGAAAGCCAGCCCCCAGCAGATCGAAGCCGACTTCGCGCGCCGCGTGACGCCAGGCCTGGTCTACTGCCAGCGCGTCGGCAACGTCATGGGCGCGACGGCCGCGCTGTCCCTGGTCAGCACCATCGCGCACGGCGAGTTCGACGCGCCGCGCCGGGTGGGCTGCTTCTCGTACGGTTCGGGTTGCTGCTCCGAGTTCTTCAGCGGCGTGGCCACGCGCGAGTCGCGCGAGCGCGTGCGCGCGCTGGGCATCGACGCGCAGCTCGACCGCCGCTACGAGCTGTCGATGGCCGAGTACGACGAGCTGCTGGTGGGCAACAACGCCGTCAAGTTCGGCACGCGCAACGTCGTGCTCGACACCGGCTTCCTGCGGCGCGCCGCGCAGTCGCAGGGTGGTGAGACGCTGTTCCTGCGGGAGATCAAGGAGTTCCAGCGGCACTACGACCGGCTCGACTGAGCCGACGGCGGCTCTGGCACAGGCCGGCGCGGGCTCCTGCCCGCGCGTGTGCTTTTGGTGGGGCGTCGGCGCTAGACTGCCGCTCGGCGCGGCCGGAGCGCTCGCGTGGGCCCCCGACCCTGGGCCCGACGTCCGGCTCGTGCGCCCAGGAGGTTCTCATGCGCGCACGCCCCACAGACGTCGCCCTTGTCGCGGCCATCTGGCTCGTCGCTCCATTGGCACCGGCCGCCGCACCGCCCGCCGCGCTGGCATTCGATCTGGCCGCGGCGCGCGTGGTCGACCTGACGCACGCCTTCGACGAGCACACCCTCTACTGGCCCAACGCCCCTTCGGCCTTCCGGCTCACTGCGCTGGCCCACGGCCAGACGCCGCGCGGCTTCTTCTACGCCGCCAACTCCTTCTGCGCGCCCGAGCACGGCGGCACGCACCTCGACGCGCCCATCCACTTTGCCCAGGCTGGCTTGACCGCAGAGCAGATCCCGGTCGAGCGCTTCGTGCGCCCGGGCGTCGTGATCGACGTGCGCGCGCAGGCCGAGCGCGATCCCGACTACCGGCTGGCGCTTCACGACGTGCTCGCCTGGGAGCGCCGCAATGGACCGCTGCCCGAGGGCGCCATCGTGCTGCTGCGCACCGGCTGGTCGACCCGTTGGCCCGACCGCCGCCGCTACTTCGGCGACGACACGCCCGGCGACGCCTCCAAGCTGCACTTCCCCTCGTACGGCCTGGCCGCCGCGCGTCACCTGGTCGAGGTCCGCAAGGCCGTCGCGCTGGGCGTCGACACGCCCAGCATCGACCACGGCCCGTCGCAGGACTTCGAAGTCCACCAGCTCGCGGCGGCCGCCAACGTGCTCGGGCTCGAGAACCTCACGGCGCTCCACGAGCTGCCGGAACGCGGCGCCTGGATCGTGGCCCTGCCGATGAAGATCGCGGCCGGCTCGGGCGGTCCCGCGCGCGTCATCGCGCTGCTGCCGCGCTGAAACGCGCCCGCCCCACGAAGACGCGCGTGGCTGCTGCGCGCGTCCTGCCAACGTCAGCGCGCGAAGCAGGCCCGCAGGCGGCGCAGCCCCGGGACGATGCGCTCGCTGGGGATGGCGCCATAGCCCAGCACCAGGCCAGCCCGGCCCGGAGGTTGCAGCGCGAAGCGCGCCAAGTCGTGAAGCGCCACGCCGCGCTCCGCGGCGCGCCGCACGAGCCGAGCCATGTCGGCCACATCCCGGCCGCGGGCCAGCGCGGCGACGTGCAGGCCAGCGGCCGCCGGAAGCAGTTCGAGCTGCCCGGCGAACTCACGGCCCAGCGTGCGCGTGAGCAGCTCGTGGCGCGTCGCGTAGACGGCGCGCGCCCGTCGCACGTGGCGCGCGAACGCGCCGCTCTCGATGAACTCCGCCAGGGCCGCCTGCAGCGGCAGCGGCGTGTGCCAGTCGGCCACCAGCTTGGCGCGCCGCAGGGCCTCGCGCAGCGACGGCGGCGCGATCACGAAGCCCAGACG
>WBZQ01002481.1_pt1 | contig 11839 bp, 7 predicted proteins | sample 5204251 | NCBI WGS metagenome assembly WBZQ01 (sample SAMN12412402, study PRJNA552823) | activated sludge metagenome | isolation source: activated sludge from nitrification reactor of wastewater treatment plant... | place: USA: Virginia | collected 2017-09 | reverse complement strand
ACACAAAACCTTCTAGCGGACGAATCAGCGTGACCGCACCAGTAGCGACACCGCTAAGCCAGGCCCAGCTTCCCCGCCCCGTGCGTCGTGACCATTGCAAAGCCAGCGCCGCCGCCAACATACACGTAAACGTAAACGTGTGCGTCATGTAATTCATCGCCATAAAGACATGCCAGGGCGAAATACACAGCAACAACACCGCCAGGCGTGCAGTGCGCCGGTCATATAACTCACGCACCAACAAAAACGCGAGCACGACATTCACGCCAGCCAACACCGGATTGATCAACCACGACACTCCCAACAACACGCCCAACGCCAATGCCAACGGCCACCCCGGCGGTACGGGACAAAACCATCGGTCGGCTTCGTAATTCATCAAATCAACATCGAAGGCTTCGGGAACTGGTGGCAACGGCAGAGTCAATTTCCCTTCGGCCAGATAGCGGGCGTGATACAGATAGACGACTTCGTCGGGAATGTGTGGATGGCGTTGGTAGGAAAAGAAGCTCAGCGCAGCGGCAATCACCGTTACCCACAATGCGCCCCAAAGCGCGAGGCGATCCACGCCGCGCGCGTCACGAACAGAAACATCCGGCGCGGGTTCAAGCGTTCCAAACCAGCGTTGAAATCGTTCTTGCCAGCGCGCCAACACACTGCCAGGCAAGGTCAGCACGGCAAGCAACAGATTCCCCAGGCTGAGCAATTGGACAAAGGCAGCGAAAGGCAATTCCCACAAATACACGCGCACATCGCGCGAGACGGCGGCACTCGGCAATAACACAACCAGCGCCATGCCGAACAATTGCCAAAGCTTGAACCGCTGTTTCAGCCAGGCCCATATCTGCCCGCCGTATGTTGTCAGTCCCCACAACACCGCTCCCGTTTGCAGCACCATAAACGCCAGCCAAAGCGGCTGTTCTGAAATCAGGCGCGGCAAGGTGCGGTAATGTTGATAGCGGATTGACGGTCCGGCTTCGATCATGCGCAAGGCGACGATCTGTCCCAGCAAAGCCAACAGCGCCCAGCCGATTGGCCGCCATTTAGATTCTGCCTTATAAAAGAGCGGTTGCATTCGTGTCTGCGCTTGAGACTCAGTCATCATGTAGGCCAATCAGAAAGTTGTCGGCTTGGGGCGCTGAAGTTCCATTGCGTGATTAATGGGTTTAGTTGATGGCAATGGTTGTCGTATTGGTTAGGCGACCGTTCTGCCAGATTTTCACTGGCACCGCCGTTCCTGTCGGAGCATTTGCTGGAATGGTTATGTTTAATTGCCACAGGCCCACCAAGCCCGGTGTCAATCCGCTGAACAAAACATTGGCCGGGACACCGCCAATCGTCACATACGGCGTCGTCGCCGTGGCAAAAAGCGTGCTGCCGCTGGCGGGTGGCGCGCCGGTTACTGGCGTCAGAGCTTGCCCATTGGCCGGATTGACGAATTTGCTGCCTGGCCCATTGGCAAACAGCACCAAACTGCGCCCACGCGTTTCGGGTTTCGCCTGCGGATTCTCTGCGGGGTTGCCATTCAACGAAGAATCCTGATTGAGTGCGACGGCTTGCCCTTTGCCGCTGGCTGAAATGGTGAACACCCCCGGCGCGCTCGCGCTCACAATCAGGTGTCCCTGAATCACCGGCACATCATTGTTGAGCACCGTCAGCGAAGCCAGGCCCGGCTGAATTTCATAGGGAAGCTGGTAATTGATTTGAAAGGCGCCTTCGCCGAATCCGCGTCCGACGCCGACAAAAAACAGCGGCGCCAAAGTGTTATTGATGCGTACGGACACGCCGCCGAGTTTGGTGGCCAGCGGCGTACTGGTCGCACTGGCGCTAATGTTCGTGCCTGCAGGAAAGCCTGTGCCAAAGGCTGCCACGATTTGCCCCGGCGCAACCGCACGCGTATAGCTGGCAGCGTCCACCGAAGCAGTTGCACTCGCCGTTTTGCCATACACGGTCAGCACACCCGGACCAGGGATCGCGGTATTCACCGCCTGCCCGCTGGTGATCGTGACATCCGCCACGTCTACGTCATATTGTGTCAACGTCGTGTATTTGATGCCGTATGTCCCCGCCGGAAGCCCTTGCACAGCAAAGGACGCCGAAGCATCTGTTTTGACGACCGTCACAAACTTACCATCCGCGTTCATAAACGCGACCGGATCAACCAGGCTGGTTTGCGTTGACGTGGCTTTGATGCGAATGGCTTGCGGACGAACGTATTTGAAATATTGCCGCAGCAGCTTTGTGCGGCTGCCGATGATCACCTGTGGGGCATTCGGATTGTTATCGTCTATCACATAATATTGCCCGCCGTTGTCGCCGCCGTCGTTGATGGTGTAACTCAACGTGTATTGCGCCCAAGCCGAATTGCGCCCCAGCGTCAGGTCTTTATGCAAATCACGGTAATTGGCGCCGATCAACTCCAGATGCGACGTATTCAACCCAAATTGCACTGCCCGATCGCTGATCGCCTGTAAACTTTGGTCAGAAACGCCACAATATCGGTGATAGGAAATTTCAGTCAGGAACTGACGCGCACCAGCAATGGAATTCAAGCCATCAAACCATTCCGCCGCGTGATCCATACACGTCGTGGATGGCGCGACAAAATCCGGATTGAAGCCGTTGGCGCGCAACCGATTGCCCGTCGCCAGCAACACCCGACCCAATTGCACGCCCGTGAAATTCGCGTTATCCGGTTCCAGCGCCAATTCGATGGCATCCGGCACCCAGCCGTATTTGGCTTGCAAGTGCAAAAACGCCGCCAGCATGTATTCCGCGTACTCTTCGGGAAATTCCTTGTGCTCGAACGAAGACGCCAGAAACTCGACGTAATTCAAATTGATGTAGAGCTTTTCGCCACGTGCTTCCAACCGCTGTTTGAGCGGCAGCAATAGGTTGTCAATGACAAAGTCTATTTCGCCAAATTGAAAGCCATTGGGATTGATCACTTGCGGATCGGCATTGTCGTTGATGGTGAGATAACGATTCTGTTTGTAGGTTTGATACGAAATTTGCCCGTTCAGATATTGCGAGAAATACCCCACCGGATTTTCACAGCCACTGAGCAATTCCAGCCGCACGCGCGTGAGTCCCAAATCAGACACGGCCTGATCAAACAACGGGTTTTTGTAATTTTGAAACGCCGGGTTCAGATTGGATTTGCCGGTGATGGCGTTGGTTTCCGCCAACTGCCCGGCCTGTGCGGTGGCTTCCCATCCGGTCATGGTTTGATAACTGACCGTCGGATCAATTGTGATAACGGCCTGTTGCGTCGCGGCAGAACCGCAATATGACAGAGTCAAAACACTGAGCGTGACCAACGCCAGGAGAAGTTTGTTATGCACCATGGTTCGTAACATACAGCTTCTTTCTACGTCCGAAAATGTCCCGGACGTTTGGAACGGAACTCAGTCTTCCACGACGTGATGTGTGAAAGCGATTCGGTAATCCCGCCAGCGCGCTTGATCGAAAGCGCCGGTTTCGGCCAGACAATCCACCGCACCGTATGCCATTGCCAACGCGTGATGTGTGTTGTCGTGCGCAAATAATCCCTGGCGGCCAAAAGTCAGCACCCGCTCCAAGCCCGCCACCCACTCGTCCAGCAGATTGAAGGCGTTTTCGTAGCCCTGATAGTAAATCGGATAGGCGTGCGACAAACGTTTTGTCACCACCTGCAACACGCGCGCTTGCACCGGCAAGCCGGAACGCGCCAGCGCATCGCGCATGACTTCGCCCAATTCGGCATCTGAGGCTTGCCACAGGTCATCACCGACGGCACAGGGCAATTCGCCGCAAAGCACAGTCTGGCCCGCCGGTTCTTTGCTCACGCTGTAATTTTTCGGCTCGGACAAGCGCGTCAATTTCACTTCAGTTTCGGGAAAGTAATGTGCATCGAACGGCGTGAATTGCGGCTGGTCGAGCACCAGATAGATCAAAATCATCGCGCGGTAACGAATCTGTTGCGCCGCAGCCAAGACCGCTGCGGGCGCTGCGGGCGTCACCATCCGCGCCAGCGCCGTGATCGGAATCGTTGACCACAAATAATCGGCTTCGAGTTCCTGCCGCTGTCCGTCTGACTCAACCACCAGCCGATGCGGAGCGCCCAAATGCAATTCGCGCACGGAAGTTTGCAAGCGCAAATCGGCGCCCGCGTGTCGCGCGGCATCTGCCAACGCCCGGCTGATTTGCCCAAACCCGCGCCGCGGATAAAAGAAACGGCCAGCTCCCGGCGGTTTGAAGCCCGGCACGCTGTTGAGCGCCTTGCGCACCATTTTGCTTAGCGAACCGGCTGAGACGCGCCGCCGCGCCTGAATCGCAGACAGCTCATCAGGCGAAGCGCCCCAAATTTTGACGGCATAGGGAAAGTAAAAATCGCGGCAGATCGTACGGCCCAAACTGCGTTCCAGAATGCTGGCAAAAGTTTCCGCGCCGTGCCCGTTTGTGCGCGGCAATACTTTTTGCAACGCATCCTGCGCCACACCAAAGCCGAACGACCACGGAAGTTCCAACACCAGATCAACCGGTTTGAGGGGAAAGTGAATCCAGCGCTCGCATAACCGTATGCGTCCGTGACGTGGCCGGTCGAGCAAATCGCTGCCCAGCAACGATTGCAGGTCAGCCATAATGTGCGGGTCACAGGCTGGATGCAGCCGATGGCTGCCGTAATCCACCTGCAAGCCGTGCAGCTCGAAACTACCGGAATTGCCACCGACGTCGTCGCGCTGTTCCAATACCACGGCAGAAGCGTTGCCGCGTTTGGCCAATTGCCACGCCGCGCCAAGTCCTGCCGGCCCTGCTCCTAAAATGGCGACGCGCGGCGGTCGCGCTGTCGCTGTTGTTTGCTCGTTTTGCAAATTCGCTCGCACTTGTTTCGTTACACGACAAAAGGAATAAAGCGCTTCGTGCGCAGACAATAAGCGTCATAGCCGGGCAGCTCTTGCGCCAGCATACGTTCTTCGCGCACCGCTTTAAACAACACGACCGGCGTCAGCAACACCACACCCAACACCAGCCAGGAATTCAAACTGAGTTCAAAACCGGCCAGCAGTAGCAGATCGCCCACATAAATCGGATGGCGAATGTAGCGGTACAAACCGCGCGCCACCACTGCCTGACGACGCAACACCTGCGCGGTTTCGATGTCGGACCAGTTTGAACCCAGTTGCAAACGTCCCAACAACGCTGTGGCCAACCCCATTGTGTAAAGCGCCAACCCCGCCAGGCGTAATTGCTCTGGCGCAGCGCTGAGGGGAAAGAGCTCAGGCAAAAATGTTTGCGCGACCAACCCCAACAGAATGCTGACTTTGACGCCTTTGACCAACAACAAACCCAACGACGGCGCTTCTGTTTTGGCCGGTGCGGGTGCGGACTGTTTTTGGCCGGGTTGCCGTTTCAGGATTTCCCACACGGCTTTGTGCAGGATCAAACCAACTAGCAAATACAAACGATACCATTCCATATCACTTGCGCGCGGACGTGTAGAGATTGACCGCGTCCGCCTCCTCTTCGTTTTGCAATTCGATATATGCGCGCGGTTGCACGCTGACGACCGCGTTCGGGTTGAACTTGCCCAGTCGCGTCGCCACCGCATCACCTAACATACCAATCAACACCAGCATCAAGGCGCTGACAAAGGCAAAAATCGCCGACGCCGAAATGTTCGGATCGCGCACCAGATCAACGCTCATTTTCGCAATGCCGTAGACCAGACACACCAGCGCAATCGGCACAAACACGCGTAGCGGACGGAAGAGCATCGCCACACGCAAAATCAGAATGGCGAAACTGCCTGCGTCCCAGGGCACGATTTTCGATTTGCCTTTGCGTTTACGGTAATCAATCGGCAAGTAGCTGACTGCGTAGTTGTCGCACAACATCGCCAGCGTGATCGTGGTGGTGAAGCTGAACTGGTTGGGCAAAATCGAAAAGTATTGCAGCGCCAGGTCGCGGCGAAACGCGCGCAAGCCGCTGTTCAAATCAGGAATGTCGGTTCCCGACACGTAATTCGCCAGCTGATTCAGCACATATTTAGCCGGGCGGCGAACCAGCGGAATGTGCACGTCATTGCCGATGCGCGCGCCGACGACCATGTCGGCTTGCTCCAGTTCCGCCAGCATCGCGGGCAGGTAGCGCGCCGGGTAAGTGCCGTCAGCGTCAATGATCGCGATGGTGTCATAGCGCGCAGCGGTGATGCCCGTTTTGAGCGAAGCGCCATACCCGCGATTGCGCCGATGTTGCAAGACGCGCGCGCCAACGGCCTGGGCGGCTTGCCCCGTGCCATCGGTCGAACCATCGTCTATCACCAAAATTTCAACGTCAAAACCATGTTCCGCCAGCAGGGCGCGAATTTCTTTCACCACCGGCCCGACGGCCTGCGCTTCATTAAACGCCGGGATGATGATGCTGACTGCGTTATTCATGTTTTCCCTTTCCACTTCTTTCACAGGCTGGCATTACTGCGCCGCGTTGCGCGCAGACGCTGCCGCCTGTGGCTGAGCATTGAGTGACGCTTTTCCGGCGTGATTGCGACAGACAAAGACTTCGCCGCCGCCGAGCGTCCCCGGAAATACCTGCACGATTTCAAAATCCTGTTCGATGGCTTGCCAGACATCCGGGCGATAAGCTTTGACTTCAATCGGCAAGGTATACACCAACCATACCGAAGTATGTTTTTGGCGCAACGCGTCCAGTTCCGCACGATCCTGTGCGACTGACCACTGCGGCGCGAAATAACGCCCGTAATCCATCCCCGCCAATCCGACGGCAACCACGGCGTCTCCGGGTTGGCGTTGCTGTTCGACAAAATCGCGTGCGCCGCTGAAATTTTGTTTCGGCAACCGGTAGTTGCGTGGCACTGTCACCGCCGAAGCCGCAATGATCAAACAAACCGCCGCGCTGCCCACGGCCCAGGCCAATCGCGCGCGCCGTTGCGGCAACAATAATTGCGGCAACACCAGCGCGCCTTGCACAACGATCAGCAAGCCAAATCCCATCGAAAAGAAAAAGAAACGCGGCCACAGATTGTGCCCCAACGCCAGCATCGTGCCGCCTGCCAGAATGGCGGGCAACACCAGTGACAACGCGGCGCGCGCATCGCGGCGCAACAGACTTAACCAGCCCAGGCCAACCATGCCGCCACCGCACAGCACCACAACCAATCCGGAAAAGCCTATGCGCAAGCTGCGCAAACTTTCCTTGATCACCCAAAACGGATTGGTCCATTCCGATTCCAGCGAAACTTCGTGCAATCCGCTTTGCAAGAATTCGGGCAGCGCCAGCGCGTGCAATTGCAGCGTCAAGGTTCCGCACAGCGCCCACGCCAACAACAGTTGCCAATTGATGCGCCTCAAAACGCTGACGTCACGGTTGCTGGCGGCGACCGGTTGCCAAAGTTGATTGAGCGACAACAGCACATGCGCCGCCGCCACAAACGCCATCGTCATATGCACCCAGGCGCCAAACGCAACCGCAAACGCATAGCCGATCCACCAGCGCCATTGACGGCGCTCCAGCGCTTCCAGCCAAAGCCAGGTCGCCAGCAGCGTGAAAAAGAGCAAGCCCATATAGCCGCGCGCGTTTTGCGAAAACCAGATGTGATGATACGAAACCGTCATTAACGCACAGGCCAGCAAAGCTTCGCGCACGCCCAGCAAGCGGCGTCCCAACACAAACAGCGCCCACAAACTGCCGACGCCAAACAACACCGACGGCAATCGCAACGCCCAGGCGCTTTCACCAAACAAATCAAACGACCAGCGCGCCAACACGGAAAAGAGCATGTGCTGGTTTTGCGACGGGAAACTGGTCAGGATTTCGCCCATCGGCAAACGCACCAACTCAACCAAAGTCAGCACTTCGTCGTGCCACAAATCGGTGTTCAGCCGCCATAACCGCAAGCCCAAGGCCAATACGCAAAGGCCCGCCAGAATCAGCCAGGCCATGCGACTGGTTGTCGGCGTGCTCGTTTTTGGTTGTGCAGCATCAGTGGCCGGTTGTTTGCGCCACCACCACCCCGCCAGCAACAATGTGATGCCGTGCATTGCCAACAACACACGAAAAAGCGTCGCGCCCCAGCCCAGCGAACGGCTGGTATTGGTCAGCAACAACGTTTCCCAACCGCTGTTGGAAAGCAGCGCGCCACACATCAGCAGTGCGCCGAACACCAACAGGCTCGTTGAGCCGAGCAATTGTTGGTTGTTTTTCGGTTGCCCGTTCAACTTGTTTGTCCTCCTGCTTGCGCAGCCTGTTTTGCCGCACGACCAAATGCGGGCCACGAAAACGACGCCCAGATGCCGTACAGAATCACGCCCATCAGCGCAAACAGCGGCAACGGTGAAACGCCATTGCTCAGCAATTCGCCAAACTGACCGCTCAATCGTGAAACGGTGGTCAACACCGGCAATTGAAATCCGCCCAGCAACACGTGCAAGACCGGATCAAGCACGCCCAAGCCCCGTTCGACGTCGCGATACATCGCCATGCACCAAGCCTCTGCGACGGACAGCGTCGCAATCAAATAGGCGACGACTGCGGGCAAGCGCATCAACACCAACGCTGCGGCGATAAACAAATACGGAAAGATCGGCGCCAGATAACGAACGCCGGTATTAAATTGCAATTGCGAATAATGCACGCCGCTGCAAAACAACAACAGCGCGGCAAAAATGCCGAGCATCGCCCACAGTTCAAAATTCGCCAGTCGCCCTTGCCGCTGGCGATTTATCCACGGCGCAAGCAATGCCAGTAACAGCAGCGGGCAACTGACAAACAAACCATAGCGAGAATCAAACAATTGCGAGAAAAACAAATCTGCGCGTGGCAAACTCAGGCCTTGATAGCCTTGCTCGCTCCAATGCACTGCGGGCATCCAATGCTGTCCGGGATAGAGCGGATGGCCAAAGCTTTTCCATTGATAAAACCAGAGCAAACCAACCGGTCCCAACGTGCCCAGAAAATACCACCAGCCGTGTCGCATAACGTCTGCCAGCGAATGCGTCAAGCGCCAACGCTGTGCCAGTCCATACGCAAACAGCGCCAGCAACAGAATCGCGCCGCTGTTATCAAAAAAGAACGCTGTGCCGCCGGTCAGCCCGCCCAGGAAAAAGCGCGTTTGTGTCGTCCAGCGCGTGCTGCCTGACGGATTCCACATCGCGACAAAGCCCATAAACAGAAAGTGGCCCAGCATCAGGTTGTGATTCAGATACCCGGTGCGAAAAAACACCGGGGTACCAAACGCATATAACAGCGCCAACCAACAAGCGGCGCGATCTGAAACAAACACCTGGCGCAACACATAAAACATCGCCACCACTCCCAGTGCCGAAATCGGCGCCATACAAAACAACTGCATCACCAACGCCGCCAACCCGAATTTGATGTCAAAGCCGCGCTGCCAGGACGTCTTGTAAAACTCTTGCGCCATCGGCCAGGGCGAATTGTAGGCAGGCGGCTCTTGTCCGCTGGCGATTCGTTGTTGCTGCACGCGCGCAACCACGCGATCAATCACTGGGCGGGCAATGGCATAGGGGATAGCCGCGACAAACGAAACGCCCGGATTGTTATTGATGTGCCAACCATAGCCAGGCTTTTCGAACAAGTCGGGATGCAAGTTGGCGTATTCGTCCAGCCGGAAGGAAAAATGATCGCCCAACGCCAAAGCCGGGTAAATTTCGCGCACGATGTTGGTCGCAAAATGCAGCCCATACACCAGCCAGCAAGTCAGGAACAAACGCACGGCAATGCTGCGCACCGAAAACCGCCAGGGTGTAGGTTGTGCGTCAAACGCAGACGCATTCGGCAACACGCCGTTATTCAAATCTGGTTGAATCCCAAGAATCATAACGTTCTTTTCCCGACTGGCCTCTTCGGCTTATGCCGCCTCTAACGATCCGCGCTGACTGCGCGCGTACAAAGTCGCCAGCAACAAACGCGCGCGTTCGCGCAATTCGCCATCCAGTAACAGCGCGAGAGCGGACAATGCGCCAAACGCGAGCAAGGCGCGCCCGACCAGTCCCCACGAAGCCCAATGCCACAACAACGCGGTCGTGCCTGCCACCGCAAGCAACGGACGCCACAACAACAAGCTATGCCGTGTCAGCCGCAACAAACGCCCTCCCGCCCACCAGGCTGCCAGCCAAACGGCGATTTCGGCTGCCAGCAATCCCGCAGCCGCGCCCGGCAAGCCCAACCAGCGATATCCCACTGGAATTGCGATCACGGCGACCAATGCGCCCCAGACCGAAACCAGCATTTCATTGGTTTGCCGCCCGGCGGCAATCAGGCCGAAACGATAATGCCCACTCAAAGCAGCCGCGACGCAAACGCCTGCCAGCAATTGCAACGTCAATCCCGCAGGCGCAAATGCTGCGCCATAAACCAACGTCACCGCAGGCGGAGCCAGCACCGCCCATAACAATCCGCCCGCCGCCGCCAACCAGATCACGCCGTGAAAGGATTGCCGCACCAAACCGGCAAACGCCGCGTGGTCTTGTTGCCAGGCACGCGACAACGACGGCAACAGGTTGAAGTAATACAACCAAACAAACGTGTGCGCCGCGACCATAATGCGCAACGCACCGGCAAAAAAACCGACTTCGCTTGCCGAAGCCAGCGAACCCAGAATCAACGTGCCGCCAAAAATCCGCACGACCCAGAACAACTGGCTCAAACCAATCGGTACGCCTTCGCGGAACAATCGGCCCGAAAATCGCGCACGGATTTTGGTCAGCCCGTCGAACTCTCGCCCATACATCCAAACGCAATATCCGGCGGCGATGCCGACGGCGGCAATTTCTGCAACGGCTGCCAACCACAACCGCTCTGCATTGCGCACGCCCGCAAAAACCACAAAGGCAAAAACGCTTTGCCGCAACACTTGCGCCACCGCCACCACCGCCATGCGGTCGTGTCCCTGAAATACCCACTGTAACAACAATGGCGTGGCCAGCAGACTTGCGCCGTAAAGCAGCAGAAGCCTTGTCACCGGCTGCCGATTGAGCGCCAATGCCCAGCCAATGATGCAGCCATACGACAACAGCGCGAGCAACACGCGCGTCCAGACGATTTCGCCAACCAGTCGCGTGGTCTCTTGCGGTGCGCGGGCGATTTCGCGCGCACCATATGGCCCGAAGCCTTGTTCAACCAACAAGGTCGCGCAGAACAAGGCGGTGCCTGCGTATTCGAGATGGCCGAACCCTTCCGGCCCGACAAAGCGCGCCAGATAGGCGAAGGCAGCGAACGTGACCACTTTGCTCACGATCTCTGCACCCGCCAGGGAAAGAAAATTACGAACCAATCTCATGACTTGTACTGCTCAGGGGCTTACTTGCGCGTTGAGGGCAAGACCGGCAGGGCGATGCGCGGACTCGTGTGTTGATAGTCCACGCGTTCTGCGGGAGTCAGCGGGCTGGGATGCGACCAAACCTTGGCGCCCATCATCGCGCGCGCCAGATGCGTCGGCTGAAAAGTGATGCTGGGCCAGAGAAAGATTTCGTTTGTGCAATAGCAATCCTTGGCGCTGATCGCGGCGCGTAACTTCCGCGCTTCGTCCGAATACCAGATTTCCTTGAACGATTGTTGCCGCAAATTGCCAAGCGGTTTGTGCGATTCACACACGCTGACGTTGCCGTTGGCATAAATCACCGCGCTCAACACGCCCGCGCGGCACGGCACGACTTGTTGTTGCTCCTGAGCCGTTTTGATCTTTGCCCATTGCAACATCGGTTCAACGATACTGCCATAACGGCTTTGCTCGCGCGGCGCCCACAACCGTTGCACGTATTCATACAACCGCTGATATTCATCCAGCAGCGGTCCGTGCAGCGAGGGGTTTTTCCGGTCG
>WBZQ01002480.1_pt1 | contig 11840 bp, 9 predicted proteins | sample 5204251 | NCBI WGS metagenome assembly WBZQ01 (sample SAMN12412402, study PRJNA552823) | activated sludge metagenome | isolation source: activated sludge from nitrification reactor of wastewater treatment plant... | place: USA: Virginia | collected 2017-09 | reverse complement strand
CAATTGCCGGGACCGCTGAGCGGGCTCGGGGACTGGAAGGTGAATGCGTTTCTCGCGCAGTTGGAGCGTAATCGTGATTTCTCTCGCGCCCGAGTGTTTGGATTGCGCATCAGCTACCTTCCGACCCCCTGGCTGGAGTTCGGTTTGACGCGGTTGACCCAGTTCGGTGGGCGAGGGCGCGATCAATCATTCCCCGAGACGATTGTGGATACCTACATCCATCCGGCCAATCAGGGAGCCGACAAGGATGTCAACGAGCAGGGCATGGCCGATTTTCGGCTCAGGCTTCCCTCGGTGCCTTACTTGATTCCCTTCCCTGCCGGCCTGCAGCTCTACGGTGAAATCGGGACGGAGGATAAATGGTCCCAGCTTCCTATCCCCAGCCGGGCGGCATTCCTGGGAGGGATTTATATTCCGCAGGTGTTTCCTGGCGATACCATGGATTTTCGCATCGAGTATGCCGACACGGATTACGGCCGGCGCCGCCATCCGGAGTTGGGCCAGGTCTGGTACAACAGCGGGACCTATACCAGCGGTCTGCGCTACCGGGGGTTGCCGCTTGGGCATCACATGGGCACCGACGGCATCGATCTCTTCATCCGCACGACCCGCTATCTCACGGATAGCCTGCAACTGGGCGCGAATTTCAATATTCAGGAGCGGGATCGGGGGCAGCCGGTGCATGAGAAAAAACGAGAGGCGGGAATGGACCTGACCTGGTGGTATTCCAAGGACGTGCAGGTCATGGCCGGGTACACCTATCAGCGATTGACAAATCCCGGCCAGGTCACGGCGATTACCCCCTTTGACGAAACGTTCGCCGGCGGCGTGACGGCCAAAAATCATTTACTCTGGACGAGCGTCGCCCTTCAGTTTTGATCAATTGAGCGTGCAGTCCCTGGAGTTGACGCCATGAAGCTTGATTCGCTAGTGTGGCAAAGCGATACGGGGAATTCTCACTAGTAAAGGCAGAGTGATGTCGATCGGTCTCGGAACACGCGTACTGGTTTGGGCGATGTGCGGGACGATGATCCTGCCACCGGCCGTTTTCGCACAGACATTGCCACTGCCGTTGCCTGGATCGGGCTCGCAAGGTGCATCAGCGAACACCCCCGTGGCGCCGATGATTCCATTTGGGACCGGAGGCATGGGGCTGTATGGATTACAACCGGCTCCAGGGCAGCCCATCGTTACCAATCCCACGGCATTACAACCGCTGACTCCGACTCAGGCTCCCTGTCCGGTGCGCCCGACCGCGGACCTGTCTCCTGAATCCACGATCCCCAATTTGAATGACTATTGGCCGCTTGAGCCACGGAGCTTGCTGCCGGGTTCAGTGGAACAGCGGCTCAGGCAGGAGCAGGAAGAACTGGACCGGAAGCAGGAGACGTTGCGTGTTCAAAAGGAACGGCGGGAGCTGGAATATCAATCCCAAGTTGAACGGGAGAAGCAGACCTTGGCCCGCCGGCCTGGAGCGCCAGGACTTCCTGGCGTGATGTTGCCATCCCTTCCAGGACAGCAATCCCCAGCTCTCGACCAACATAACGCCTTGGGTTCACAGGCCGTTGAAAAGAAGCCCTTCACCGGTGAGTTGTTACGCGCTCAAGATTTTTCCATCGAAGAAGCCTTTGCGCAATTTTCCATTCTTCAGGGGGTCAAGAGTCGCCTGAAGCAATTCGGCTATGAGTTTTTTGATATCAATGCCAATACCTTCTCGCCCGTTCAAGACGTGCCAGTCGGGCCGGACTATGTGATCGGGCCTCAGGATTCACTTGGCGTCCACATTTGGAACGTACCCGACCAAAGCTTTAACCGAAGCTACATTGCGCCAGTCGAACGGGATGGCATGCTGGTACTGCCGCAGGTGGGAGCTATTCCTGTCGGCGGCCAAACGTTTGCTGAGGCGGAGAAGACAATCCGCGCCAGATTGGCCACATTGCTCAAACGATTTGAGCTGCATGTGTCCATGGCCCGTATTCGCACCATGAAGGTATTCGTAGTCGGCGAGGTGGTCAGGCCCGGCGCCTACGAGCTGAGTGCATTGGCCACTGCGTCCAATGCGCTCTATGCCGCCTGCGGACCCGCGCATGGCGGTTCCCTCCGCCAGGTCAAGGTCATGCGTGATGGAAAATCTATCGCCGAATTAGATCTCTACGAGTTTCTTATGCAGGGGGACCGGCGGGGTGATCTGCGTCTGCAGGGCGGGGATGTCGTCATGGTGCCGCCGGTGGGCCCCGTTGTAGCCATCAGCGGCGCGGTCAAGCGGCCGGCCATCTATGAAGCCAAGCCTGGAACCAGGTTGACGGATCTGTTGTCGCTGGCAGGGGGGTTGACCCCGTTGTCGGATCGCCAGCGCTGCCACATGTTCCGGCTTGATCCCAATGTGGAGGGGCGACAGCTCATCGACGTGGACCTCGTGCTGGCGATGCGGGCGCGTGGTGAGGAAAAGAGCCGGATCGGTGTGGCTGGTGGTGACCCCATTCTGATGGACGGGGATTACATCCGCATCGGGACCTTACCCACGCAGGCAGTCAACGTGGTGAGCCTGGTCGGTGCAGTGAAGACGCCGGGTCCGTATGAATTTCGGGCTGGTATGCACCTGCGTGATCTCCTGACGAAGGACAAGCTGACCATCGATGCGCACCAGGATCGTGCGGAGATCGTGCGGACTGACCCCTCGACCTATCAAACGAAGATCATTCCCTTCAATCCCACGGCGTTGTTTGAAGGAAGCGAGGCCGATAACGTTCCGTTGTCTCGGTTGGATCAGGTCGTGGTATCGACGCAAGTACGGGCGCCGAGCTTGGTCCTCGTGGAAGGCGAAGTGAAGCGAGCGGGGTATCTCACGATCGAAACCGGTGAACGGTTGAGTTCGGTGCTCAAGCGGTCCGGGGGCTTTACCCCCAATGCTTTCCCAAGTGGCGTGGTGTTGGTGCGGGAGTCGGTCAAAATTAAACAGCAAAGTGAATTGGAGCGATACATTGCCTCCGAGCGGCAGCGGTTGACGGCGCAGGCGGCGGGAGTTGCGGCGGGCACGGCCGGATTGAGCGGGCCCGCGGCCCTTTCGACTGGTGGCGCGATTGCCGAGCAGCAGGTCCTGATCCTGCGGCTCCAGCAATTAGAGGCCATCACGTCGCGGGTAGAATTGGGTCGTATTGTCGTGAAAATGGACTCCCTTGAAAAGCTTGAAGGGTCCGAGGACGATATCATTCTGGAAGCGCGGGACATGATCCGCATCCCAACTCCGCCGCAGACCGTGAGTATCATTGGCTCCGTGCGGAATCCGAGCACAGTCGTGCACCGGCCGAACCTCGAGTTTGAGGATTATCTGCGGCAAGCGGGCGGGATGACGGAAGACGCGAACAAGAAAGAATCGTATATCATGCGGGCGAACGGGACGACCGAAGCGATATACTTGTCGGTCAAGGACGTACGGCCGGGGGATACCATCGTGATTCCGCAGAAAATCGAAACTCGGACTCCGCAGTTGGCGCTCTGGCAGACCGTGGCCAGCATCATCGGTAGCTTGGCCCTCACGGCGGCCGGCATTGCGGTCGTGGGACGGTAAGGCAGCCGAGGAACCTCCGTCCATACCATTCCTGGTGCGAGATTCGACAGCCCCTTCACGAGGTAGCAAGAGACGACGGAACCGCATGGACTGGCCTTCCGATACACCCCAGGCGTTGATGGAGCCCCCGCGATCTCGCGTGGAGGATCCGGCGCTCCACGACAGCGTGAATCTGTTTGACTACTGGGACGTGATCGTTGCGCGTCGCACGATGATCGGTGGCTTCTGCCTTGGAGCCATGGCCCTCGCGTTGGTGATCAGTCTGCTGCTCCCGAAAATCTATGAGTCGACCGCAGCGGTCCTCCCTCAACTGGAGTCCAAGGAGACGGGAGCCCTCGGGGCATTGCTCATGGCCACGGGAGCTGCCGGCAATGTAGCGCAGAATCTCGGTGTCAATTTGCCTGGGTTGCCCACGACGCCGACGGATGTCTTTGTGTCGATTCTCAAGTCCCGCGTGATGGCCGACGAGGTCATCGCCAAGTTTGGTCTGATGGATCGGTATCGTGAGAAGACCATGGTCGATACCCGGGAGGAGTTGGCGGACCGGGTGCGGATCACTGTTACCAAGGAAAAAGTGATCAAGATCGCCGTTGAGGACATCGACCCGCAGATGGCCGCGGACATCGCGAATTTCTATGTGGCGAATCTCGATCGACTGAACCGGACGGTCAACATCAGTAAAGCGGGCCAGAACCGGGTCTTTATCGAGCGACGTTTGGCAGAGACGCAGGAGACGATGAGTAAGGCGGAAGAAGCCTTGCGCGACTTCCAGACGAAAAACCGGACCGTGGCCGTGGAGGCCCAGTCCAAGGTCATGATCGAAGCGGCGGCAATGATCCAGGCCCAGATCACCGCGCAGGAAGTGCAGTCCCAGGTGATGGGGACGTATTTATCGAGCGACAACCCGGATCTGGCCCGGATCCATTCCAATATCGACGAATTGAAAAAGCAGCTGGCTCTCATGGAGTCCGGAAAGAATGGCAAGGGTATGTTGCCCGGACAAGACCGCCTCCATCCGGCCATGATTTCAGTGCCCGAACTGGCCCTGCAATATGCGCGGCTGTTCCGGCAGGTCAAGGTGCAGGAGACGCTCTTTACCCTGCTGACCTCGCAGTTTGAGCAAGCCAAAATTGCCGAGGCACGGGACACGCCGACCGTCCAGGTGCTCGATCCGGGAATCCCTGCGGACAAGCGGTCTCGCCCACGAGTGCTGCTCAATCTGGCGGTTGCCGGCCTACTGGCATTGGTCCTCGGTGTCTTTATGGCCTTCTTTCTCGACTATCGGATGCGGGTTCGCCAGGGCTGTTCCACAACCTGAAAATTGACCATTTTTCAATCGCAATGGTAGAATCCGCGCGATTTCTCTGCTAGAAGGCCGGAAGTCTCAGTCGCGACTCACATTCACATTTACCAGAATAGGAGAACGGGATGGCTGTTCCAGTCTCCCAGATGTATACAGTGACGAAGTACGTGTTGACCCAGAAGCTCCGGGGGGTCAAACGGTATCCGCTCGTGTTGATGCTCGAGCCACTATTTCGCTGCAATCTCGCCTGCGCGGGCTGCGGCAAGATTCAATATCCGGATCATGTGTTGGACAAACGGTTGACCCCGGCGCAATGCTGGGCGGCGGCTGATGAGTGTGAGGCGCCGATCATCAGTATCCCGGGCGGCGAGCCCCTGATCCATCCGGAGATGCCGGAAATTGTGCGCGGTCTTGTGGAGCGTAAGAAGTATGTGTACCTCTGCACGAACGCGATTTTGATGGAGCGGAAACTCGATGACTATCCGCCGTCAAAGTTCTTGACGTTCAGCGTCCATATGGATGGTCTGCGGGATGAGCACGACCTCGCGGTCTGTCGTGACGGGGTCTACGACGTCGCCGTGAAGGCGATCAAGGCGGCCCTCAAGCGTGGCCATCGGGTCACGACCAATACGACCCTGTTTGACGACGCCAATCCGGAACGCATCCGGAAGTTTTTCGATGAAATGATGGGGCTCGGCGTCGAAGGCATGATGATCTCGCCGGGCTACAGCTATCAAAAGGCCCCGGATCAGCAGCATTTCCTCAAGCGGAGCCGGACAACCGAATTGTTCTCGAAGATCTTGAGTAACCGGAAGCGCGACTGGCAGTTCAATCAGTCCCCGCTGTTTCTGGAGTTCCTCATGGGGCGGCGGCAGTACCAATGTACTCCTTGGGGGAACCCCACCTACAACGTCTTCGGATGGCAGCGACCGTGTTATTTGCTGCAAGAGGGGTATGCCTCAAGTTTTCGAGAACTGATGGAGCAGACCGATTGGGATGCCTATGGCACCGGGCGGAATGAAAAGTGCGCAGACTGCATGGTGCATTGCGGATATGAGGCGTCAGCGGTGGAGGATACCTTCGGTTCCTTGTCGGGCTTCACCAAAACCGTGAAGATTACCCTGTTGCCCAACGCGCGATAAGCAGGGGGTTGATCCCGTTCCTGTCACGGTGAGGTGGTTCGGCCGCTCAGCCGGCCGAACGCCTCACCCTTCATCACATTGCACATCTTGAGTGGAACAAATTATGACTGACGCGAAATACCATGCGCCGGAGGCTGGGAGTTTGGAAGGGCGGGTTTTCCGGCCTGAGTCCCTGGGCGAGTTAGGCGAGGCGATCGAACTGGCGTTCGACTACCGGGGAGATATTACTGTCGAGTTGAAGTCGGGGGACCGGGTGACGGGGTATCTCTTCAATCGGACGGCGACGGGGACCCAGCCGACGATTGAACTGTTTCCCTCCACCAGCAGTGGGACGATGACGATTCCCTATTCCGAGATCGCTGCCATTGCGTTTACTGGGGAAGACACGGCCACCGGGAAGTCCTGGGAAGCGTGGATCGCCAAAAAAGATTCAGAGCGACGCCAGGAGGTAGATCGAGCCGCTGCCGACGCCAAGGCACGTGGTCATTTGTAGTCCGGGACGCGGGGTGTCGGAGTCGGAAAATCCGATCCCGCGGGGTCGGTAATTCCTGCTCCAGTTGGTTCCCGTTTTGTGCGCCATCCATGCGCCGTTTTGCCCGCTTCTTCCACCGTTTCTCCATCCGTTTGACTCCATCCATTTGTTGACAAAGAGGGGGGGCTATGCTAGAAGAGTCGGCCTCAAAATTGGCGCGACTATGTGCCGGAGAGGCCTCTCAGAGCATGGCGTTTCGCGAGATGTGGGTGAGGCCAATAACGAGTCCGGTACGGGTTCTCCAGATGCGAGGGCGGAAGCAATTTAGTAGTCATTCCGTCCGGTATGCCTGTTGGGGTTTGATCGGCGCGCTGCTCGTCCCGTCTGCGTTGTTTGCGAGCCATGCTGCCGACCATCGGTTTACGGTCGAAGGGTTTGTCTGCGGGAAGGACGGCCGCCCCAGCACCAAGGTCGAGGTGTTGGTCAAGGACACCAGGATCACGGTCGGTCAAACCGTGGAGACCGATGATGACGGGTACTATAAAGTCACCCTGCATCTTCATAATGATAATGTCGGCGACCCGCTGCTTGTTGAGGCCGGTGGGGAGCAGAGAGATCTGAAAATCCAGTTCGATCCGAACGATCTGGAGACGGAACGGAAGCTTCGAGTAGATTTCGGTAGTGGGTGCGAGCGCGATCTCGGTCCTCCGCAGTGGTTGTTGTATGGGGTCGGGGTTGCGGCTGTTGCTATTGTGGGATGGATTGGGCTAAAGATCTCCCGCAAGCGGATGCGAGAAGAGCAACGGCGAAGGAAGGGACAGAGTAAGCGGCAGGAATAGGGCACGGTCCGTGGGGCATTGTTCCTCGCCGGATCGAATAGCAGGAAGTAGGCGGGGAAGTCCAAACGTGACCTCGTTGTATTGTGAGTCTTGACGCTTTTGCTGAGGTTGCTCTGTGCGCCTCAGGGAAGCGTCTTTTTTTTCTGTCGATGGTCATAGGTGCTGGCGCTTGAGAGAGTGCGGGCATGAAGAAAGGAGCGAGGGGTCTTTTATGAAACACGCAGGCATGAAGAGATTGGCTCTGATGGTCGGCATTCTCGGGTTCGGGTTCGGTATCGTTGGTTGCGGCGGTGGTGAAGGTGGTGGCGGTGAAGGTCCGGTCGTTCCGCCGCCTCCCGCCCCTGCGGAATATGCCGATAAGCACATGCCTGCCGGATGGTGGACCGATCCGAAGATCCTCGAAGAAGGCAAGGAGCTCTACATCGGTGGAAAGAATCCCGATGTGAATTGCGCGAGCTGTCACGGCAAGGATGGTAAGCCGGTGAAGGCGGGTGCGCGTGACTTCCGCGTCGGCGATCGTATGAAGATGTATTCAGATTCCGTCTGGTTCTGGCGCATTTCCGAAGGGGTGCCGAACACGAAGATGAAGCCGTGGAAGAGCAAGTTGTCCGAGGAAGATCGCTGGAAGATCCTGGCGTTCGAACGGTCCTTCGGCTTGGCTGGCAAGGGCTGGGATGTCAACAAGAAGGATTGGGTGCCTGCGGATCAGGTGAAGTAACTCACGCCTGGTGTGCGGTTCGAGTCACGGGTCAATCGGTTGGAATGAGGAGGAGCGGCGAGACATCATGAAAATCTGGCAGCGCTGTTTGTTGGTTATGTTCGCGCTAGTGGCGGTATTGGGAGGGGTGGCGTACGCCCAGGCTCCCAGTGCGCCCCCTGTGGAATTCCCCTATACGGGGAATCGCACGGCGGTATGGATCGTCGCTCAGCTTCATATTCTCTTTGCGGGTTTCATTCTGGGTGCCCCGATTTTCGTGGTGATTTCAGAATGGCTGGGGTATCGCAAACAGGATCCTCGCTACGACCGATTGGCCAAGGAAGTCACCAAGGTGACGGTCATCCTGTACAGCATGACCGCGCTGACCGGCGGCCTCTTCATTTTCGTGTTGCTCGCCACGTATCCGCAATTTACGACCTGGCTCATCAATCACTTCTTCCTGATCTTCGCAGTGGTGTATCCGCTGTTGTTCATCGGCGAAACCATCGTCCTGTATATGTATTTCTATACGTGGGATGCGTGGAAGGGTGAGAAGAAGGCGCGCCACATCGCTCTGGGCGTCCTGCTCAACCTCATCGGGTCGATTACCCTGTTTGTGATCGACGCACCCACCTCTTTCATGAACACGCCGGTGCGGGCCGAGGGTATCTCACCGGCCGAGTTTCTGGCGACTGCATCTCTCTGGGACAAGGTTTTCAATTACAGCTGGATGCCGCTGAATCTGCATCGTCTGGTTGGCAACGTGACGTTCGGTGGTTTCGTGGCCGGCCTGATTGCGGCCTACATGTTTATGGGGTCCAAGAAGGAAGAGGATCGGGCCTACTACGACTGGATGGGCTTTGTCGGCAACATGATCGGCGTCGGTGCGTTGTTGTTCTTGCCGTTCATGGGCTACTTGCTCGCGTACGAGTTGTGTGATTACGACGCGTCCATCTGTCCGTACATGATGGCTGACCAGCTTTCGATGTTCTTCGAAATGCAGGGGGCTATGATCGGTCTGATCTTCCTTGCCAGTAACTACTATATCTGGCTCAGCATGAAGCGCATCGAAGGCGTAGAGCGCGTCCGTATGACCGTGGTTGCGCCTGCGGTGATGGTCCTGCTGCCGATCGTCATGACGAAGGTCTTGACCGACTATCCCGTGCCGGATCCTACGTCCCTGGCGTTCCTGTTGCCTCTCTTGCTGGCGCCGGCGGTCCTTGGACGATTCATCCCCCTGACGGTCTCCTCGAGCACCGTCATCAAGATCGGTTTCTTGATGGTGGTGGTGGGGAATGCGATCTGGATGACGCCGCACGGATTCGTGCCGACGGGAGCGAAGCTGGTCGCCGAGTTGGAGTTGCCGTCAGACTGGAACTTCCTCGCGTTGATGCCGGCCAAGAATTCGGCCGCGTTCACCCTGGTGTTCGTCACGGTGGTGAACTACGTCATTTACAATCGGGCGGTGTCACAGGGGACGATTGTGTGGGGCAAGATCGATTTTGCGTCCCAGTTCGTCCTGGTGTTCCTCGCATTTAGCGCCATTTGGACCATGGGTTTGATGGGCGCGGTGCGGTCGCTCTTGCGGAAGTACTTCCACACGTACAACCTGTTGCCGGACTTCACTGCGGAGTCCTTCACGCCGACGCTTTCATATTCGGCATGGTGGATCACCGGCATTACCATTGTCTTTTATGCAGTTGTGAGTTTCGCGATCATCGTCACCTTGCGCCCGTCTGATTCAAAGGGCCATGCGCACGAGGGAAGCCCGGTTCCGGCAGGGGCCAAGTAGGGCGGTCACCATACTGGAAGGGCGGTAAACGAGGGCATTCATGGGAAACATTATTAAAAAGCTGGTAGTGGGAATCGTCGTCGGCGGAATCCTGTTCGGCGCGACCAATGCGCTGGGCTTTCCGTTTGTCTTTCAGGCGCTGTTTTTCGGCTACGCCATGCTCGGCGCCATTGTCTTCATGATTCTCGATTTCCCGACGCTGAAGCCGTTTGGTGGAATGAAAGCTGTCGGAGCCTTGCTCGTGTTCTACGCGATTCTTTCCGTGGTCTATATCGCCGGCGCCTCCATGTGGCCGCAATATGATCCGGAAGATGAAAAGGGCAAGATTGAAAAAATTCTCAAGCCGAAGCGTGAGCACTATGAGGCCGGTAAGGTTGAAGTGCTGATGCAGCGTGCCAAAGCGCTTGACGAGAAGGCGAAAGAGCTGACCGCTCGATTGCAAGCCCTGGGTGCGGCACAGGCTCCAGCTGACCAAAAGGCTGGCGGAGACAGTGTGCCGACCGCGACCACCGGTGCGGCCAGTGGTGATGTGGCCAAGCTTGGTGAAGAGCAGTGGCAACTGCAGGAGTGCTACAACTGCCACAAGCTGAACGGCGAGGGCGGAAAGAAGCGTGGCCCCGAATTGGACAATATCGGCAACTTGTTGCCCGCTGCCGAAATTGCCAGAAAGATTCTCGATCCGAAGAGCTACAAGGCAGAAGGCTTCGAGCAGGAGTACGAGAAGGGCAAAATGCCGGACAAGTACAAGGATCTGATGGAGCCGAAAGACGTGGACGCCTTGGCGACCTGGTTGGCTGGATATAAGAACGCTTCGGTGAACACTCCGAAGCCGATCAAGATGAAGTGAGTATGATGCAGCCGAAACTCAAATCAAAAGTTCGATGTACGGACGGTGAAGTCGGGGAAGTCCGCCGGGTCATCATGGACCCGCTCTCCCACGAAATCAGCCATATCGTCGTGGGTGGCGGATCGGGCGACGCTCCTGAGCGACAGGTGCCCATGGGGCAAGTCCAGGCCGTAGCGGAAGACTCCGTGGTGCTGCGGCTTAGTGCGGCTGACTATGCGGCACTACCGGTCTTTAAGCGGGATGAGTACGTGACCACCCATGAGGTGGAAATTGCTCACCTGGAAGAACGCATCCATGTCACGCCAGGTGAAGTGCTGGTTCCGTTTCCTGAACTCGAACGGAGCGTCAAGCGGCGGACCTTTTTTGCCAACTTCACGCACGCCATCGGGTTTTTGATTGGATTTCCTCTGGCGTTTCCCGTGCTGCGCTATCTCATGAAGCCGATGTACTCCCCGTTCGACAACGAATGGCTGAAGATCGGGAACTCAGGCAAGATCAAGCAGGACGATGTCGGCGTTCAATTCAAGTACAAGCGCAAAATTAAAGAAGCCTACATGCCTGAGCAGGAAATCGATAAGAACGTCTGGGTCTTGAAAGCGACCCCCAAGGTGCTGGAGACGATCTATCAAGGGAAGGACATGGAATTCCGGGATTCGGCCGGAAAGCATATCTGGACCAATAAGAAAGATGTCCCCTTTGTCGCCTATTCAGGCAAGTGTCCGCATCTGGGTTGTGGTTTCAAATGGCGGACGCACAAGACGTTAGGCCAAGTGTTTCTCTGTCCTTGTCACTTGAGCATTTATGACGCGGCCGGCAAGGTCCTCGATGGCCCGGCACCAAGGCCGTTGGACCCCCTTCCGATCAAGGTTACAGCAACCGGTGACATCACCATTATTGATATGGAATTTAAGGCGGGCACCAAGGCCCAGGTTCGGATTGTCTAATGGATACGACTACGCAGCCGACAACGACGCAGCCCTCAGCTATTGAAAAAGTCTTTGCCTTTGTCGACGAACGCGTCGGGCTAAAGACCTTGCAGGCCAAAATGCTCAACGAGCCCGTCCCTGGCGGGTCTCGCTGGGCGTATGTCTTTGGCTCTGTCCTGCTCTTCATCTTCATCATGCAGGCGGTGACCGGCATTTTGTTGATGTTCTACTATGTGCCGACTGCGGATCACGCG
>WBZQ01002478.1_pt1 | contig 11841 bp, 13 predicted proteins | sample 5204251 | NCBI WGS metagenome assembly WBZQ01 (sample SAMN12412402, study PRJNA552823) | activated sludge metagenome | isolation source: activated sludge from nitrification reactor of wastewater treatment plant... | place: USA: Virginia | collected 2017-09 | reverse complement strand
AATGCTTTTTTGCTATTTTTAATTGCTTCATCGATATCGCCATAAGAAAATAGCAAAAAACTAGCGTAATTACCTAAAATCCATGCAGATTCTGGCTCATACTCAATTTGTTTGATGAAATAAGTTCTTGTATTCTCATAATCCCCTGACATTTCATAGAATTTAGTCAATCCACTCAATGCCGTGATGTATGCTTTTTTATCTGATGTTTGTCCCATAAGCACATTTATATATTGCTGCAAGGCCTTGTTATATTGTGCTTGTTCAACGAATAGGCTCGCCCAGTTCAGATTCAACCAGGGGCTTTTTGTTCCTATTGATTCTGCTTTTTCCAGTGCAACTTGGGCTTCTTTATATTTTTTCATCTGCGTATAAAGATGACCCAATAGCACGTAGGCATCGGCATATTCGGGTTCAATTTCTATGGATTTAAGAATAAACTTCTCAGATAAATCTAAACTGCCTTCTTTAAATCTGCTTGAATTGATATAGCCATTCATAATATGGATTCTTCCATATTCACGATATGCTGGCGCATATTCGGAATCTTCCTCCAATATTTCTTTCAGAATTTTATCTGCGGCAACAAGTTTCCCGCTTTGTCCGCGCCAGGAATTAACAAGATCTCGCGCCGAGTTGAATTTATTAAAAAGATCCTGATTTTTCGTTTGATACTTAACATCGGTAGGAGAAATCCATTCCGCTGAAAAAACGAAGGAACTGATGCTCATCAAGAATAAGAATAATGCTATTTTCATATAACTTCCTAAGTTCACTCTCATTGTAAAAAACTGAATTAAGCGATAAGAATCAATCAATTCCTGGCCATAAAGTAGTTTGCGGCAAACTTGGAATTACCTTTAGTACGTAGACATGAAAAAATTAACTGCTCCCTTGAGAAATTCATGCAATCAAGCTCGAACGAATCGCTCGGGGTTTTCAAAAGATGAAGAACCAAATCAGTTATTCACTGGCAGTACGAGAACAAACGGTACGGTTAATATTTGAGCAGCAAAAGTTGTAGGAATCGCAATGCTCGGTAATCAGATTGATCACGTCAAAGAATGACTGTACAGCAGAGATGTTACGCACTTGGATAAGACAAACAGAAACAGAGGCTAATCAGGAAATTCGAAGCGACATGCGGGTACGGATCGTGAGCGGCTCAAGGAATTGGAACGAGAGAATCGTGAATTAAAGCAGTCAGCTCATGCAACTTGACTCAAACCAAATCGCCTCCGGAAAAACCGGCGCGATTCAGTTTTCTCATTTTTGTTAGGTCAAATTATCTCCAGCAGAGCTGTGGGTTTGCCGGTTAATTCACCCATACATACATCGGCTTTACTTACGCATCCACCACAATATTAACGTCAATACGATAGAAATCAGCAAACCCGTCATCAGCGGAAAATAAAAGCTAAAATTCTCACGTTCGATATGAATATCTCCAGGTAAACGGCCAAACGGTAATTGCGACAACCAAGGCCATATAATACCAAGTACCAGAAATATAATCCCTAGCGTAATCAGTAATTGCTGCATAATATTTTCAAGTAAAAACAGTCAACTATATTTTATGCCTTATACTAGCAAAGAGGGATGCTGTATTCAATCGATGTCTAATTTACTACTATTTGGTTATGGAAATCCGGGGCGAGGCGATGATGCCTTAGGGTTACTATTGACTGAATGGGCAAACCAGTTAGGATTGAGCGGTGTAACTTGCCTCACCGATATGCAATTATTAATCGAGCATACCTGCGACTTAATCCAATTCCAACGGATTCTGTTTGTAGATGCGGATATGTCATGTAATGGCCCATTTCAATTTACCAATGTATATGCCGAAAAAGATACCAGCTATACCAGCCATGCACTGACTCCAGCCGCATTACTGTTTATCTTTGAAAAAATTTACCAACGTAAGCCCCCCAATAGTTTTTTGTTACGTATTCGCGGATATGATTTTGAGCTGGGTAATACTTTGAGTAAACAAGCGGATATTAATCTAAAAGCAGCCATAAAATACGTGCAGCACTGGCATTTAGATTATCTTGGAAAAATTTGCGGAAACCGGAATAATGCATGAAATATCGCTAGCGGAAAATATCTTACAACTCATTGAAGATGCTTCCCTCGAGCAATCATTCACGCAAGTCAAAACCGTATGGCTGGAAATCGGACAACTGGCTTGTGTAGAGCAAGAATCATTGCGCTTTTATTTTAACGTGGTGACACAGGACAGTATCGCTCAGCAAGCTAGACTTGAAATCATTGAAATAGCAGGACAAGCTATTTGCAATCAATGTAATCGCGAGATTTTTGTTGCTTCTTACTATGAAGCCTGCCCTCATTGCGGCAATTCCGCATTGCAAGTTATCCAGGGCAATGGCATGCGAATTAAGGAAATGGAAGTGGAATAAGGAGAAAATTATGTGTACGACTTGTGGATGTCACACTGGTAAAGCACGCATTAATGGCAAATCAATATCGCATCACCAACATTCAGATAAACCCATGTATTATCAATTAGTTGATTCGTCACGTTCACATCCCCATGCTGCAATGCCTGCTGCTCAATTACCCAATACTTTCTATTTTGGGACAAATACTACCGATACGCATGATCCGGCAATGGATCAAACAAAAATGATCAAAATTGAACGTGATATTCTGGTCAAAAATAATCAATATGCCGCTAAAAATCGTCATTACTTTATGAAGCATGGCATTTTTGTACTTAATATGGTTTCCAGTCCGGGGTCCGGAAAAACTTCCTTGCTTATTAAAACTATTCAAATGTTATGTGACAAATTGCCTATCGCAGTAATCGAAGGTGATCAACAAACTGATCATGATGCTGCGCGTATTCGTGCAACCGGCGTCCCTGCAATACAAATCAATACCGGTAAGGGCTGTCATTTGAATGCCCATATGGTGAATCATGCCATACAACAATTACCCCTGGAGGATGACAGCCTGTTGTTCATCGAAAATGTTGGAAACCTGGTCTGTCCATCGGCTTTTGATTTAGGTGAAGCCCATAAGGTTGTAGTTCTGTCGGTTACTGAAGGCGAAGATAAGCCGCTCAAATACCCTGACATGTTTCATGCCGCTGATTTGATGCTGTTAAATAAATGCGATTTATTACCACACCTCACTTTTGATACTGATCTGGCGATTGAATATGCACAACGTATCCATCCAGAAATACCTGTAATTCAGTTATCTGCCACACAAGGTAACGGTATATCTGCATGGTTGGATTGGATTAAAACTGGCCACCACTCCGCTGTATTAAAAAAACAATCTTTACTGCATAACAATATTACACTTGATTAATTTGAGCGATGTCGTATTACCGTTAGCAATTAGCGGACCTACAGTTCTGGCTTGCGGCGCTTGGTTAAAAAATACCATCTGCCTGACGCAGAGAAATAGCGCCTATCTTTCGGCTATTGGCGATCTTACGACTGCAGAAGCTCGCTATAGGCTCGAGAAAACTGCTTTACATATGTGTAAAAGCAACTTTCTTCAACCGGAAATAGTGACACACGATTTACATCCAGATTTTTATAGTACGCAGTTTGCTGAGTTTTTTGCTGAACAACATCAAATTCCAACTTTAGCTGTTCAGCATCATCATGCTCATATTGCCGCAGTATGTGCCGAACACCAATTGATTGAACCGGTACTGGGATTAGCTCTGGATGGTGTTGGATTGGGTACGGATAATACGCCGTGGGGTGGCGAACTGTTATTAGTGGACGGTGCTCGCTTTCACCGTCTAGGCCATTTGGCCACACTAGCGCTCCCCGGTGGTGATCGGGCTGCTCAAGAACCGTGGCGCATGGCAGCCTCCGCCTTGGCAAAACTCAACCGTAAGGACGAAATTCTGCGACGATTTGCAAGTCAGCCGGCAGTCGAGACGATTGTTGCGATGTTAACTAACGATTTAAATTGTCCACAAACATCTAGTATGGGAAGATTATTTGATGCCGCTGCTGGTCTATTAAGCATCACATTATTTCAATCTCATGAAGCCCAAGCTGCCATACAATTACAGCAATTGGCTCAAAATCATGGTTCCGTACCTGCTCTAACAAAAGGCTATCTCATAACTGCTGACAACAATCTTGATTTTTCACCGTTACTTGAGACATTACTTGAATATCAAGATGCAAAAAATGAAATTCCCTATGCTGCTGCATTGTTCCATGCTACTCTGATCGCAGGATTAGCAGTGTGGGTAAAGGAGGCAGCTACACAATATAATATTTCAAAACTAGTTATTGGTGGCGGTTGCTTTCACAATGCTATTTTGACAAATGGATTAAAACAATGCTTAACTCAATCCTCTGTTCAACTCATTTGTGCTCACCAAATGCAGCCCGATGATAGCGCTATCGCATTAGGACAAGCGTGGATAGCATTACAAAGCAATCACCTATAATATACACTTCCATGTAAAAAATTATTAATCAAAGCAAAGGCTTTAAAAAATGAGCGACTGTGTACAACGTTTTCTTCTAGAAAATCTAGATATACGTGGTGCTATTGTGCGTCTAGATACGGTATGGCAGCAAATGTTATCAGGGCGTCATTACCCTCACAGGGTTGCGCAATTGCTCGGAGAAATGAGTGCAACCACATTGCTCCTCAGAAATAATCTGAAGCAAGCTGGCCGCTTAACCATTCAGCTCATGGGTGATGGCCCAATTTCAATGTTAGTTATTGATTGCAATGAAAGTTTGCATATTCGTAGTATGGCAAAGTGTTTACAACAAATTGAATCCCAGTCGGTTTCCGATTTACTCGGACGCGGCCAATTACTTTTAACATTGGATATGCCGGCCATTCATGAAACTTATCAAAGTATTGTTCCGATGGATGGTCACAATATCGCGGAAATTTTTGAGCACTATTTCAAACAATCTGAACAATTACCTTCGCGTCTTTTTTTGATCACCACTGAACAATTCATTTTCGGCCTGATGTTACAGAAATTACCTGCGGCGGACAGGCTCGATCCCGATGGATGGACTCGTATCGAAGCAATGACAGCCACCCTATATGACCAAACTTTATTAGAACTTGCTACTGAAGAGATTTTAATCCGTCTGTTCCATGAAGAAACTATACGCATTTTTGATGCGCATACTGTCCATTATGGATGTCAAAAAAATCCTGCAAAAATTTATGCTATGCTGCGTTTGTTAGGACGCAAGGAGGTTGATTCGATTTTAAAAGAATTCGGAGAAGTTATTGTTAATGACGAAATGTGTAATCACCAATATCGCTTGGATGCATTGGCAGTTGATGCCCTATTTCGTGAAGCTGAATCGACGCTTCACTAGAAATTGATACAAGCAGAAACAACTACTTAACCGCCATCTGATAAACATTGAAACTAAAGCTATCAAAGTTATTTGATAACGATCGATACATCTATTTTTTTGTTTAATTGCCGTTAGCTTAATTTCACATATTATTCACATTCATTAGGCTAAGATCCATTGAATAATAACCCCGATAAAAAAATGGTATCTACTAAAACTCAATTTTATCGAACTAATTCACAAGAAAGGAAGATTAATTATTATGGCACCACGAATTGCACATGTTGACGATGATTCAGATATTCGCGAGTCAGTATCGCGTATTTTAAAAAAACAAGGATACGAAGTTGACAGTTATCTGTCCATGCAAGATTTTATTGAATCACTCCAGGATGAATCCAACTTACCAGATTTGGCAATCCTTGATGTTATGGTTGAATCAATGGATGCAGGCTTAACGACTTATGCACAAATTCACAAACGTTACCCTAAATTACAAACTATTTTTCTAACATCTCTGGGCGACATGATTCGCCCGTATTTTGAAGATGGCTCGCATGAGTGGGTTTGTATTATGGAAAAACCAGTCGAACCAGTAAGTTTATTGGCAACAATTAATGATCGCTTAAGAAATACAGGAGCGGCGGCTTAGTTAGGCTAAATAGCGATGACAATTACAGAGTTTTCTTGGGGTAAGCCAGGCGACCAAAGCTTATTTGGAATGAATGGAGAAAAACTAAAACTTAGCGATGATGTATTAATCACCAACATTCGCTGGTTTATCACCTTTCGGTGGATACTGATAGCAATATTGGTTTTTTTTGAAATTTTAATGCTGTCGGCATCAGATATTCTTGCCAAGGTAGGAATTACTGAACAGCAGAAATGGCCAATTGCTATCATTATCGTATTGATTATTGCAAATATTGCTTACCTCTTTGCTTTAGACTATTGCAAATCAGGCAAATACAACTCACCTACGATCAATTTATGGGCTCAAATCATAGTTGATTTGATCTGCCTCTCGGTTGTAGTTCATTATATTGGCAGTACATCTACACCGATTTCTTTCTTTTATGTTCTGCACATCGCGCTAGCTTGTATTTTTTTCTCGACCCGGGAAAGCCTGTATGTAACGATACTAGTATGCGTGATGGATGCAATTGTCATTGCAATTGATAATTTCCTTATTAATCAGGCGCCATTGTCAGCTCTAGTAAAGGGCGACTACATTTTGTCTGAAAGTGCACGCAGGGACGGTGCGATAATTTGGATGCTTTTTCTTGATATCCTTTTTCTTGTAGTTTGGTATGTCGTTTCAAGGCTCTCATTAATCGTTCGCAATCACGAGCGTCATCTCTCCCATGCTTACAAGCAAATCAAGCAAGCCCAAGTAGAGAAAGATCAATATGCTTTATTGATAACACACCAACTTAAATCACCACTTGATGCTATCCGGAGTAAGATCAATCTCATTAAAGAAGGTTATTTGGGAGAAATGACGCCTGAAATCAGTGAAGCATTAGATCAAATGGATTTTCGAGCTAAAAATATGTCTGGCTTAATTCTTGATCTACTCAGATTGGAACGTTTGAAAACCAATTGCCTTGACACAGCAAAATCTGAGTCTATTGCTATCAAAACGGTCTTGAAAAAATGTATTGATAAGCTAACTCCTCTCATAAATACAAAGAAAATTTCACTACATGTATCAGTCGAAAATTTTTCTTGCCAATGCATACCGGATCAATTAGAAATCCTTTTCGAAAATATTATTTCCAACGCAATAACCTATTCTCATGAAGGTACGTCTGTTGAAATTATTTCTGAAATCATATCGAATCATCAGGCAAACATTATTATTACTGACCATGGTATTGGAATTGAAAGCAAGGAATTGCCGAATATATTTAATGAATACTTTTATTCTCCTAGAGCAGCCTTACATAATAAAGCAACAAGCGGTATCGGTTTATCTATTGTTAAGATTGCAGCAGAAAATAATAAATTAAAAATTAAAGTCGCTAGTGAGCCTGGAGTTGGCACCTCATTCACTGTAGTATTTGATAATATTCAATTACTTAAAGAATAAACTTGCATTGTGTAAAACATTCACAAATGAATAACCTCGTCCCTTGGGGCGAGGGTCGTTCATTTAAAGCAGGACATATACAACAGTAAATGGCAAAGTTAATAAGCCAGATCGGCATCGACGATAAGCCGGGAGCAGAAACGCAATAGTAGCAAGTGAAATTACCGGCCGAAGCAAACCCATTAACTGGCCATTGAACATCACTACAGTATTGCGAGGCGCGCAAGAAAATAGTCGAAATTTTGCAATGGCTAATACGATTGATCCACCAACATCCAAGTCCGCAGTAAGTATCTTGTACTTGAGGCCTCATAAAGAATCTATTGCTACACCATGAAACGATTTATCAATTGATATTTATGCGAATGAGGCACACGGTGGAGATTTGCATAAGTATCTGAGGAAAGCCTCAACGACCTATCTAAAAGATATGGTGATTATGACAGGCGAGACAAAATAAAAGACAACGCCAACATTGAAAAATGCCTGAAATAATAGATAGAAGGAGCCGTATTGGCGATTGGAAAGACGATGCCATAATGGCTTGTGTGTTTTTCTATTGGTTGCCCGCACACTTTGATAGTATGCCTTCAAGTCCCTGCTATTAATAAATTCCGCAGCTATCTATAAAACCGATTTCAACAACTTACCCATTTCCGCTGGATTCCGCGTGATTTTAATACCGCAAGATTCCATCACTTCCAGCTTCTCCTGTGCCGTTCCTTTACCGCCAGATATAATTGCTCCCGCGTGTCCCATACGTTTACCGGGTGGCGCAGTAACGCCAGCAATAAATCCAACCACCGGTTTCCGCATATTTTCCTTCATCCAGCGCGCACAATCCTCCTCGTCGCTACCGCCAATCTCACCCACCATCAATACCGCATCGGTTTCATCATCATTATTGAATAATTGCATAACATCCAGGTGTTTCAAACCATTCACTGGGTCACCACCAATACCGATACACGTTGATTGCCCCAATCCGAATGCCATCAATTGCGCCACTGCTTCATAAGTTAGAGTGCCTGAACGGGAAACGACGCCAATGCGTCCTTTTTTATGGATATAGCCGGGCATAATACCGATTTTGATCTCATCCGGCGTGATAATCCCTGGACAATTCGGTCCGATCAAGCGGGTTTTCTTATCCTGCATTTTGTAGCGTGAACGGATCATATCACGCACCGGAATACCTTCAGTGATACAAATCACCAAATCCAGTTCGGCTTCTACAGCTTCGTCTATAGCTGCCGCAGCAAAAGGCGGTGGCACATAAATAACCGAAACATTAGCGCCAGTTTGTTGTTTCGCTTCTTTTACCGTCGCATAAACCGGGATACCTTCAAAATCTTCACCGGGTTTACGCGGATTAACGCCTGCAACGAAACAAGCTTTACCGTTCGCATAATCACGACACATACGCGTATGAAATTGCCCAGTTTTACCGGTAATGCCTTGCGTCATAACACGGCTGTTACGGTCGATCAGAATGGACATAACGGACTACTCTCCTCGTAGATGTGGATATTCATTCTTAGTGAATCCTGGCGGCATTTACCACTTTCTGAGCAGCATCGGCCATGTTATCTGCGGAAATGATTGGCAGACCGGAATCCGTCAGAATTTTTTTCCCAAGATCGACATTAGTGCCTTCCAGTCGCACCACCAACGGCACGGTCAATTGTACCTCACGTGCTGCGGCTACTACACCCTGCGCAATGACATCACATTTCATAATGCCGCCAAAAATATTAACCAGAATTGCTTGTAACTTGGAATTACGCAGCATTAATTTAAACGCCTCGGTTACTTTCTCCACTGTTGCTCCTCCACCAACATCGAGAAAATTAGCTGGATTTCCACCGTATAATTTAATGATATCCATCGTTGCCATCGCCAAACCTGCACCATTGACCAAGCAACCAATATTGCCATCCAGTGGAATATATGATAACTCATGTTTTGAGGCTTCGATTTCGACCGGATCTTCTTCATCCAGATCACGCAGTGCAACAATTTCGGGGTGGCGAAACAATGCATTGTCATCAAAATTCAGTTTTGCATCAAGCGCCATCACTTGATCTCCGGCAACTAATCCCAGTGGATTGATTTCCAGCAATGATGCATCAGTGTCATCGAAAGCCCGGTATAACCCTTGCAGCAGCGCTACCGCTTGCGACATACACTGCATTGGAATACCGATTTTTTTCGCGATGTTCTCCGCTTGCTGCAAGCTCAGCCCGGTAATTGGATCGATAAACACCTTATAAATCTTATCCGGTGTTTCTGCCGCTACTTTCTCGATATCCATTCCACCTTCAGAACTTGCCATCAAACATACGCGTTGCTGACGGCGATCAACCACCATACCCACATAAAATTCTTTCTCGATTTTTACACCCTGTTCGATAAACAGTCGGTGTACTACCTGCCCTTCCGGTCCGGTCTGGTGTGTCACCAATCGCATGCCTAGAATATCACCTGCTTGTTGCCGTACTTCGTCCAATGATCGTGCCACCTTCACACCACCACCTTTACCACGCCCACCGGCATAAATTTGTGCTTTCACCGCCCACAACTCACCACCTAATTGTTTCGCAGCATTTACTGCCTCATCAACGCTAAAACTGACGATACCTTTGGGTGTAACTACTCCGTATTTTTGTAGAATTGCTTTGGCTTGATATTCGTGGATTTTCATTGTTGTAACTCCATTTTTTAGCTTCTGCTAGCATTGTACAATATAAAAAAACAAACCACTTTACATCCGATGATCTCATTCGACATGATCGTAAATTATTCTGAATATTTCAGAGATTAAGTAGTTTGGATGAAGCAATCCAATCCAACACTTTTTGTTATCCATAATGCGATTTTTTCGATTCCTTCTGTCAGTGGAATGTTACTAATCGTTTCTAACAATCGACAATATGATTCGATCCCTGTCGCTAGTTTGGCGTTCAAGATAACAAATTGATGCAGTGTGGCTACCGCAGAATACATGCATATTTTAGCAATTCAACTACTTAAGAAAAATTTTCAAGATTATTTAGTAATATTAAAGGGCCAAATGTATCGTTAATTATTGCTTATCTATCAATATATCTATGATTAAATTGACTCTGTTCAATTTTATTATCAGGAAAAAACTTCAATTAATTAATGATATAACAGGTGAATCCAATGAAAACAGACAAACAAGTAGGCGCAGAGTGTTATTCAGTATTTAATCATTTGCAGCGACTTACGGATTCACATATCCCAACAATGGATTATGAAGCTGCGATTCAGATTCCTGAAAACCCTTTGCAAATTCATGCAGTCGCATTTTTCTATAATTTACGCTTGGCTGCACTGGAAAATAATTTTGTAGCGCTTTTAACAAATTGTTACTTTGAATCTGAAGACATTGAACAGTTTAAGCGATTAACACCTTTCTTATGTTCGGCTAGCCACTTATTGTGTAGTCAAACATTACACCCATTTCATGCAATAGATGAAGAGAAAGTTATCGATTTTTTTATGCGTTTTGTCGCTAATTTTTCCATGAACGAAAATATAGCTGAATTCATCCAATTTAAAGTAATTCCTTTTATGCACAATTTTAAAATCCGCAATGAAGAAATAACACACTTACTTTCGCTATTTCAGCGACCAGCGAACCAATCACTCCATTGATTCAACGCCGTGGAAGCAACCGTCCGGTAGCCATGTACGGCCATCTTGTCTTTATATTCAAGGCAGTAAAGCGCAAAAAGGTAAGTGCTATTGCTGATGAGTTGGTTAGGATGTAAGCGTCCAACGCTACCATCTAAAATATTTTAAAAAATGCCATTATTCTCAAACATTTTTCATGAGGATAACAAATGGCGTTGTCTACACATCAGCAGAAACATATAGAAACTTGGCAAGAAAGTGGATTAACACAGGTGGCATATTGTCGTCATTGTAAGCTGAATTCCAAAACATTTTCGAACTGGTTGCGGTTTTATCGTTCCGAGCAAGTAGCCACAACTACGCCGACTTTGATTCCAGTTGAGATCAAATCAATAGCTTCCTCGTCTGGCACATTGTGTTTACGTTGTCCGCAAGGACATGCACTGGAACTGCCAGCAGGTGTATCACCGCAATGGTTAGGCGAATTATTGAGATGTCTGGACTGATTGCAAGCACTGGGACAATCACCCTGCGCGGGATCGGCTTTTGTATTTTGCAATCGCGCTAGGAATCGTATCAAAGTATTGTTATGGGATGGTACAGGTGTATGGCTGTGCCAGCGCCGATTGCATCAGGGTAAATAAATAAGGTAATCCCCCGGCTATGCCGGGGGACTGATAAAGGTTTGACCGAGTGAAACGGTCACCTTGATTCTTTTAGCTTGACCAAAAGCTAGGAGAATCAGATGAG
>WBZQ01002477.1_pt1 | contig 11844 bp, 8 predicted proteins | sample 5204251 | NCBI WGS metagenome assembly WBZQ01 (sample SAMN12412402, study PRJNA552823) | activated sludge metagenome | isolation source: activated sludge from nitrification reactor of wastewater treatment plant... | place: USA: Virginia | collected 2017-09 | reverse complement strand
GCGCCTGTCGCGCGTTCGGCCAGGGAACGCGCCAGGCTCGAGCGCGTGCCGCCGCGCGTGAAGCCGGCTCCCGGCCGCAACTCGATCGCCAGGCCGGTGAAGCTGCGGTCGAACTCGGCCCAGTCGACGCTGCGCGGGCCGCAGGCAGGGTCGTTGAGATAGGCACGCCCGCGGCGCACGCCCTCGACCACCAGGAAGTGGTTGAACTTCCAGAAGACGATCAGCGGCGGCTGGGCGCTGGCCAGGCCTTCGGGTTCCATGCGGAAGGCGCGCGCCGTGAGCCCGTAACGGCGCGCGACCCGCACCAGGTTGCTGGCCTTGCTGCCGTCGCGCGAGACGCCGCACTCCACACGCAGCACTTCGAGCGGCACGTGGCGCCCGTAGTGCGACAGGATGATGCCGAGCGCCGCCGCGCCACACTCCACGGCCTCCATCTGCAACACCGTGGGCGTGCGCACGCGCCGCGGCGGACGCAGGCGGGGCGGCGTGGGTTGCGCGTGCTCCGCGTGCGTCGCCGCGCTCATAGCCCCAGGGCTTCCTGAAGGCGAGGCAGCACGAAGCTGAGCGGCGCCTGCTCGCGCACCGTGATGCTCGCGCGGCACAGCGTCCCGGGCTGGACCGCGAGCGGCGGACCGCGGCGCGAGGTCCAGCGATAGCCGCTGGGCGTGCGCGCGTCGACCAGGATCTCCGCTTCGACCTGGATGGGCGCCTCGATGGTCTTCAGGAAACTGGCCGCCAGCTCGGCGTTGCCCAACTGCGCGAGCATGGCCTCCTGCGTGGCGGGGAAGGCGGCCACGGAGCGCAACGAACCGCGCAGCGCGCCGAATTCCTCGCGCCGCACGGTGCTGGGCGAGATCTCCGCCGACATGCCCGGCCGCAGGCGCTTGCCGTCCGCGCCGGCCACGTACAGCAGCGCCACGAGGCCGCCCGCCTGCGGCTGCTCGCCCTCGATCATCAACAGCGGGGCGCCCGCCGCGACGAACTGCCCGGCCGCCACGCGCAGTTCCAGCACGCGCCCGGTCGCGGGACTGCTGACGAGCGTCGTGCCGCGCACGCGGCTGCGGGCAGCCTCCAGGCGCCGGCGCGCCTCGTCGATGCGCTGCAGGCGCTCGTCCGACTCGCGTCGCAGGCGCTGCTGGCTCTGGCGCTCGGCCAGGTCGGCTTCGGCCAAGGTCGCCTGTGCGCGCTGACTCTCGGCGCCGGCCTGATTCCAGGCGTCGCGCGTGGCCTGTTCGAGCGCCTCGGTGATCAGGCCGTCGCGCAGCAGCTTCTGTTGTGCGTCGAGTCGTCCGCGCAGCGCGGCCTGACGTTCGCGCGCGCTGCTCAGTTGTGCCAGCGCCGCGGCACGCTGTTGGCGGATGGCCTCGGTGCGCAAGCGCGCCTCCTCGTCGCCGAAACGCGACAGGCGCGCATGCTCGTCCTCCACCGCGCGCAGCGCCGCGGCCGCGGCCCCGGCCTCGAGTTCCAATTCGGGCTGCGCCAGTCGAACCAGGCTCTGTCCGCGCTCCACGCGCGCCCCGACCTGCACATGGACGTCGAGCACCTGCCCGGCCGTGCGCGCGCTGACGGTTGCGAGCCCGCCGCGCGTCACGAGGATGCCCGTGCCCACGATGCGTGTGGGCAGGCGGCCGAGCCACGACCAGGCCAAGACGGCGCCGAGCACGATGAAGCACGCCCCCAGGGCCAGCCAGCCCTTGCGGTCGGTCACGCGCAGGGCGACGTCCAACTGCTCGGGCGACTCGAGTTGCTCGAGGGCCGACTTGCGAAACAGTTCCTGGGGCAGGCCCGCCATCGTCGTCCCCGCGCGGAGCGCTTCGAAGACCGCAAGCGATGCACAGAGACGTGCAACCGACGTGCCATGGAAACCTGCGCAACGCCGGCCGTGTGCTGTCCGCAAGCACGACGCGGAGGCGCTCGCGAAGTGCGAAGCGCCTGCGCTGCCGCGCAGGTTGAAGTGCAGACGTTTCGCAGTCTGGCGAGCACTCTGCGGGTAGGACGATGACCACGCAGGTGAGCGCATCGTGGCGCGCTTGTTGCACGCCTCGGGTGCATCCAGCGCGCACGACGTGCCCTTTCACGCGCGCGGGAGGCTTTCATGAAGCGCGCGCTCACGGTCGGGCGCGAAACGCCTGCGCGGTCGCGCTCCGAGCGCGGCCGGCGGACGCGGCGCGCGCGCGGGCGTGCGTCGTCGACGTGACCCGCTGCCGGCGCGCCTGAGTCGCGTCGGCGGCAGCCAAGGAGAACGTCATGACTGAACCCATCCAGGACCTGCGCAAGAAGCTGCACAAGGCCATCGAGGAGATCGACCTGAACGACGCCAACGTGCTCGAGAGCGTCTCGGCCGGCGCCGTCGACGTGACGATCTGCGGCAGCGGCTGCATCAAGTTGCAGCAGAAGTAGCGGAGGGGGCCATGACCGAACCCATCCAGGATCTGCGCAAGAAGCTGCACAAGGCCATCGAGGAGATCGACCTGAACGACGCCAACGTGCTTGAGAGCGTCTCGGCCGGCGCCGTCGACGTGACGGTCTGCGGCAGCGGCTGCATCAAGGTCAAGGACTGACTTCGGATCGGCGGCGGGGCCGACCGCGTGCGACGCGGCGGCCCCCCGTCGCTCACGTTGCGGCTTTCAGGGGAGGCGCCATGCAGGTGAGCCTGCGCTGCGATCAAGAACGTCGAGCTGACGGCTCCTGGCGCCTGACCCCGCGCGAGGGCGCCACGCCGTTCGTGCTCTCGGGCACGGCCGCACGCTTCTGGGAAACGCTTTCGGAGGTGGCGCTGCGTCCCGCCGAGGAGCAGGAGCAGGTGCTCGAGGAGGTGGCGGGAGGCGCGCGGCCGCGGGCGGTGGCCACGCTGGCGCGCCTGCAACGGGCCGGGGCCATCGAAGTGCGCACGCGCGCCGGGCGGCCGATGTTCGGGCGCCGGCCGCGCACGCTGCATCTCGAGTTGACCCAGCGCTGCAACTTCGCCTGCCGGGCGTGCTATCTGGGGCGCGAGTTGGCCCCGGTCGGGTCGCCGCGCGCCGCGCGCGAGGCGCCCGCCGAGCGTTGGGCGGAGTTGATCGCCGAAGCCGCGTCGCTGGGCTGCGAGGCCGCCATCGTCACGGGCGGCGAGCCGTTCGTGCGCCGCGACGCGCTCGCCGTCGTCGCCGCGCTGCGCCGCCACGCGATCCGCACGGAGATCAACACCAACGCCGCCTGCATCGACGCGTCGCTGGCACGTGCCCTGTTCGAGGCCGGCGTGTTCGGCGTGGAGGTCAGCCTCTACGGCTACGACGCGGCCTCGGCGGCGAGTTACACGGGCCGCGCCGGCGGCTATGCCGCGACCATGCGCGGCGTGCGGCACCTGTGCGCCGCAGGCGTGCCCGTGCAGGTCAAGTACTTCGCCACGGCCGCCACGCTCGACGGCTTCGAGCGCGTGCGCGCCGAGCTGGCGGCGCTGGGCGTGCCGGTGATTTGCAAGGGACACGCCATTCACGCCGACGTGTTCGAAGGTCGGGCACCGGCCGACGGCGTGCGCTCCACGCTCGAAGTGCCCGAGTTGGTGCAGGAGGCCGGCCTGCCGTGCGGCCCCGGCATCGAGGGACTGGTCATCGAGCCCGACGGCGAGGTGCGCCCGTGTCCCAAGCTGGGCGTGCGTCTCGGGAACGCGTTCCAGGACGGCCTGCGCGGCGTGTGGGAGTCGCCGGCGCTGCGCGCCTTCGAGCCGTTCTGGGCGAGCTACTGTGCGACGGCCGGCTTCGTGCGCGGCGCGCGCCTGCGCAACCGTTGTCCGGCCGCGGCGCTCTTGTCACGCGACGGAGGGCTCGACGACTTCAAGCAACGCTGGCGGACCTGGCGCGCGGAGGCGCAGGCATGAGGACCACACGCGCGGGCGACCTGGTCGTGCGTTTCCACGACGACGAGAGCGCCCTGCTCAGCCGGCGCGACGGCCGGCGCCTGTGCCTCTCCGGCGGCCCGGCGCGCAGCCTGCGGCGCCTGATCGACGGCGTCGGGCTGGCGGGCCTCTTGGAGCTGCGCGGCCAGGCCTTCGGCGCACAGCCCGAAGCCGTCGCACTGGGCTTCGTGGAGCAGCTCCTGGAGCGGCTCGACGCGGCCCCGCGCCCGACGTCGCTGCTGACGCTGCTGCGCGGCGCGCCCGGCTTCTACGAGCGCGCGCAGCGCGCGCGCGCGCCGCTGCTGGCCATGGTCGAGCTGACCTACCGCTGCAACCTGCGCTGCCGGCACTGCTACGTGCTCGAGCGCGTGTCGCGCGCGCGGCCGGCCCAGGCCTCGCGCGCCGCGCTCGAGCGCCTGCTGCGCGAGTTGGCCGCGGCGGGCTGCCTGGACCTGAGCCTGACGGGCGGCGAGACGACGCTGCATCCCGACTACCTGGCGCTCGTCAGCCTGGCCAAGGACCTGCACCTCGAGACCACCCTGAAGACCAACGCCGCCACCTTCACGCGCGCGCGTGCCGCGGCCTACGCGGCCGATCCGGCGCACGAGACGCAGGCCAGCCTGTACGGGGCCACGGCCGCGACGCACGACGCGTTCACCGGCGTGCCCGGCAGCTTCGCGCGCAGCCTGAGCGGTCTGCGTCACCTGGCCGAGGCCGGCGTGAGCTGCCTGGTCTCGTGCATCGTGTGGAACGGCAACGCGGGCGAGTTGGACGCGCTCGACGAGATGGTGCGCGGGCTGGGCCACGCCGCCTCTTTCAGCGACGTGATCCACGGCCGCCTGAGCGGCGATCGCACACCGCTGGCGCTGCGCATCACGCCGGCACAGCGCGCGACGCTGGTCGCTCTCGGACGCCTGCAGCCCTTCGCGCCCGAAGCCTGCATCGCCGGCACCGTCAAAGTGCGCATCGAGCCCGACGGTCGCCTGTCGCCCTGCGAGCTGCTGGCGGGCCGCGGCGACGTGTTCGGCACGTCCTTCGAACAGGTCTGGCGCGGCGCGGGCGTGGCCGACTGGAGCGCCCGCCTGGTGCGTCTGTCGACCGCCGAGCGACGCGACGGCCTGCCCGTGCGCAGTTGTCCGGCGCTCAATCGCCTCGACACGGGCCGCTGGAGCGGCCTGACGTCCATCGCCTGAGCGGGGGAGTGAGCATGGCATCGCGGGCTCGCTGGCGCCGCAACCCAGGTCTGGTGACGCACGAGATGCGCCCGGGCACCTTCGGGCTCTTCAATCCGGAGCGCAGCGGCGCGCTGTACGTGGACCGCTTCGCGCTGGCCCTGCTCGACAGCGTCTGTGCCCTCGGCAGCCGCGCGCAGGCGCTCGACCTGCTTCCGGCGCAGCGTCCCGAGATCCAGGCCGCGGCCGAGCAGAGGCTCGACGCGTTGGCGCGCTTCGGCGCGTTCGACGACACGCCCGAAGACGAGCAGGCGCCCGTGTTGCTCATCGATCCGCCCTGCCCACAGTCGATGTGCGGCGCGCCCGGTCCCTCGAAGGGACTGTGCTACCTGGCCGCCGCGCTCGAGGCCCAGGACGCGCCCCGGGCGCGCCTTCTCGACCTGCGCTCGGTCAGCGCGCAGGTGGGCACGGAGCGCGCGGCCCAGGCCGCCTACTGGGCGCGCCACATGGTCGGACTGCGGCCGCGCGTGATCGGCCTGACGGCCGTCTCGGCCACGCTCGACGCGGCGCTGTTCATCGCGCGTCTGGCGCGCGCCACGTTCCCCGAGGCCTGCATCGTCATGGGCGGACCGCACGCCTCGTACGAGTGGCAGACGCTGCTGCGCGACGAACCGTCGCTCGACGTCGTGGTGCGCGGCGAGGGCGAGCTGTCCTTCCCGCCGCTGGTGCGCGAGGTGTGCGCCGCCGTGGGGCGCGCCTGGCGCTGCGACCATCTGGCCGGTCTGGCCTGGCGCGGAGCGGACGGCGTGCCCGTGACCAGCGGCTGGTCGCCCTGGGTCGAGGACCTCGATACGCTGGGCGTGCCACGCGACCGCGAGTACGTCCTGAACGCCGACGACTTCGAGTGGCAGACGGCGCGCGTGCTGACGGCCCGTGGCTGCACCTTCCAATGCGCCTTCTGCTCCACGGCCAGCTTCACCGGCCGGCGCGTGCGCGCGCGTGGAGTGGCCGGAGTCGTGGAGGAGCTCGGCGCCCGCGTGGCCGAGGGCATCCTGCACTTCACCTTCGACGACGACATCTTCACCGTCGACAGGCGGCGCAGCCTGGCGCTGTGCGAGGCGCTGCGCGCCAGCCCGTTCGGCGCACGCATCACGTGGGGTTGCAACACGCGCCTGGACTGCATCGACGAAGAGCTGATCGACGCGCTGGCCGCTGCCGGCTGCCGGCACGTGCTGTTCGGCGTGGAGAGCGGCGAGGCCGAGATCCAGGCCCGCTTCGGCAAGGGCCGGCGCAGCCTGACGCGCTTCCGCGAGAAGATCCTGCATCTGACCGCGGCCGGCATCGAGGCCCAGTTGAACTTCATCCTGGGCCTGCCGGGGGAGACGCGCGAGTCGCTGGGCGCGCTGATCGACTTGGTGCGCGGTCTGCCCTCGCAGGTCACGTACGCCTTCAACTTCCTGAACGTCTTTCCGGGCACGCCGCTGGCGGCGGATCTGGAACGGCACGGCCTGCGCCTGCTATCCGGCTCGGCCGCCGCGCGTTACAGCGTGACCGCCCCGACCCTGGACACGCCCACGCTGAGCGCGGCCGACCAGATCGAGGCCTATCTGCGCCTGCGCTACTTCATCGAGACGGGCCGCGACACGTTGCGCACGCGGCCCATGCCCGAGACAGGAGCGGCCTGAGTCATGACCTCGCACGCGCGCGAAGCCTCGCTGATCCCACGCCAGGCGCTCTTCGGCGCCCCCGAGCGCGCCCGCCCCTGTCTGGCACCCGATGGGCGGCAGGTGGCCTACCTGGCGCCGCTGCACGGCACGCAGCAGGTCTGGCTCGCGCCGGTCGACGACCTCGCGGCCGCCCGTCCGCTCCGCGCCGACGGACGGCCGCCGCGCGATCTGTGCTGGTCGCGGGACGGGCGCTACCTGCTCTACCGGCAAGACGCGCAGGGCGACGAGAACCACCGTCTGTTCGGGTTCGACCCGCGCAGCGGCGAGCGTCGCGAGTGGGCCGGGGGCGCGGGCAGCAACGTGGCGCTGCTGGCGACCAGCGCGCGCGCGCCGAGCAGCCTGCTGCTGGAGTGGAACGTGCGCGACGCGCGCCACGCCGACATCTATCGTCTGGACCTCGACAGCGGCGCACTGCGCGAGGTGCTGCGCAACGACGCCGGCTACGCCTCGTTCGTGAGCGACCGCGAGCTGCGCCCGCGTCTGGGCGTGCGCCAGACGCCCGCCGGCGGCTACGAGGTCGAGCGCCTCGACGCGCCGGCGGGCGCGCGCCTGTTCCTCGAGATCCCCGCTCCGGACGCGCTCGCCACGCGGCTTCTGGGCATCGACGACCAGGAGCGCGTGTACCTGCTCGACAGCCGCGGGCGCGACACCGCGGCCCTGGTGACGCTGCCGCTCGACGGCGGGCCAGCGCACGTCTTGGGCGAGAGCGCGCTGGCCGACGTATCGGACGTGCTCGCGCACCCCTGCAGCGGCGCGCTCGAAGCCTACGCGGTGCACCACGCGCGGCGGCGTTGGCACGCCGTCGGGGCCCACCTGGTGGCGGATCTGCAGCGCCTGGACGAGTGGTTGTGCGACTGGGAAGTGCTCGGCCGTTCGGACGACGACGAGGTCTGGCTGCTGCGTCAGGACCCGGGTTGCGCGCCGCTCGCCTACTGGCTCTATCTGCGCGCCACGGGCGAGTTGCGCCTGCTGTTCGGCTCGCGCCCCGCGCTGGCCGGCCGGCGCTTCGCGCCCATGCACGAGCTCCAGATCACGACCCGTGATCGGCTGCGGCTGGTCTCGTACCTGACGCTGCCGCCCGACGCCGCGCGTCTGGGTGAGGAGCGGCCCGCGCAGCCCGTGCCGCTCGTGCTCTACGTCCACGGCGGGCCGTGGGCGCGCGTCGAGTGGGGGTTCGACCCGCTCCACCAGTGGCTGGCCGACCGCGGCTACGCCGTGCTGGCCGTCAACTTCCGCGGCTCGGCGGGCTTCGGCAAGCGCTTCCAGAACGCGGCCGACGGCGAGTTCGGCGGGCGCATGCAGGACGATCTGCTCGACGCCGTGCAGTGGGCCGTGGAGCGCGGCATCGCCGACCCGGAGCGGGTCGCGCTGCTGGGCGAGTCGTACGGCGGCTATGCGACGCTCAACGCGCTGGCGCTCACGCCCGACCTGTTCGCCTGCGGCGTGGACCTGGTCGGGCCGTCGAACCTGCAGACGCTGATCGAGAGCTTCCCGGCCAGCGCCACGCCATTCCTGGAAGCCACGTGGTACCGGCGCGTGGGCGATCCGCGCACGCCCGAGGGGCGCCAGCGCCTGCGGCGCGCCTCGCCGTTGACGCACGTGGCGCGCGTGCGCCGGCCGCTGCTGGTGGCGCACGGCGCGCGCGACCCGCGCGTGCGCCAGAGCGAGTCCGAGCAGTTCGTGGCGGCGCTGGCCGCGCGCGGCGTGCCCGTCACCCTGGCGCTCTACGCCGACGAAGGCCACGGCTTCGCGCGACACGCCAACTGGGTGTCCTTCTTCGCGCTCGTCGAGAGCTTCCTGGCGCGGCACCTCGCGGGCCGCTGCCAGCCCATCGGCGACGACTTGGACGATTCCAGCCTCAGCGTGCCGGTCGGGGCCGAGCACGTCCCGGGGCTTCTCGAGGCGCTCGCGCGCCGTCAGGCCGCCCTGCTCGTCTGAGCCGCGCGCGCAGCCACTGCGTCCGGACGTGCGCGGGCGCGCGCCGGCGGCGCCAGAGTTGCGCCCCAGCGAGCGCATCTGGCGCGGCACGACCCTCGCACGCTGGCGAGCGCTGGAGGGCTCTCGCCATGGCACTGGAACTCGCACCCCGTCGGGGAACGTACCTGTGCATCGGCGTCGACGCGCCGTACGACGCGGCCGTGAGCGCCGACGAAGCCAGCGCGCTCCAGGCCTTCGACGTCCTATATCGCGGCTTGTGCGCGATGCTCTACAACTACGTCCCGGCCTCGGGCCACCCCGGTGGTTCGATCTCGTCGGGATGCATCGTGGCCGGTCTCTCGTTCCACACGCTCGACTTCGACGTGTCCGCGCCGGAGCGCGAGGACGCCGACGTGCTCAGCTACGCCGCGGGGCACAAGGCGCTCGGGCTCTACGCCTTGCTCGCGCTGCGCGACGAACTGCTGCGGCTCGGCCATCCGGGCTCCTTGCCGGACCTGCGGCAACGCCTGCGGCTCGAGGACCTGCTCGGCTTCCGCCGCAACCCGACCACGCGCACGCCGCTGTTCCTGGCCTTCCGCTCCAAGGCCCTCGACGGCCATCCGACGCCGGCCACGCCCTTCGTGCGTCTGGCCACGGGCGCTTCGGGCGTGGGTCTCGCGGCCTCGGCCGGACTGGCCTTGGCGCTGCGCGACACGTACGGATCGAACGCGCCGCGCGTGCACGTGCTCGAAGGCGAGGGCGGGCTGACGCCAGGCCGCGTGGCGGAAACGCTCGCCGCGGCCGGCGCGGCGTCGCTCGACAACCTGGTCGTGCACCTCGACTGGAACCAGGCCTCGATCGACAGCGAGCGCGTGTGCCGCGAGGAGGGACAGCCCGGCGACTACGTGCAGTGGTCGCCGCGCGAGATCTTCTACGTCCACGACTGGAACGTGGTCGAGGTGCCCGACGGCCGCGACGTGCGCCAAGTGGTGGCCGGACAGAAGCTGGCAGCGGCGCTCGACAACGGTCAGCCGACCGCGGTCGTCTACCGCACGGTCAAAGGCTGGCAGTACGGCATCGAAGGCCGTGCCTCGCACGGGGCGGGGCACAAGCTGTGCTCGGAGGGCTTCCACGTCGCCTTGCGCGGAGTCAGCGCCCAGGCGCGCGAGCGGGCCTTGCCGTGCTGTCCGGACGACGGGCAGCGCTGCCAGGCCCCGGGCGCGCCCAGCGCGGAGCTGCTCGAGGAATGCATGTGGCAGGCGCTGTCGCTGCTGCGCGTCGCCCTGGAACGCGATCGGCCGCTCGTGCACACGCTGTGCGGGCGCCTGACGGCGGCCCGCACGCGTCTCGACCGGCGCGCGCGCGCGCCGCGCCTCGACGCCCCGCGGCTCTCGGCCGCCTACGCCGTGGTCGAAGCCTCGACGCCGCCCGAAAGCCTGCGCCTGACGCCGGGCAGCAGCACCACGCTGCGCCAGGAGTTGGCGCGTGCCATCGGACACCTGAACCAGGCCTCCGGCGGCGCCTTCTTCGTGGCGGCCGCAGACCTGCTGGGCTCCACCAGTGCCAACGTCGCCGGGCAGGGCTTCCCGTCCGGCTTCTGGAACGCGCGCCGCAACCCCCAGGCGCGCATGCTCTCCGTGGGCGGCATCTGCGAGGACGCCTTGGCGGGCATGCTCGCGGGCGTGTCGTCCTCCGGCAACCTGATCGGCGTGGGCTCGTCCTACGCCGCCTTCCTCGCACCGCTCGGACACGTGGCGGCGCGCCTGCACGCCATCGGGGCTCAGGCCGGGCGCGGCGCGGGGCTGGCGCGCACGGCCCAGCCGCTGATCCTGGTCTGCGCGCACGCCGGCCTGAAGACAGGCGAAGACGGCCCCACGCACGCCGACCCGCAGGCCCTGCAGCTTCTGCAGGGCAATTTCCCCAGCGGTGCGGCCATCACGCTCACGCCGTGGGAGCCGCAGGAGATCTGGCCGCTGCTGCGCGCCGCGCTGCGGCACCGGCCGGCGCTCATCTTCCCGTTCGTGACGCGGCCGAGCGAGACCGTGCTCGACCGCGTCGCGCTGGGCCTGGCGCGGGCCGAGGATGCGGCGCAGGGCGTCTATCTGCTGCGCCGGCCACGCCGCCCGGGCCACGGCACGATCGTGCTGCAAGAGAGCGCGGTGACCTACGCCTTCGTGCAGGAGGTGCTGCCGCTGCTCGACCGCGACGGGCTGTCCCCGTGGGTCTACTCCATCGCCAGCGCGGAGCTGTTCGACCTGCTGCCGGCCGACGTCCAGGAGCGCATCTTCCCCGAGGAGCGCGCCCAGGAGGCCATGGGCATCACCGGCTTCACGCGGCCGACGCTCGATCGCTGGGTGCGTTCGGGCCTGGGACGCGCGCTGACGTTGCATCCGTACCAGCACGGTGGGTACCTGGGCAGCGGCCGTGGCGAGGTCGTGCTGGCCGAGGCCGGACTCGACGGCGCCAGCCAGTACCGCGCGGTGCGGCGTTACATCGACACGCTGACGGCGCGCACGCGGCGTGCCGATCCGAGCGGCGTGGCCGCGTCCGCGTGAGCAGTGACCGGGGATGGCGTCGGACCGGCGGGGGAGCCGGCCCGACGTGCGTCGACGCCTGGCTAGGCGAGCGCGGCCAGGGCGGCCGCGTAGTCGGGCTCGTTCTTGATCTCGGGCACGAGCTGGGCGTGTCGCACGCGCCCCGTGCCGTCCAGCACCACGACCGCGCGCGCCAGCAGCCCCTCGAGCGGGCCGTCCACGAGCCGCACGCCGTACGCCTGTCCGAACGCGCCGCCGCGGCGCAGCGTGGAGAGCGGCGTCACGTTGGCGATACCCTCGGCCGCGCAGAAGCGCTTCTGGGCGAACGGCAGATCGGCCGAGATGCAGAGCACGGTGGTGTCGGCCAGACCGGCGGCCTGCTCGTTGAACTTGCGCACGGACGCCGCGCACACGGCCGTGTCGATGCTGGGGAAGATGTTGAGCACCAGCTTGCGGCCCGCGAAGTCCTGCAGCGAGACGTCGCTCAGGTCGTTCTTGGTGAGCTTGAAATCGGGCGCCTGCGAACCGACCGCGGGCAACTCGCCGAGCGTGGTGCAGGGGTTGCCCCCCAGCGTGACTTGCGCCATCTCTCCTCCTCGAAGGGCCGCCCGGCGGGCGGC
>WBZQ01002475.1_pt1 | contig 11849 bp, 17 predicted proteins | sample 5204251 | NCBI WGS metagenome assembly WBZQ01 (sample SAMN12412402, study PRJNA552823) | activated sludge metagenome | isolation source: activated sludge from nitrification reactor of wastewater treatment plant... | place: USA: Virginia | collected 2017-09 | reverse complement strand
ATTCGACATAACCTCTTGTTTGAACGGTTCCTGAATCCCGGCCGCCATGATCCACCCGACATCGACGTGGACTTTCCCTGGGACGAACGCCCGGCCATTCTCGACTGGGTGTTCAAGCAGTATGGACACCAGCATGCCGCGATGGTCGCCAATCAGAACACCCTCGCCACCCGTGCGGCCTTGCGCGAGATCGCGAAAGTGTACGGCCTCCCGGCTAGTGAGATCGGCAAGGCCTTGAACTTTCTCCAGCGACGAGCGGACTTCGTCGAGGTGCAACCAGGCAGGACGGTGCAAGACTGGGCGCGGGACGTCTGCAGAGCGTTGAACTTGAGACATCCCTGGCCGGAGATCCTCTACTGGTCCACGCAATTAGATGGCCACTTCCGGAATCTGGGGCTCCATCCTGGTGGCGTCGTGTTGGTCCCGGATGAGATCCGGCGCTATGTCCCGGTGGAGATCTCCGCCTCCAACTTGCCGGTGATTCAATGGGAGAAGGACCAGACGGAAGAGGCGGGTTTGGTCAAGATCGACCTCTTAGGGAACCGCTCGCTCGCCGTTATCCGTGACGCCATCGTAGCCGTCGCCCGTAACACGGGGCATGTGATCGACTATGCGACGTGGGATCCGATTAATGATCCAGCAACTAATGACCTAATTCGGCGCGGCGAGACGATGGGCTGCTTTTACGTGGAGTCTCCCGCGACGAGGCTGTTGCTCAAGAAGCTCTGGGACGGGATGCCTCCAGAGAGACGCGCCGTCGCGGATGTTTTCGAATATCTTGTTGTCGTGTCGTCCCTCATTCGTCCGGCAGCGAATACCTTCACGGAAGACTTCATCCGACGAGCCCACGGTGAGCCCTATACTTCGCCGCATCCCCTCCTCGATGAGATTCTTGCCGAGACCCACGGCATCATGGTCTACCAAGAAGATGTGATGAAGGTTGCGGTGGCCTTGGGCGGCTTTTCGGTTGAAGACGGCGATCAGCTCCGAAAGGTCCTGAGCAAGAAACATAAGGCCCGGCGGCTGCGCGACTATCAGGTGCAGTTCTACAAGGGTGCGATGAGTCGTGGAGTCGAACTGTCTGTCATCGATGCCATCTGGGCCATGATCATGAGTTTCGCGGGCTATAGCTTCTGTAAGCCCCACAGTGCGAGCTATGCGCAAGTGAGCTTCAAGTCCGCCTATCTCAGAGCGCACTATCCAGCCGAGTTCATCGCCGCGGTGGTGAGCAATCAAGGTGGGTACTACTCGGCCTTCGCGTACCTGTCGCAAGGACGACGGATGGGTCTCACCATCCTGCCGCCGGACATCAATGCGAGTGTGTGGACCTACACGGGATCAGGAACCACTGTTCGAGTCGGTCTCATGCAAATCAAAGGCCTTCAAGAAGACCTGGCCAAGCGAATTATTACGGAGCGAGAACAGCATGGTCCCTACCGATCACTCTCAGATTTCCTCAGTTGCGTGAAGCTCGACTACGCCCAAGCCAAGTTGTTGATCAAAGCCGGATGCTTCGACTCCATTTCTGGTGAACTGACCAGACCGGCCCTCCTCTGGCGCATCTTTGCCGCACAGGCGACGAAGCCACCGACTTATATTCCGATTCCCACGGAATACTCGAGCCAGAAGAAGATGCAGCACGAGCTCTCCCTTTTCGGTTTTCCGCTCCACTGTCATCCGCTTGATCTGTTCAAAGAGGCGCTTACTGGTACCCAGCGCGTTCTTGCAAAGGATTTGGATCAGTATGTGGGGAAAGAAGTGACCCTGATTGGGTGGCTCCTCACGGAGAAGATCGTCTCAACCAAGAAAGGCGAGCCGATGGAGTTCATGACCCTCGAGGATCAGACCGCGATGTATGACGCCACCCTGTTTCCCGCGACCTACAGGCACTACTGTCATTTGCTCGCGACAAACCAAGCCTATATTGTAACTGGCGTGGTCGAGGAGCAGTTCTCGACTGTCACCGTGACGGTGAAAGAGCTGGAGCTTCTGACCATTCATTGTACGCAGACTGGGTGGGGTTCTACAGCGGGTGAGTACGTTGCTGAACGACCAGGGCAGCAGCAATGAGCACCTGGCGCGTATTGAAACCTTCACAACCGCAGACACTATCAGCTCCGATTGGATCTCATCGTTCCAAAGGAAGGCGAAGATCCTATGAAACCACGTTGGACACGATAGTTCTGCCACAGTCGAGCCACGCCGGTGAACATAATGCGGCTCGAAAACGACTGAAGCAGTTGCCGGTTTCCTTAACATGCCACGCGATACTACGTCCGCTCTCTGTCTTCATCGCTACTTTCCAATTTTACCCGCAGCGACGTGAGGACTCGATGCGTTGTTTCAATGTCCTTGATGGCAAGCCCGTTCGAGAGGGTGCTAATCCACGGAGCCTGTAGCCCCATGGCAGCATCGAAAGTCTGTCTTCCTTTATCCGTCAGAACAACGAGCTGTGCTCGACGGTGATGTGGATTGGCCTGGAACGTGACGAGCCCTTCCTGCTTCAGGTCGTTGACAATCCGTTGCACATTTTGGCGATTGGCACCGAGATTGCGCGCAAGCCAAGCGACCGGCTCAGGGCGCTCGGCGGCCACGATCGCCCCAAGGATCTGCCAGCGGGCACTCGTCAACCCAAGGTCACACACCAATCGATCCCCCGCCGTGACCAGCCTGTTGTTGAGCCGAAACAGGTCGAGAATCAGATGAGTGACCGCTTCCCCGGCAGGCGTTCGCTTTCCGTTCCGCATACGTCTCCTTGATGGCATATTGACATCATAATGTCATGTATGTACCATACATACAACATGGACGGAACCATTTAATCACAAACAAGGAGGTTTGTCATGTCTCTGTTACGCCCACTCGATCCGAAGTTCCCGATTGAACGTCAGCTCGCGATCGAGGCAGCCCCTGTCGTGCTCGTGAATGTCTTTACGCTGGATAAGGCAGACGAAGAGAGTTTTCTCAAGATTTGGCAGCATGATGCGGCGTTCATGAAGCGGCAACCTGGCTTCATCTCGACCCAGCTCCACCGTGCGATCGGTGACAGCCCGACCTACTTGAACTATGCAGTCTGGGAATCCACCGGGGCCTTCGTGGCAGCGTTTACTCATCCTGAGTTCCAGTCCAAACTGTCGGCCTACCCCACCTCAGCCGTTGCGGCCCCACACTTGTTCCAGAAGGTTGCTGTACCGGACATCTGTGTCGCATAGCCGAAGGGAGGTGCACCATGATCAGCATCATCCATCCCATTGCCGGAGTGATTGCGATTCTGGCAATTGCGACGTTTTGGCTCTCGACAACTCTCAGCGAGCTCTTCGGGTCCCAGGCGATGATCATTACTGTAAAGACGGCCATCCCATGGGGGTTCCTGGCACTCATTCCGGCATTGATGGCGACGGGTGGCTCCGGTTTCGGGTTGGCAAGAAGCCGGCGGACCGGAATGGTCGGCACAAAGATGAAGCGCATGCAGATGATTGCTGCGAACGGGATCCTGGTGCTCATTCCTTGCGCACTGTTTCTCGCCTCCAAGGCGAAGGCTGGCGAGCTCGATTCGGCCTTCTACCTAGTCCAGGTGGTTGAGCTCGTGGCAGGTGCAGTAAACCTTACGCTCCTCGGTCTCAACATGCGAGATGGCCTGAAGATGACAGGTCGGTTTCGCCCCAATCCTGTTGCGGGGCGAGATGCCTTCAAGGCTCACTAGCCATCTCGCGGCAAAGGTCAGCTCCTGTGGTAATGGCGCAATCTGTGCCAATGAAGCCTGAGGAGAGAATTGCAGATTTGCAGACCGTAAACGCGAGGAGCACTCCACCATTGAGGAAGTTCACGCAAGACCGTACACTCTCGGGCTATGGCTCTTTCACCGCTCATCCGATTCGGGACTTCCACCTGGACCTATGAAGGCTGGCAAGGCCAGGTCTACCTGAAGAAGTATGCCAAGACGACCTTTGCGCGGGAATGTCTCGGCGAGTATTGCCAGTATCTCCACAACGGTGAGCCCTGCTTTCGCACGGTCGGCAATGACTCAACGTTCTATCGACCACCGACAGCCAACCAACTGCGCCACTATCTCAATCAGATGCCCGAAGACTTCGAGATGTGTTTCAAGGTCTGGGAAGAGATCACGATCCCGACTTATGCGAAACAATCTCGATATGGCGTGAAGGCAGGACAACCGAATTCGCGTTTTCTCGACGCGAAGCTGTTCAATGACCTTGTGCTGACACCCTACCGCGAAGCGAAGTTTGAACCCCACACCGGCCCATTCTTGTTTGAGTTCCAACGGCACGGAATGACCAGCGAGGAGTTCTGCTCGCGACTGGATACCTTCTTCGGCCAACTCCCCACGGAGTTTCGGTACGCGGTCGAGATCAGGAACGCAGGGTTACTGGGTCCTGACTATCGCAAGGTGTTAGAGCATCACGGCGTCGCGCATGTTTACAACCATTGGTCCTACATGCCGTCGGTACGGGATCAACATCAACGGATGGAAAAGCGCTTCACGGCGCCCTTCACAGTCCTCCGTCTCCTGACGCCGCTTAAGATGTCCTATGAAACGGCCAAGAAGCGAGCGGAGCCGTACACAAAGATCGTGGAAGAGCTTCCAGAGATGCGGCGAGACACGGTAGAACTGGTGCAGAAAGCGGTGGGAGAGAAGCGAAAGGCGTATGTCTTGGTGAATAACCGCAGTGAAGGGAATGCCCCTCTTACGATTCAGGCCTTGCTGAACGTCTTGCAAGGTGGCCAGCCTTGACACATTCACCCGTCTGAGACTCACACAGCGATCGGCTCTCCATCCCCGCTGTCGCATCCCGCCACGGCATGCGGCTCCTCGATTGTGGTGTTTCTCGCCATCACCACTTGTTTCCCTTATCAGCCGTTCTCGTCATTCTTCTGAAATGTCGCCCACCTGGACTGCTCATCATACCGGCATCCCGCTTGCTCCTTTGTGAGCGCGAGAGTAGCGTTTTGGGGTGAAGTAGATGCACGGCAGAGTTCATGAAGCCAAACCCCTGGGGCGAGAGGGACGCGGCAAACGGCGTGTCGCCCCTCAACATAGGCATGAGGGCTCAAAGGATCGCCCATGGCATACACGCTTCTGAAGCTTGCGCACGTCTCGGGTGCCATTCTTATCGGTGGAGGGCTGATCGCAGTCTGGCTGTCCGACTTGCGCTCTCGTCAAGTGCGCGAGCTGCCCCGCTTTGCCGAAGCGGTGCGCAACATTGCGGTATTTTACGATGGCGTCGTCGTGCCCGGGGCAATTCTTCTCCTGGTCTCCGGCACGTGGTTACTTGTTGAATTCTTTGGTGGTTGGGGGTTTACTAAGATACCGTGGCTGGCCGGAATGGTGGTCTTGTTTGCGTTCGAATTCATCGAGGGGAACACGATCACGAGGCTCTACTTCACGCGGTTGCGTAGGCTCACGAATGAGGCGCAGAAGATAAGTGGCTTCACTCCCGAGCTGGAACGCGCGCGTGCCGAACGCGTTGCCACATTTGCTCACTTTCTCGATCTGCCGATTTTCTTCTTGATCGTCGCTCTCGGCGTCATGAGACCGGACACCTGGGCGCTGTTCATTACAGGTGCGGCTGTCTCTCTCGCACTAGCAACGGCCCTCACAATCTACTTACCAAGGCTCTATCCGTGGAGCATTGAGCAGGAGCAGGCTCAGTGATGCAAAGAAGAAGTCCGTTGAGCCCTTACAACGCGTTCGAAAGTGGATTCGCCAGAAAGCGGCTCGCCGCCCAACGCGAACGTGAGACATTCGACTACAGGTGAACAAGATGTCCGAATCGCGATTACACCTTGTCCTCCGGCCAAGCGGGAATTACTGGCGCGACGCTCGGCCAGCGGTTCATACCAGCGCTCCGCTGGAGGCGGACACAGAAACAGATGTTCTCATTGTTGGCGTCGGTCTTGCGGGTCTCGTCACTGCCTGGTTCACCCCGGACACGGCATTCTCACTCTGGTCTGGCTTCTGGCAGAATGCGGTGCTCAACGTGGCGGTTGCCACGCTATTCGCGGTCCCGCTCGCCGCAACCTATCGCACGTTCCATGCATCAAGCGATTAACCATGGTCGGCACATGCTAATTCAGAAAACTTGGGCCTCTGGGCCCGTTCAACAACACAAACTTGCCTCGCGAGCGTCGCATGCAGACTGAGGACGAAGCCCCCATTGAAATTGTTGATTACGACCCGACCTGGCCGGCCAAGTTCGCCGCGGAACAAGCGCTACTACAAGAGGTTCTGGCGGGGTGGCTGATCGGCGCCATCGAGCACATCGGGAGCACGGCTGTACCGGGTTTGGCTGCCAAGCCTATCATTGATCTCATGGCACCGGTTGCGTCTTTACAGATGTCTCGTCCTGCCATCACCCTTGCCACGCGCATCGGCTATGTCTATTACCCCTATAAAGCCGATGTCATGCACTGGTTCTGCAAACCCTCCGTGGTATTCAGGACTCACCATCTTCACCTCGTCCCGAGGGGCAGCCCTCTGTGGAAGGAGCGCATCGCGTTTCGTGACGCCTTGCGCCACGATCCGGCGCTGGCCGCCGAGTACGCGGCCTTGAAGCGGCGCCTGGCCGCGACGTACCGTCACGATCGGGAAGCCTATACGGATGCCAAGACGCCATTCATGCGCCGCGTACTCGAGCCCCTTGCGGGCGACACGGGAGCCGAAGATGCGGTGACGCAACCCTAAGTGGCAGGCTGTGGTGCGGTTTCGCCCATTCATCTATACAGTGGTCCACGACACATCATAGGGATCTTCGGGGGGATGTGGTGCATACTCGTCTGAGAAGGACACCACAACAATTTCGGGACAATTAATCATGAGATGAGGGGGACCAATGCGGCCATTTCATCGGGAAGTTCATCGGATGGATCGTGTTGGCTGGCTGCGCGCGGCGGTGCTTGGGGCAAATGACGGCCTCATCTCAACGGCAAGCCTCATCGTGGGTGTTGCGGCTGCCTCGTCGTCTCGAACGGAAGTGCTGGTGGCCGGTATTGCTGCACTCGTGGCCGGTGCCATGTCCATGGCGGCGGGAGAGTATGTGTCAGTCAGTTCGCAAGCGGACACGGAGGAAGCCGATCTCGCGCGTGAGCGGCGCGAGCTTGCAGAACACCCTGAGGCCGAGCTCAGCGAGTTGACGCAGATCTACGTCCAACGGGGGGTCGAACCGGAGCTTGCCGGACAGATTGCTCAGCAGATGATGACCAAAGACGCATTTGCCGCGCACGCTCGTGATGAACTCGGCTTCTCCGAGCATGTCGCCGCTCATCCCATCCAAGCCGCCTGGATGTCGGCAGCAACGTTTTCTGTGGGAGCGGCGTTCCCGCTATGGGTTGTTTGGGTCGCCCCATCTCATGGGATAGCATGGACCGTCTCCGTCGCGTGTCTGATCGGGCTCGCAGCGTTGGGACTCATCGGCGCCCGAGCCGGTGGGTCGCGCATGTTCAAGCCCACCCTACGAGTGACGTTCTGGGGAGCCGTCGCAATGGGTGTCACCGCCCTCATCGGCATGCTGGTAGGCAGGCCCGTCTAAGTGAAGAGTCTGTGTGCGATATCCTACAGGGTATTCTAAGACTACCTTATGCGGATTGTCCTCGGCCATCACTTCGTTCAGCGACGGACATCATCTGTCAGTAATGTGTCGCGCATGCCTTCTTCCTCGTGCCAACGACGCCCCGCTCGGCTCTGGCACGGGCCAAACCTGTACCAGTCGTGTGGCCCGCTCCACGCTGCCGAAAGGTGGGCACGTCCCTCTGGAGCGACTGCTTTAAGGCAACATATACGTCAGGTTCGGCCAGACCGCATAGCCGATCGCTTGACCGTTTTTCCCTTCCTGTAGTTCAAAGACGATACTGGTCTGGAAAGGAGTGGTTCCCGACATCCCAGTGAATCCACCGGCACCGCCTGTAAAGGTGAAATCGCCCAGACACTCTTTCAAATTTCCAGTGCATTTCCAGTGAGCATAGCCGACGTCCTTGCCTTCATGCGCCACGATCGTGCAGAGACCCTCGATCGCCTGATAATCTTTGCTTCGGTTGAGATTCACACGCACCGGACAGGTCAGTTTGGATGAATGGACGATCAACTTGCCTCCATCTTTATGACGGGAGATCAACATGCCTTTCACCGTTCCATTGACGACCTGTTCGCCATTGCCAAGTTCCAAAAATTCGCCGGTGCCGCTCCAACTTGAACTGGAGTCCCCTGCTTCAATGGTCTTCCCATAAGCCACAGGACCGGTTCCTGGCCCAAGGAAGAAAACCACTCCGATCACGCTTACGAAATAATTCAAGCTTTTCATGTTGATCTCCTCTCAGTTGTTAATGAACCCACTGTTTCGCCGTGACGTGATCAGAAGAGCCGCAACGGCTAAGCGGCTCTCTGTACCATTCGTTCGGAGACCTTTTCCTCAGCCTCCAGCCATCGCGCGATCAAACTATCCAAGGCCCATTTCCCTCCGCCGATCACGACAAGGGCGGTGCTCATGGCGATGACCAGTAGGTGATATTCGTAGCCCTCTCCCTGTTGCTGCCCAAACCAATTCATGAAAAATCCCTGCGGCCAATGTACCGTTACGATCGCGCCAAGCATAATCACGATAAAACTCGCCGCCGTGAATCGCGTGAGGAATCCGGCGATCAATCCAAGACTGCCGATCGATTCTCCGATGATCACGAGAAAGGCCACGAGCCAAGGGAGCCCCATTTTGTTGGTGAAGAATCCCATCGTTCCTTCAAACCCGTTTCCACCAAACCAGCCCATCAGCTTCTGTGCACCATGCGCGAAGATCACACTTCCAAGACCAATCCGGAGAATGAGACCGGCCCACGAATCGTCTGTCTTGAAGAATGACATGTCACACCTCCTCGCTGCGATTGATGGATGAGGGCACCCGACGACGTGTCATTGCCCTGGCCATTGCGTACTTGATCAGCAGCTGTGTCATGACTAGCGGCAAGGTTACGAGTATGCCGTACCACACGCTCCACAGAATCAGATTGTTCATGGCGCTACCTCCACTTCTGTTGTGCGATGCTAGTCATACTAATGGCAAAGAGCGTTCCCAACAGGAACATCCTTGGAGCGTGATGCGCAATTGATTGAAACTGTGCGTGAATTAGATCACGTGAGAGGGGACACTCTTGTGGAGGAATAGCAATGGCGATGGGCAGATGCCGAAGGATCGGCACATGAGGAAACTGCTCGTCACTGAATTCAGCATATTGTGGCTGGCGTTTGACGAGAGGGTACGCGACTCGTGATATAGCGTCACCCAGCGACCAATTATCACGAAGGGACTCAACGTCCATCTGCGGCCTCCCCTACGGCGTGAGGCCAATCTGTTTCATGAAGGCGTGATTGCTCCACATCAACCATTCTTCATCCATGACACCGTTCTTCCAATGGCCAATGGTAACCATCGACAATGTGAACGGATTACCCGTCGGAGCAATCGTCCTGCCCTCGCCGATCGGCATCGGTTTTGTGGAGGTGCCTTCCATCACTCCCATCACCGCCGTCCACTCACCGGAGGCGATTCGAATTGGTGCTCCGTGATAGGTGCATCCGGTGCGAAGACGAACATGCCTTTGAGGTCGTCGATGTGTGGTCCGATGCCCTTCGACGACATCAACCATTACCCTGCGACTCTTGTCCCAAGCCCGTCATTCGGTATACCAGACGAGTTGGAGCGAGAGCAGAATGAGCAGCGTCGGGAAAATGAACCCTTTGTTGTTTCCTACCCACCGGCCCCTTGCCTCTTGCAGAAGACTGAAGGCAATCAACAGACAGGTGCCCGCAAAGAAACGATGCTGGATGTTCACACCATCCAAGTCCGGATGGTCGAGATGTTGATGACCGAGTAACCCACCCGCGCCGATGATGGCCAACCCCACCGCGACATAGGCTCCTCTCTTGTCCTGTCCCATCACGTGACGACTACGAAACGCGTACAGCGCGAGCCCCAAGGGAATAAGCGACAACAGTTTATGCTGCAGCCATTCGACCGACGTCGGCATGGTCCAACTGTCCCAGAACCCCGATCCCATCGGCCACCCGTCAGGGTTCGCTCGAATGAAGATGAACAGACCGAATAGCATCCACGTTGTTCCAATGGCGTATCGCAGAAAAGGCCGTTGGGAATGGGTCGCTCGGTCCATGGCCAGCAGGATGCCGATCGCAAACACAAAATGACCGGCCGTGTGATGCATGAACAATGAATAGGGGTGTCCCCCAACGCCGTTCTGACTCGAGACCGCTCCATGAACATGATGCTGAGGAGAATCAGTGGAGATCTCCTGAGCATAGCTGTGGCCTGCTTCTTCGACTGGTGGTGCCGTTCGTTCGGCCGCCGTTCCTTCCCATTGCTGTAGAACCAGCACGGACCCAGCCATCACGATCAGAACGGACCATCTCGTCCACCATCGATCCATGCGCGTCATGTTCGAACACACGGTCCCACACTATGACTTTGCTGCGGCCAGCCGATTCGATCGAGCATGCCGCGTGTCATCTCATCTTGGGAGATTTTGTCGGCTTCGCCTTTTCTTCTTCCGCATCGATCACGGCGCCGGTGTCGGCGTCGATGTGAACCTCCATCACCTTGTTCTCTGCCGTAATGACCTCGACTTCCCAGACCAGCTTGTGATGTTTGTGCTCTAACTCAGCTTCGATGACCTTCCCCGGCACTTTCTCAGACGCAGTCTTGACTGCCTGGTCGATGGTCACCTTGGCGGCAGCGGCCATCTCCGGCTTCCCGGTCTTCTCTTTTTCGTCAGCGGAGACTGCTCCAGTGAAGGCAAGAGTTCCAGCTACCAATAACAGGGCCAAGGGATACACGGTGAATGATTGCTGTCTCATGGGTCCCTCCTTCTCTATTGAGTGGTCCAATCAGCGCAATCCTGTTGGACGTGGTTACGCGTTGCATTCGAGACCGAGGATCTCCCGCTCCGCTTCCAACCAATCATCGAGCGCGTAGCCCTGTCGATACCCACGCTCGGTATGGAGCTCATACGCACGATCGGAGATACGAGCTTGTATGTCATTGGGAGGCGAAACAGGTTGACTATGGACCGGTTCCTTCTGAATCAGAGCCGATTCCTGGTTTTTAATGGGTTCTGCGCTCTTTTGCCTACGGTGCTCTTTGACAGCATGTGGTTGCATGGTTTCCTCTCTCCTTTCGTTTGTTATATGGAGGGATTGCACGATGTTGAGTACGACACCGCATAGAAGCCAGGACCCTTCATCGTCAGTCGGACTAGTCCCGCTCGGCTCCTGCGGTCCAATTCACAAAACACCTGATTCCAGGTCAGGTCTCGACACTCGAGCACCACTCCTTCGAGCTGGCTACCTGGGAACGAATGATAACTTCCATGATGTGTTCTCCCTTCTGGGTGACCTGTGCCCCTTTGGTCTTTGAACGGAGAAGCTCTCTGCATCTTGAATGCCACTCGGGGTCGCTGCTGAAAATGATGTGACTGTGAGCGGGCTGCGCTACGGGCAGCAACCGATCAGCTTAGAGTTCCCTGTCATGACGTAGGGTATTTAGCGGCACTACTGCAGAAAAACCTGTGGCAGAACACCGCTCTCACCGAAACGCCCTCTACGTGCGATTGACATCATAGCATCTCACGTGGAGGGAGAAGCCATGGAAGCAAGGCAAGGACTCTGCGTTCATCTGGTCACATCACTTCGAACCCTGGTACGGATCGTCGAAGATCGCGCCACACTCCAGGCACCGCACCTGGCCAGTCCGCTTCTTGGCTCTCGTGAGGACATCATCAATCGCCCGACCATGGATGCAAGGATTCGTCCGAATACTGTCGTGTGTCGATTG
>WBZQ01002473.1_pt1 | contig 11860 bp, 12 predicted proteins | sample 5204251 | NCBI WGS metagenome assembly WBZQ01 (sample SAMN12412402, study PRJNA552823) | activated sludge metagenome | isolation source: activated sludge from nitrification reactor of wastewater treatment plant... | place: USA: Virginia | collected 2017-09 | reverse complement strand
GTCTACACCGCTGACGCCGATGGTGTGTATCGCATCGTCGTCACCACCTGCGACCCCGGCCAACTCGGCGCCTATCGCCTGACCATCCGCGAGGCCGACGGCAAGCCTGCCACCCCGAAAAAAGACCGCAAAAGCCACCTGCCGGAAGTCCAGGTGACCCTGCCGGCCGGCGCGCTGAACAACCTCACTTTCGCCATCGACTTTGCCTATGCCCGCCGCAACGGCGTGGACAAGTCGGAGGTGGAAAACCGCCTGCTGAAATGCCGCGACTATGTGGAAAAATACGCCCCCTTCGCGGTCAGCGAAATGCAGCAGTCGGGAGTGCCGGCCAGCATCACGTTGGCCCAGGCCCTGCTGGAAAGCAATGCCGGCGAAAGCAACCTGGCCCGCAAAACCAACAACCACTTCGGCATCAAGTGTTTTTCCAAACGCTGCAAAAAAGGCCACTGCCTCAACTTTACCGACGATTCGCACAAGGACTTTTTTGTGAAATACGCCAGCGCCAAAGGCAGTTTCCGGGCGCACAGCCAGTTCCTGCAGAAAAGCGGGCGCTACCGGCATCTGTTCGACTTCGACCGGACCGACTATCGCAACTGGGCCTACGGCCTGGGCAAGGCCGGCTACGCCACGGACAAACAATACGGAGAAAAACTGGTGGCCATCATTCAGTCGCTCGGCCTGTACCGCTACGACCAAGCGGCGGAAGAATTGGCCGGCGGCGAAATGACGGAGGATTGAGCGCAGCGCTTTCGAGTCGCCGCCTGCGCCTTATATGACGGCGGCGATTCCGCATCCGTCATCTGAATCTGCAACAAAAGCCCTCCCTGCCATGGCGGGGAAGGCTTTTGTTGTTTTAAACGGACGCAAGGCCCGGATTACTGCGATTGCAGCGGAATATCGGCCGGAGTAGCCGGGCCACCGGTGCCAACCGTCAGAACGGCCACTACGCAGAGCACTACCAAAGCGCCGGCCAGTACCCAGGTCGCTTTTTCAATAAAATCAGTGGAGCGGGCCGCGCCAAAAAGTTGTTGCGCCTGGCCGCCAAAGGTCGGGTCGATGCCGCCGCCTTTCGGATTCTGGATCAGCACGGCGCCCATCAGGAACATGCTGACAATGGCGATCAATACGGCAAGAGTAGATAACATCGTCGTCTATTTTTTAAGTTTTTCAATTTCGGCCGCAAAGTACTGGCTTTTTTCAGGAAATGCCAAACATAAACGCTGATACATATCGATCGCTTTTTCGCGATACCCCTGGCGGGCCAGCAGGCGGGCCAGGGTTTCGGAGATCACGTCCCGGTTTTCCGTTACGCTGCGCTCAGCCAGTTCCTGGGCGCTGAGGGCCGGAGAGGCCGGCTCGGCCGGTGCAGGGTTCAGTTCAGCGGTTTCTTCCGGGAGGGCTTCCGGTTCTCCGGCCACTGGTGCGGCTTCCGGCCCGGGTATCGCTTCCACTGTGGCAACCTGGCCGCTGCCGTTCAGAACGGGCGGGTTAAAGCGCGCCATCCAGATGGCAAACGGTTCGTGCAAAACGATTCTGCGGCTTTTTTCCTCCGCCGGCGGCTCGGGGGACGGGCTGGCAGAGTCTTCCACGGGAGGCAGAGGCGCCGCCTCCTGCATCGCCGTCGTTTCCGGTTTAGCCGTCCGTGGCTGCGGGGCCAGGGCTTCCAGTTCCCGCTGAACCAGTTCGATGGGCTTCAATTCCAGGATGGCTTCTTCCATGACTACTGAAACGGGCAGCACAGCAGGAATTTTTATGGCAGTCAGGTGGTACAATTGGGTCCGGTCGAGGCTATATACGGCGGCCGTGGTCAGCGTACGCTCGGCTTCCGGATGGTCGTCCTGTCGCGCTTTCAGAGCCAGCAGGTAACGCAGGTTGTGGGCATACGGATAAGCCAGCGCCAGCGTCTTCATCTCCTCGTAGGGGATGGAAGCCAGCAGTTCCGGATTTTCCAGCAGGCGGTGAAAGCGTTCCTGTGTCAAGGTTAAAAGGAATTACCAGTTGTTGAAAAAGTGGTTGAAAATATCTTCGAGCAATTGGTCGCTGATCTGGCGGATCAATTGATCCTGAACGCTCAACAGGTCGGTTTGGTTGGAAAATTCGGCAAAATGGCTGAAACTCCGCTCTTTAGGCCAGTCGATTTTTTCTTCCTTCATGTTTTCCGCCGCCACCTGGATCACAATCACCAGTTGGTTCAGGGCCACCTGTTCACCGGGCTTGGGCGCCACCGGCACTACCCGGAAATCGGTGACCTTTCCGCTGAAAACCACGTCGGCCTCCTCGGTTTTCAACTGTAAACGCGTTTCAGAGCGGATCTTGTCTTTCATCCGTTCGGTAAAATCCACCGCGAGGGTCGGCGGCGCGTTGAGCGCCACGTTCTCGAAGGTACTCACAAAAAATGTGTTCACCCGCGCATCGATGGAAGTGCCCTTGAGCGAGTAGCAACCGTTGTTCAGAACTAGTGGCAGTAGCAGTAGCAGTAGCAGTAGCAGTCGTGATAGCCTCATATCTTTACTATTTTCCCAAGAACGGATGGTTTGGGATTTTTGATGCCCGGTGAGGTTGAAAGTTGAAAGTTGAAGGTTGAAAGTTCTTTCCACTCTTTTTTTTGCTTTCAACAAAACATGGATTTCTTTCAACTTTCAACTTTCAACTTTCAACTTTCAACCTCTAAAAACCTCCTCAAAAAAACGTTCCAGTTTTACCGGATCGAGCAGGCCGCCCGTCCGCACGCCGCTGCACAGGTCAAGCCCGAAAGGCTGAACGGTCTCGATGGCGGCGCGGACGTTGTCGGGTCTCAGTCCGCCGGCCAGGAACACCGGTACCGGCACCGACTCCACGATGCGGCGGCTGAGCATCCAGTTGTGGACGCGACCCGTACCGCCCAATTCCTTGACCGCCAGGTTGGGGTTGCCGCTGTCGAGCAGCAGGGCGTCCACCTCCGGCGCAAGGCGCTGGGCTTCGTCGAGACTTTCGTCGCCGGTAACGTGGATCACCTGCACCAGTTTCACCCCGGGCAGCGCCTGCCGGATTTCGGTATAGGTGCCGGTTTGCAGGGCGTCCACGATCTGGACGGTGTTGGTGCGTACCTTTTTCTGGTGCGCCACAATGGCCGGGGCCTCCGTTTCGCTGGTCAGCAGGAAGGTGGCCACGGGCGGGGGCACGTTGCGGGCGATCTCGGCGATCAGTTCGTCGGAGATGATCCCCGGCCCGCTGGGCATCGGGCCGACCAGTCCCAGGGCGGAGGCGCCGAAGCGGATGGCCAGTTGGGCTTCTTCAGCGCTGCCAATGCAGCAGATCTTGACGCGTGGCTGGCTCATTCCCACTCGATAGTTGCCGGCGGCTTGGTCGAAATATCGAACACCACCCGGTTGATGCCTTTTACGTTGTTACAGATCTCGCTCGATACCTCGGCCAGGAATTCGTAGGGCAGGCGACTCCATTCGGCGGTCATGCCGTCGGTGGAGTTCACGGCGCGCAGGGCGACGGTCTGTTCGTAGGTGCGCTCGTCGCCCATGACGCCTACCGACTGGATGGGAAGCAGGATGGTGCCGGCCTGCCAGACCGCGTCGTAGAGGTCGTGTTCACGCAGTTTGTTGATGTAAATGGCGTCGGCTTCCTGAAGGATGCGGACTTTCTCCGGGGTGATGTCGCCCAGGATGCGGATACCCAGGCCGGGGCCGGGGAAGGGATGACGGTTGAGGATGGTTGCCGGCACGCCGAGTTCGCGGCCGACGCGCCGCACCTCGTCCTTGAACAGCATCCGGAGCGGCTCCACGATCTTCAGTTTCAGTTTGTCCGGCAGACCGCCCACGTTGTGGTGGCTCTTGATGGTGACCGAGGGCCCGTGTACGCTGACGGACTCGATCACGTCGGGGTAAATGGTGCCCTGGCCCAGCCACTGAAAATCGGGGTGGGCCTCGCTTTCCTGCTCAAATACCTCGATGAACAGGCGGCCGATGATCTTGCGCTTCTCCTCGGGGTTGCTCACGCCGGCCAGCGCGGTGTAAAAGCGCTCCTTGGCATCCACGCCCTCGATGTTCAGCCCCATGTCTTTGTAGGAGTGCAGCACCTGCTCGAACTCGTTTTTGCGCAGCAGGCCGTTGTCTACGAAAAAGCAGAACAACCGGTCGCCGATAGCCCGGTGGAGCAGGGTAGCGGCCACGGTGGAGTCCACGCCCCCTGAGAGCGCCATGATGACTTTTTCGTTGCCGATCTGTTTTTTCAGGGCTTCCACGGTTTCCTCTACAAAATGCGCGGGCGTCCAGTCGCCGGCGCAGCCGCAGATGCCCAACACGAAATTTTTCAGGATCTCGAACCCTTCCAGACTGTGGTACACCTCCGGGTGGAACTGGATGCCGTACACCGGGGCGGCGAACTGCCCGTTTTTGGAGCGGAAAGCCGCGTAAGGGATCGTGTCCGAATTACCCAGCACCTCGAAACCTTCCGGCAGGTGCAGGATGGTGTCCGAGTGGCTCATCCACACCTGCGAACGTTTGGAAATGCCGGTAAAGAAAGGGTCGTTCGGCGCGTGGTGCTGGAGCATTACCTTGCCGTATTCGCGTTTGGCCGACTGCACCACTTCGCCGCCGTAAAAGTCGGCGGTGAGTTGTGCACCGTAGCAGATGCCCAGCAGAGGCTTTTTGCCGGCGATTTGGTTCAGGTCGAGCCGCAGCGCGTCGGGCCAGCGCACTGAAAACGGGCTGCCGGACAGGATCACCCCCTGGATGTCGGGGGTCAGTTCCGGCATCTTGTTGTAAGGGACGATCTCGCAATAGACGTTCATCTCGCGCACCCGCCGGGCAATTAGTTGGGTGTATTGCGAGCCAAAATCGAGGATCAGGATTTTTTGCATAAAGTACGACGGAACCCCGTTCCGTTGGTGGGGCGGAACGCCGTTCCGCTGTTTCTGGCCCGGAACGCCGTTTCGTTCTAATTAAATCGGGAGAGCGCTCCGCGCTAATTAGGACGGAACCGCGTCCCGTACTACAATGCGGAACACTGGTCTGCCTGGTGAGAAGGCGCAAAGGTAGGACTTTCTCCCGATTGTTGCATGAGAGCAAATTGATGAGAGCACATTGATAGTCTCACTGCCAGTGAGACTATCAATCAAAGTGAAAGTGAGAGCACATTGATAGTCTCACTGCCAGTGAGACTATCAATCAAAGTGATGGAGAGCACATTGATAGTCTCACTGCCAGTGAGACTATCAATCAAAGTGAAAGTGAGAGCACATTGATAGTCTCACTGCCAGTGAGACTATCAATCAGGTGATCAATCCTGTAAACCTACCGCAACACCGTCACCGACCCCGATACCACCGTTTCAAACCTGTCGCCGCCCTTCAGATACCCCCCGATGCGCGCCACCCAGGTATACACCCCGGGGCTGACCGGCTTGCTGCGGAAAGTGCCATCCCAGCGGGCATCGAGGTCCGAGGACTCGAACATCAGGCCACCCCAGCGGTCGTACACCGCGACCCACAGCGAAAGGATGTCGCTGCCGAATACCGACCAGTAGTCGTTCTCCCCGTCGTCGTTCGGGCTGAACACGTTGGGGATGTAGTAGCGGGTCGGGCATATCTCGCGCACCCGCACCGAATCGGCGCCTGTGCAGCCGTGTTCGTCGGTCACCTGTACCCAGTACAAGCCTTCCCGCTGCACGGACCAGGTCGGGCCATGGGAGTTGTTCTGCCAGGAATACAGGGTGAAACTGCCCGGATTCAAAACGGGCAGGGTGTCGCCGGCTTCTTCCGGACAGATCACCCGGTTGGCGCCCAGTTCCGGCTGCGGATTAGCGTAAACGTTCACCGTGGAAACGGACGGAAAGGTAGCGCAACCGGAAATGATGCCTATTACGCTGTAATCACCGGAAATAGCCGGCTGGGCGTCGGGGAAAACGGGGAATTGTTCCGCAGAAAAGAAACCGCCCGGGCCGGTCCACTCGAAGCGGGCCCCGGTCAGGTCGCTGACCCCGAGCTGCACCGTTTCGCCCTGGCACGCTTCCGGATCGCCGGCAACCGTGGCGGCCTGGCGCAGGGTGATGAGTACATCGCGCGACAGGGTGTCGTGCAGGTTCAGACAGTTGTCGGTCAGGTAAAGGGTTACTGTAAAGGTGCCGAGTTGCTGGTACACGTGAGAAAAGGCCGCCTCCGTAGCCGTGGTGCCGTCGCCCAGATCCCACAGAAAGGAATAGCGGGGCACGGGCAGCCGGGTATCGAAACCGAGCGTATCGTTCAGGCAGCCGCCTTCCGGAATCAGGCTTTCGGCGTCGATGGGTTTGAAACTGGCGCCCCCGCTGTACGCGTATGATTCCACGTTGCCGTAACCGTAGGCCATGGCGATGACGCCGCAACCCTGCGAAATAATGGTGTGCGCGCCGGTATTCACCCGCAACAGGGCGTAGGAAAAATCACCGTTGGGGCCGGCGCTTTCAATGGTGGCATTGGCGCCGGCCAGCGGCTGTCCGTCGAAGGTGGTCAGGGGGAGGTCCGCCGTTTTGGTGATGACCACGATGTAGTTTTCCGTGATCGCTTCAAAAGGTGAGTTGTACAGCGTGACCGTATCCCGGATCTGCTCCACGCTGTTGAGGAATACCATGGACGGGTCGCCGACCGGATATCCGGTGCATTCGCTGCCGATCAGGTATTGGGCCACGGCCACGGGCCGGGTAGCGCTGATGAAGGTGGCGTCGGAGCGTTTGTATTCCACGAACTGGCCGGCGTCGAGGCTGTATTGCAGGTTGCCGGCTGGCCCTTCCACCGTCACGGTGGTGCCGTCCTGAGCAGCCAGGATGCGAAAATGGTCAAAGGGCATGTGGGCGAAGGGCGCGGTGACGAACTGCCGGCCCCAGGTGGACACCGGGTACATTTGTTCCAGCAGGTTGTCGCGGAAATTGCAGCCCACCGGTACCTGCGTCCAGCGGCAGCCGGCGAAGACGCTGAATTTTTTGTTGCCCGCCGCATAGGAACCGGTCAGGTCGCCCGTGCTGCCCTGCTGGCTCTGCACCTGGAAAGTCTCGCCGGCGTCGAGACTGACGTGGAATGTGGAACCGGCCGGCTTGCCGCCGCGGGTCGGGTCGCTCACGGTGACGTCGATTTCGGTACCGTCCTCTACACCCACGAGCAGGAACTCCGAGGGATAGACCTCGCCGCCTTCCGAATAACCGTTATAGGTCATTACGTAGTAGTCAGTGCCCAGCGAGGCTACCGGCAGCACCACCGAGGCTTCGGAGCGCATGGAATTATATTGGTGGATGTAGACTGAGGCCGGTAGTTGGGTCACCACCTGGATGCCCCGGCCTTCGGCTATTTCCGAAGCGGTATTTTCCGCGTAGGCCGGCAGGTTGACGATGGTGACGGCGTTGGCGCCGACTGAAAAGCCCTGCTGCCAGTTGTAAGCCGGGATGCGGATCTGCCCCGACGTGGCATACTTGGAGGTAATCATGGCCACCATCTGGTTCTGCCCCACATCGCGGTGCTGCATGAACCCGAACCAGAATTCGGTGCCTTCGTTGGTCTGCGCCACGGCCAGGGCGGGGGCGAATAACGGCAGGAGGAGAAGCAGGAGTTTTTGTGCCGGTTGCATGGGGACAAACTTAATCCCGGGCAGGAGTTTGGCCGGCGGAAATGCAGGGTTTTGGAGAGAAATGGCAGAAAAGGTTGATGAGGTTGATAGGGTTGATGAGGTTGATAGGGTTGATGAGGTTGATAATGCCCATCAACCTTTTCAACCTTCATCAACCCTCATCAACCTTTAGATCAACAATTTACGGTTTTACCTTGAACTTGACGGTTTTCACCGTCGTGTGGTCGCTGTGGTCGCTGACGGTAATGGTCAGCGTCACCGGCGTTTCTCCGGTCAGGCCCGTCGGCGTGAAATGCTCGTCGAAGTGGTATTCGGTTTCGTCGTGGACGGTCGGCGATACATTCATGAATTCCGTGCCGTCGCTGTCTTTGGTCACCACGATCTCCAGTTCGTGGAGGCTTTCGTCGGTTACCTTGCCGTGCACATGCACTTCTCCGCTGACGCTTTCATTGTCGGCCGGTTCTTCCAGGGTTAATACCGGGGCGCTGGTGTCTCCTTCATCGTCGCCGTCTTTGCAGGCGAAAATGGCGGTGGCGAGCAGGAGGGCGAAAAGCCCGTAGATGAGTTTTTTCATGCTTGAAAATTTTGAATGGAGTGGTTTACATTAAATTGTTTAATTCGTGGAAGCCGGAGGTGGTACCGGCGGAAAAACATCCGGAGTGCCCTGGAGGGCCAGCGGTTTTTTGCCGCCGAAAAACAGGACGGCGGAAGCGTTCAGCCGCGGATTGGGAGTGACGCGCCCGCGCGCCATTGCGGAGGACACCGGCACCTGATACCCGACGGCCAGGGCAAAACGTTCGCGGAACACTTCCATACCGAAAGTGCCGAATGCCGCCCAACCGCCCGTATCGCTTACTTTGGAGCCCTGGTCCCGGTCCTTTCGGCGCCGGTCGATGGAAGCGCCGGCGTAGGGCAGCAGCGTGAAGCCGGCTGCCGGGATGCGGTAAAAAGCCCGGCAACTCCCGTTGATCCGGTTGCCGAAACGATAGCCGTCCCGGTTTTCGCCGGCAATGCGCAGGGTGCCGTCGAGGCTGGCTCCCCAGCGGCCGCGTCGCAGGGCGTAGAAGCCCGAGGCCAGAAAATCGGTGCTGCCCGTACCCGGCTGCAGGGCCGGCGGCAGTAAACCGGACTCGGCTCCGGGGTCGCGCAAGCCGGTTTGGCCCGTGGGCAGTTTTACGCCGCCACCGACCTGCAGGGCGTGTTGCCAGCGCCGGACGGATTGCCGTTGCGGGTCGAGCAGCGCAAACTGGGCCTGCAGCGTGACGTCGCCCAGGCGGTTGATCCGTACATTGTTGCCGCCGTCATACTGGCGGCTGTTGAACTGGAAAGGCACCGAACCGATCACCTGTAAGCGGCGATGCGGTTGCCAGCGCCCCCAGAAGTCGAGCGTACGGAAATGTTCGATGGAGTTGGGCTCGGAATCGTGTGCGTCGGTGGAAAAAGACTGCGCCTGCCAGCGGAAGCCGGCAAAATGGCGGGGCACCAGGGGCAGCAACCCGAAAGAGTTGCCGCCGCCGGCACAGCCGCAGACGTCGCAGGCCAGCGTCAATGCAGGCACGCACACGATCCCGATGGCCACGAAAAATCGTTGTAGCGGGTTCATGATCTGAATCTTGAAATGTGAAGGAGGTAACGGCGGGTTCGGACATACAGGAACCCCGCGTTGCCCCGGGTAAAGCGTAAAAACCAGGCGCAAGACGCCGGTTAGGCCGTGGCTGCGCTGCCGGGCGGATGGAAAATGCCGCCCACGACCGGGTTGTCGTGGCGGTGGAGGATATAGGCGGGCGATTTGCCGCCGGCCGGCTTGTCAGCCGGCACTGTTATCTGCCAAAGGGGGAAATCGAAACAAAACGTGACTTCTTTCTGGTCGCGGAGTTTCTGCGGGAACTGCTTTTTCTCCTGTTCTTCCCCGGCTTTCATCTGCTTCATCAGGTAACACTTGCCGTTACAGGTCTGGCCCGGTTTGTCCCGGTTGATGCACAGTACCCTGGCGATATAGTCCTGGTTGACCTTGAAGGATAGAATGATCCACACCTTGCTGAACGATTGCAGCAGGATGAGCGACACCAGACCTATGGAGAGCAGTTTTTTCACGCTAATGGCTGGCGGCGAAGGTAGCGACTTAGCGGTTTGCCGGCTGCGAAAATTTGCAGCATTTTTTCATATCTATGTAATTACTAAGCAAACAATGCGGATCGGGGGCAACTCCGGTTTTTTCTTTTGTCGCCAGGGTAAAGGTGCGTAGCACCGTAATATTTGCAGCCAACGGGATTAGGCGGCGGAGATGCGCAGCACCGAAATATTAAATTTTCAAAATCAATCATATTTCGGTGCTGCGCGCCTGCACGGAGCCTTTTTTCAGTTCAGGTCGCGTTTGGCCAGGTAAAAATCAACCATTTCGTAGTCGCTGTTCAGGCGGGCGTCGAGTTCGTCCAGCGTTTTGGGCGGCGGCACGATGGCCTTTTCACCCGGTTTCCAGTTGAGCGGCAGGGCGCATTTGTGCTGGTCGGCGGTTTGCAGGGCGATGAGGGCGCGTTTGATCTCTTCCATGTTCCGCCCGATATTGAGTGGGTAATACATGATGAGCCGGATTTTGAAGTTCGGGTCGACAAAAAAAACGGCGCGCACGGCGGCCGTTTCGCTTTCGCCCGGCTGGAGCATACCGTATAGTTTGGCTACGGACATGTCGAGGTCGGCGATGATGGGGAACTCGAACAGGACGCCGGTTTTTTCCCGAACGTTCTGGACCCAGGCCACATGGGCGTGGATGCTATCGATGCTCAGGCCCATCAGTCTGGTATTGCGGGCGGCAAAAAAGTCTTTTTCCAGGGCAAATCCCGACATTTCGGTGGTGCAGACCGGGGTGAAGTCAGCCGGGTGCGAAAAAAGGATGGCCCAGGTGCCTTTGGCGTAATCGGAAAAGCGCAGTTTGCCGGTGGTGGTCAGGGCTTCGAAGTCGGGCGCCTGGTCGCCGATGCGCGGCATGGTCTGGAGAACGGTAGATTCCATAAAGTGATAAAGTCAGGTGAACATTCAAATACACCGCAAAGGTCGGGTGGGAGAGGGCCGGGAAAATGGACCGTTTGGGGGAAAGTATTGTACTTTTTACTTTTAAATATTAGAACGGGATACTGTCGCATAGTAGACTTTTGGCGAAAAAAATATAACAATTTTTTGCCGATGTGATATAATGCTATATATTTGCCTCATGAGGGCATGTGGTGTTTTGCGTTAGTTTTATATATATAGAATTCCTAATAATGAAAAAAAATACAGTAGAAATAAATAAGCTTTCCCTTCTATTAAACAGGATTGAGGACTTCTCAAAATTCACCGGTTTGCCCTTTGATGAAGCAATAAGTATTTATACTAATTTTAGTGTACAATATTTAGTTGATAACATTGATTTGCAAAAAGATATAAACACCCTAGGTCAAGAGATTGAAAAATATAAAAAAAAGAATATTGAAATTGAGAAAGAATACAATAAAAAGTTGGATGAACTTAATGTAATTAAAAGGCTTAATGAAGATATACTGGATAAAATTGAAAAAATAAAAAATGCTATTGAAGAAGAAAAAATAACAACCAAAGAACTGGAGTATAAAAAAATAACTGCAAAATATAGTGCTCATCATATTTCCGCACACACTAAAATTATTAGAATTGTGTTGCTCGCCGCAACGGCCGTGGGAATTTTGATGGCAATTCTCTTTAAATACTTAAACTTCAAATTATGAAATTAACGTTCCTAGTTTTTTGCGCACTTCTTGCAATCTATGACCTTTTTACCACTATTCAAGGAACTGCAAGCATTTTACATGCGGAGGGTGGAGTTTTTTTAATCTCTATTGGGTTTGCCATGATAATAAGTTTTTTGCTGTTAAATACTATTCCTATTGTCCGAAATCCCAAAGGTGGTATTATCCATGGAGGAGCGAAATTCTTGTGGTTTTTGGCTTTTATATATGACTTATATACATCTTTTATAGGAAGTATTAATTTGATGTTGAAAGAAAAAATGGGCCATGCTAACTTAGCACCAATACTCTCGCATATGGGTGAAACTGATATGCCTCAACTGGTTGTTATCATAGGGCTTACTTTATTTATTTCCGCTTCACCGATTGCTATATCGTTTTTACTTTACGAAGCAGAATTTGAGTAAAGGTATATTATCAATGGTTCGTGAATAAATCAAGCGGCCAAAGGAGTGTAAGTAGTTGAGAATAAAAGTTCTTTGATTTTAGGGTTGTTTTTAATTTCGGTTGGGTTGA
>WBZQ01002471.1_pt1 | contig 11867 bp, 10 predicted proteins | sample 5204251 | NCBI WGS metagenome assembly WBZQ01 (sample SAMN12412402, study PRJNA552823) | activated sludge metagenome | isolation source: activated sludge from nitrification reactor of wastewater treatment plant... | place: USA: Virginia | collected 2017-09 | reverse complement strand
CCAGCGCCGGAAGACCAGGCTGACGTCGCCGGCGCGGATCTGGTCGAGCACGGCGCGGGTGAGCAGCATGCGGTGCAGCTTGCCTCACGGCCGGCGCCCCCTCGCCGCGGCACGGGCGGACCCGGCGGCGCAGGGCGTCCGCGGCCGCGCCGAAGCCGGGTCTTCTCCGCCTTCCGGGTCTTCTTGCGCAGGTACTCGAGGAGCTTCGTCGATGCGATGTCCGCGGAGTCGAGCGCACCGTTGATCGTCGAATCGAAAAGGTAGTCCCCGACCACGAAGAGCCCCGCGTGCTCCTCGGGCTCCGGCCGATGCCGCTTTCTGGGGCCCTTGATCGGGCTGCCTCCCGGCTGGCCGTTGACGGAACCGATCCAGCGGTGGACCCGCCCTTCGAGGAGCTCTTCGCGGCCCGCGCCAAGCGCGAGCGGCAGAGCCTCCAAGACCTTGTCGATAAGCATCTGATCCGGTTCGTTCGCGAGGAGCAGCGCGTCGTTGCCGCTCAGGAGGAAGCTCAGAACGCCGTGGTCTCCCGCGTCGTGGCGAGCGCCCTCGTCGTAGACGCAGCAGCCCCCGAAGGCGTCCAGCTGAAAGTAGGACTCGCGGATCGTGCGGCGCCAGAACGGAGTCCTGAAGAGGATCGTCACGCGCAGGTAGTGCGCGGGCGAGTTGTAGTGCGCGTGGTGCGCCACCATCGCCCGCTCGAGCCTCTCGCCGCCCCACTCGATTGTTGGGATGTAGGAGACCGGCAGGGCGACCACCACGGCATCGAAGTCGTCCGAGATCGGCGCCAGAGCGGCCCGCGCCCGCCTGGTCACCCGGTAGGCGCCCTCGGCGGTCTTCTCGACGCGCTTGACCGTCGCGCTCAGCTCGACGCGCGCCGAGAGGGAATCGTGGAGCGCGTGGATGAGCCTCTCGATGCCGCCGACGATCGAGTACAGCCGGCAGTAGCCGGGCTTGTCGATGAGGTAGTTGTCGAGACCCATGAGCCCCGAGATCAGGTGCGGCTCGGTCGCCATGTCGCTGTGCGTCAGGACGCGCAGGAGCCGCCGCGCGTGAGGGTCTTCGATTTCCGACAGAACCGCCTGAAAAGTCTTTTTCGACCACGGGTGCCGGTTGTCGTAGGGCCATCCGCCGTCGTAGAACTCGCGCGGGCTCCTGATCGAGAAGCCCTTGCCGCGAAAGGTCTTCATCGCCTTGACCGTGCGGGGGCCGAAGTGCTTCTCGATGTCCGCGTTGTTGCGGAGGATCTTCCCGTCGATGACCACGCTCTTGCCGTGCATGCTCACGGTCTCCAGCGAGAAGCCCTTGACAAGCTCCCACAGCGGGTCGAGGCCTCCCAACGGGTGATAGAGCTCGGCGGCGCCGGCCTCGTAGAGGATCGGCGCGGCCGTAAAGCTCCGCGTCACGACCTTTCCTCCCACCCGGCCCGAGGCCTCGAAGATCGTGACGTCGATCTCCTGCCTCTCCTTCACGGCCTTCTGCTCCAGAAACCGTGTCGTCATGAGCCCGCCGGGGCCCCCGCCCACGACCGCGATCCGTTTCACCGGCCTGTCCACGTCTCAGCTCGCCTTCTCGAATCGCTCGAGCCGGTCGAGCCGGTCCGCGAGCGGAAGGAGCGCCGGCCTCTCCGGTAGATCCAGGCGCCGCGGAACCGCCGGCGAGGCCTTTGCCTTGCTGTAGAAGCAGAGCCTCATGCTCTCCGCGGAGGGGTACCAGCGCTCGCCCTCGTTCGAGGCCTCCTCGATCTTCCAGATCTTGGCGAGCGTCTTGACGTCGGTCGGTGCGGGCACAAAGCCGGCTCTCCGGAACCGCTCGGCCCATTCCTCCAGCGTGAAGAAGCTCGTCACGTTGTAGTCGAGCTCCTGCTTTTTCATCAGCTTTTTTTCCATGCTCCTCACGATCGAGCCCAGGAGCACGCCACGCCGCGAGACCCTGTGGAGCTCGAGGAGCGCGCGATCGAGATCCTTTGCGGGCACATGGCAGAGACAGGTCTCGTAGACCACGTCGAAGAACCCGTCCGGAAACGGCATCGCGCAGACGTCACCGAGACGGTTCTTTTGCCGCAGCCTGCGGGGCGTCTTCCCATGAATGTAGGGGCTGTTCTCGATGCCCCAGGCCTCGACGCCGAGCTTCTCGAACGCGCGCAGCGTGAGCCCATTCGCCGAGCCCGCGTCGAGCAGCCGGAAGGGAGGCTTGAGCCCCCAGACCAGGCGGATGAACTCGATCACCGAGCGCCCGTCGAAGTATTCCTTGAAGGACTCCTCGTAGCTCCGGTTGCCGTCGTAGTAATCGAAGTAGTCGCGGGCGACCTGTCGCGCGGCCGGCTTCTTTCCGCGGTCCTTCTCGAGGCGTTTCGGGGTCACGAGGGCGGCGACGCTTCCCTCGCCGATCGGCATCTCCCGCCACGGAACGTCCGGCAGATTCAGGATCGCGAGCGATGCCGTCGGGAGCTTGACGCGCAGCTTTCGGAGCGCCTTCTTCTCGCCCGCCCCCGCGAGGAGATCCGCGAGAACCTCGATTCCCGGGCTGTGGCCCAGGATCATGACCGACGCCGCGGACTCGGGGACCTCCCTCAGGCGGGTGAGGAGCTCGCGGTCGCTCGCGAGATAGAGGCGCGGATCCTCGACAAGCCGCGTCTCCCTGCCGAATGCCTTCGAGACGATGTCGAGCGTCTCGCGCGCCCGCCGCGCGGGGGACGAGAGCACCAGAGCCGGCCGGATTCCGTGCTCACGGATGTACTCGGCCATGAGGCCGGCGGCGCCCTTTCCGCGTTCGGAAAGAGGTCGGTCCTGGTCGTCCCGCGAGGGATCCTTCCAGCTCGACTTGCCATGGCGCATTACGAAGAGCATTCGCATGGGCTTCCGACTCCTTCACCTCACCGGGGGCATGTGTCTCGTTTCCATAGTCGCCAGGAGCCGGAGATCCGGGACAAGTGGAGTCCTATGTCGTCATTTGTCTCAGATTTGAGATATCCAGCGACTTTATATTCGGATGGTTTTGTCGGTCTCCGCCGACGACTGGAATTGGGTGGATCGGCCACGATAGGCCCCAAGCTATGAAGGTCGCGTAAACTCCGGCGCCTGTCGAATCGCTTTTCGGCTCGATTCTTGGGGGAAGGATGCCCGCGAGTGCTCAGTCCTGGACGGGGGCCAAGACCGGCACCGAGGTTGCCGAGGCGTTGTTCGTGAACATGGCGGAGCGCTCCCGGCTCGTGAACTACGCCCGAACCCGTTTCGGCATCGAGCTTGCCGATGCCGAGGAGCTGGTCCAGGAGACGTTCCTCAACCTCCTGCGCTATCCCCTCATGATTCAGAGGCCCGATGCGCTCGTCAACCGCATCTTTCACCGGCGTTGTTGCGACTTCCTGAGGCACCGGCGTGAGAGGCGGGATCTCGTCGTGGATCCGGGACTCGGCCGCGAGAATGTGGACGTCTTCCAGGACATGAAACGGCGCGACCGGCACACGGCCCTCCGAATCGGGTTCCGGAACATCAGCGAGTTCTGTCGGAAGATCCTGCGCGCTCACTACATTGAGGGTCTGAGCCTGAAGGAAACGGCCCTGCGAATGACCAAGGCAAAGTCCGGCGTTTCAAAGCTGATCAGCCGCTGCATCGCGAGGCTTCGAAAGTGCATTTAGGCGAGCGCCCAAGGCGCCACCCCGACGACTTCACGCTCCTTCGGCACGTCGCCTCCGAGACCACGCCTCAAGAGCGAGAGGAGATAGGAGGACATATCGCCCTCTGTCCGCGATGTGCCTCACGGGAAAGGGAAATGGACCTTCTCGATCTCCAGCTCTCGGAGATGGCGCTTGAGGAGCTTTGCGAATCGATGCCCCTTCCGGACGGAGATCCGTTTCGGTTGCGGCCTTCCGGCCTTCGCAATCCATCCGGCGGTAGGCCCTCAATGGCCTCGGTCTTCGCGTCTCTCCCGGCGGCCATTGAGCTAAGGGACCGGCTTCTTTCGACGGGCCACGACGAGCTTTGCCGGCTCCCCATCGGCTCGATCGACGGTCGTCTCGCGCTGGTCTTCGCGTTGCACGAGGGCCACGCGAGGGTGGGAACCGAGCCCCGAACATGGCTTGTCTTCGCGGAGCGTGCCCGGGAGCATTTCGAAAAATGGGCGTCGAATAGAGAACCAAGGGACGGCGAGAGCTCAGCCACCGCGGCCGTTCCCGATGGCGACCTCCGCGCTCATATCCACCTCCTGCTCGGCCAGGGCCACGGTTGGACGGCTAATCTGGAAGCCGCAGGCCAGCACCTCATCGCGGCTTATCGGTCTTTGAGGGAGGCCTCCCAGGTGGATCTCCTCGCGGCCTGGATCGAGCTCGAAGAGGCGTTGCGCCGCGCGCTCCTGGGCTCTTACCGCGAGGCGAGGGTTCTCGCTGCGCGAGCCTCCGCGACGTTCCGCTCCTGGCATTTGGCTGAGGAGGCCGCCCGCGGCAGGGCCTTGCATGGGGTGCTGGAGTCCGGCCTCGGTTCCGAAGAGCTTTCCGCGGAGCACCCGTGTCAGGGTTCCGGGAAGCGTGGCGCCGCTTCTCGGTCCTCTACAACAAGCCGCGGTGGCTGTTGATCACCCTCATCTCGCGACTCGTGATCGAGGTGGGCGACATCGTCGTCGGCGTCGCAACCAGGCGGATCGATGACGAACAACATCATGATTGGCGTGATTGCCGCAGCCGACGCTGGGCCATCCTGCAGCTCACAAAAACCGGCAAGTAGCGGGCGATCCTCAGATACCGGAGCGCGAGGCCCTGCTCTCTGTGCTCGCTTCGGCCGCTACGCCCAGGCATCGTACGAACTGAACGACCAGACATGTCCCTCAATGTCCCGGCAGATGTAGCTGCGGCCACCATATGGCTTCGACTCAGGCGGCGACACGATCTCCGCACCTTGCTGACTTGCCCGCTGGAAGTGCGCATCCGGATCGGGGACGTACGCCAGGATCTCGACCGTGCCCACGCCACCGCAGGTTCTCGGCGATCGGCACAAGTCGGGATTGGCGTAGCCTTCGGCCGAACTCAGCATCACGCCGCCGTTTCCGAGGGTAAGGTGCGCGTGCACGATCTTGCCATCACCAGATGGGACGACAGTACGTTTGACGAAGCCGAACGCGGCGCAGAGCCACTCAATGGCTCTTGGCGCATCGTGATAGAGCAGGCCCGGCGTGATTGTCGGAGTTGTACAGACGCGATCAATCATTGCGTCTCCTTTCGCTGCGCCTGGAACTCGGAAGTGGCCGAAGGGCCGAGTAGGGGGTGGGTCGGCATGCGTAACGCTAGGTCCCAATCACTCGGCGCGGGTCACGCCGTTCAGCAGCGAAGGCAGCGGAATGGCCCCCGCCGCGCCGCCACCGCCGGCCAGCCCCACGCCGCGGTGCGATCCAGGCCACGGCATCGACAACATCATGACCGTCCCCCGCTCGCGCCGAAGCCGGTGAGGAGTTCGTCGAGTTGACTGAATGTCTCGTCCATCCCACCCGTGCTCCCGGAAGCAATGGCTTCGTCGAGCGCTTGCTTCGAGGGATAGAGGTCGTGCATGACGAGCAGCGTCTGGCCAGCTCTCTCCTCGAAGGTGACCGTGGTGATCTGCCCGTTGCCGCCGGCTTCTTCATTGGTCCAGACCAGGCGCGCGTGCGGTATCACCTCGAGGTACCGGCCGTGGACCGCCAGGGGCTCCGGGGCAGCGGGGTGCTTGAACACGAGGCGGTACACGCCGCCCACGCGAACATCCATCTCGCAGGACAGCAGGGTCAGGCCACACGACTTCGGAACCCACCACCGTTGGAACATCCCGGCCTTGATCCACGCTTCGAACACGAGGCGCGGCGGGGCGTCGACGGTTCGCGTCACGACCAGCTCGCGCTCGGACGTCCGTTCCACCGTCGTGCGGTGCTTCATGGGGCTGGGCCTATCTCTTCCTTCGTCCATCGACTTTCTCCTTGTGTTTCAATTCCTCGACGACCTTGTCCAATCCGTCGAAGCGGGCATCGCAGAGCTGCCGGTACCTCTCGATCCACATAGCTTCTTCCTCCAGTCGACGCCGGCCCAGCTTGCAGGTCCGCACGCGCCCTACCTTCTCCGTGGTGACGAGCCCCGCTTGCTCCAACACGCCGACGTGCTTCTTCATGCCCGTGAGGGTCATGTGGAACTTGTCAGCCAGGGTCGTGATGGAAGCGTCTGCGCGCCCGAGCTGTACCAGAACGCCGCGTCGGGTCGCGTCGGAGAGCGCGGCGAACGAAGCATCGAGGCGGGCTGAATACTGAGCCATGTGGTTCACTATAACCGTGAACGGGCGGCATGCAAGAGGCCGAGCGCACCTGCACTGGCGGCCGCCCCCCCGCCGCCGGAGCCCGCGGTGAAGCTCGCCAGCCGAGATCTCCCCCCAATAGCGCTCGCCCGCCAACGTGTGCGGCGCCCGGCGTCCGCGCTTCTACACGCCGCGGACCCCGAGGGGGATTCACGAACACCACGTAATCTCCACGTGATGGAGAGCGTGAGCGCGCCAGAACGCAATTTCGATTTCGCGGTCGTCGGAGCCGGGGTCTTTGGAGCCTCGATCGCCCACGCGTTGAACCGTCTGGGAAAACGCGTCCTTCTCGTTGATGCCCACGGTCCGGGTCACGGGCGTTCCAGCTCGGGTGGCGAGACGCGCCTGGTCCGGATTGGCTACGGCGTCGAAACGGCTGGCGATCAGTGGTATTCGCGTTGGGCGCTGTCGTCCTTGCGGGAGTGGAGGGCGCTCTCGGCGCGGCTGCGGCAGCGGCTCTTCTTCGAGACCGGAGTGCTTTGGATGGCGCGGGGAGAAGACCCGCGCACCGCGGGGATGTTGACAACGCTGGCCGAGCTCGCGGTTCCGCACGAAAGGCTTTCAAGACGGCAGATCGTGGAGCGCTTTCCCCAATTCGACCCGGGAGAGATCGCATGGGGTCTCCTGGAGAGAGAGAGCGGCGTTCTCCTCGCGCGGCGCGCGGTCCAGGCCCTTGTGGACGAGGCCATCTCGGAAGGAGTCGCTTACTCGCGTGCCGCGATTCCGGTGCCCGTGCCGCTCGAGCGGTTCCGGGACGCCGGACTCGGAATGCTTGTCACTCTCGGCGGAGACGCGATTTCGGCGGGTACGTTTCTGTTCGCGTGTGGGCCGTGGCTTCCCAAGCTGTTCCCGGACGTGCTTTCCGGCCGCATTGTCCCGACCCGCCAGGACGTCTTTTTCTTCGCGCCGGGACCGGGAGACGCTCGCTTCGCCCCGCCCGCGATGCCGGCCTGGGTGGACTTCGAGGAGGGAACGTACGGCGTGCCGGACCTCGAGAGCCGGGGCGTGAAGTTCGCGCTGGATCGGCATGGGCCGGAGTTCGATCCCGACCACGGAGATAGGCTGCCCTCGCTCGCGGCGCTCGCCGAGGCCCGGGAGGCACTTGGCAGACGCCTGCCCGACCTGGCCCAGGCGACGCTCGTGGAAACGCGCGTCTGCCAATACGAGAACACCTCGAACGGCGACTTTCTGATCGATCGCCATCCCGAGTTCCCAAATGTCTGGCTGATCGGGGGCGGCTCGGGACACGGCTTCAAGCACGGTCCCGCGCTGGGAGCGTACGTCGCGGAAAGGCTCACCCAGGGCGACGACCCCGAGCCCAGGTTTCGTCTCGCGACCAAGCGAACGATGCGGGAGCGCGCGATCTTCTAAGGCCCCGCGGCGACTCTCAAGGTCACCGGTCCGTAGAATTCTGCGGCTATGCCCAAAGCCCGCGTGCTCCTCGCCTCCGCATTCATCTTCTTCGCGGCGGCGGGCCGCGCGTGGGGCGCGGATGCCCAACCCTCGTACCCGCCGGATCCGTCGAATCCGCTTGCGCAACGGTCCCCCGCGAGAAGCACTGCCGCTGTGGAGCTCTACGGGCGCCTGGACGACGATCGCGCCGTCGTCCATGTGACCTCGGGCCCCCCCGACGCCCGCGCGCAGGTGTCCTGTCCCCTCTTTCGACCGCTTGAGGTCTGGACCTATCTCGAGCACCCGGTCCTGGGCCGGAACGTCCAGCTCTTGTTTTTTCGTGAGGAGACGGGCTCGAAGAAGGCCAAGGCCGGGGCGAAGGCCCATGCGTCGCCGGCAGCCGGTGCCGACGCCGGCCCTCGCGATCCCAACGAGCTCTTTCGATACTGGACCGTCGCGGACGGCGAGGGTGCGCTGTTTCCGCCGGCCGAGCGAACGAAGTGGACGCTTCAAAGGGCGGAGGCCGAGACGGGCTGCCCGGACGCGCCGCTGGTCCTCCACGCGGTGCGCGCGATCGCGGCCCGTCAAGGCGATGCGTCGCGCGGCACCCGAGAGAGAGCACGGCTCGCGGTCCCGCGGCTCGTGCCGCCGGGGGGAGCGCCGGCCGAGATCGCGGCTGCGGTTCCCAGCGCGTTGGAGGCCCCGGCACCCCTTTCCGAGGCCGACCGGGTCAGGCTCAGGGACGCTCTCCCCGAGCGGTTCCGGCAGTTCCTGGAAGACGTTCACCCGATCGCCGCGCCGCTCGAACGCGATGTGTTCCTGCGCCTCACGGGGGACGAAAGGCGAGAGGCCTTCATCGCGGACTTCTGGAACCGCCGTTCGCTCGGCTCGGACGGCCCGCGCCTCGACTATCGGGAGGTCTACATGCTCCGCCTGCGCGAGACCCGCGACCGGTACGGCGGCCCTTCGACAGAACCGGGACGCGTGTTTCTCCTCCACGGGCCTCCGGATCGCCTGCGGAGGATCGCGTGTAGGAAATCGCCCAAATCGATCGAGATCTGGCAATACGCCAAGCTTCCCCTCGCGCGCCGCGAGAACGTCACGCTGGTGTTCTCCGGCGATCCCGAGGCCCTGCGCCTTTGGAAGCCCGGCGCCGGCCGGGATCTCGTCGACCCGAGCGCCTGCCCGGACGCGCGCGATGTTCCGGCCGCGTTGGCGGATGCGGAGAAGGCCTTCGAAGGCGGTGGGCAAGAGGGCCTGCTCCACGCGCTCCTGACGATCTCCCCACCCGACCTCGCCGGCTTAGAGCAGGCGCTCGTCACCACCGAGCTCGGCCCGCAAGCCGCGCCTCTCCTCGTCACGAGCTCGATCCGCTTCACCGAGTTCGTCATGAACCGCATGAGGACCGAGCTTGCCCTGGCCGTGAAGCGCTCGGGGCTGACGCGAAAGGAGATCGGCGACGAGACCTTCTACGACCTCGACGTGGTCGGCGAGGTTCTTCACGGCGACAAGCTGATCGAGAGCTTCCGATACCGGTTCGATTTCCCGGTCGAGTCCGTCACGGGTGAGGCCGTGGCGGTCAAGATCGAGCGCGAGCTCACGCCCGGAACGTACCGGCTGCGCGTAAAGGTCGCGGACGCCAACCGGGACGCGGCGGCCCTCATCGACGAGAAGCTGAAGGTCCCGGACGAGCCTGAGAAGGCCGCGAGCGCCGAGGAGGAGGCCGCGCGGGAGGCGGCCCGCGAGGCCCTCGCGAACCAGGCCGCAGGTCCCGGAGCGATTGGTTCGCTGACGTTTCTGCCCCTCGCGATCGAGGTCGCGACCGGCATGCTGCGCTTCGAGACCCGCGCCTCCTCTCCGGACATCGCGTACGCCACGTTCTTTCTCAACAACCAGAAGGTGATGACCAAGAGGCGGCCTCCGTTCGAGGCAAATCTCGACCTTGGCGAGCTTCCGCGCCGGCAGGTTGTGAAGGTCATTGGGTATTCGAAGGACGGCCGCGTGCTGGCCGAGGACGAGATGGTCCTCAACGAGGGGAGCGAGGCCTTCCGGGTCCGCATCGACTCGCCGGGGAAGGGGGTTGCCTTCGAGGGCGTGACACGCGTCGTCGCCGAGGTCGCGGTGCCGAGCACCAAGCGCCTCAAGCACGTGGAGATCTTCGTCAACGACACCCGCACGGCCGTGCTTTACCAGGCTCCCTTCCAGCAGACCGTGACGATTCCCGAGGGCAAAGACTTGGGCATCCTGCGGGTCGTCGCGACGCTTCAGGACGGAACCTCGGCCGAGGACTTGCGCTACTTTCACGCGCCCAAGTTCATGTCGGAAGTGAACGTGCGGGCCGTGGAGCTCTACACGTCGGTCTTCCAGAAGGGCCGCCCGGTGACCGGGCTTGCCGAGACCAACTTCACGGTGTTGGAGGACGGGATCGCCCAGTCGCTCCAAGGCTTCGAGTCGGTCACCAACCTGCCGCTGTCGCTCGGCCTCGCGATCGACACCTCGGGCTCGATGGAAGACGCGATGGACGAGACCCAAAAGGCGGCCTCCGGCTTCCTGCGGGATCTGATGACCCGCCGCGACCGGTGTTTCCTGATCAACTTCGACGACGAGCCCCATCTGGTCGCGCGCTTCAGCACGGACCGCGACCGCCTGATGGAGGCCTTGACCGGACTCAAGGCGCACGGGTCCACGGCTCTTTGGGACTCCGTGATTTTCGGGCTCAACCAGTTCCAAGGGGCCAGAGGTCGCAAGGCCTACGTGCTCCTCACCGACGGCGACGACCGGTCGTCCAAGTTCAGCTACGACGCGGCCCTCGACTATGCCAAGAAGTCGGGTGTCGCGTTGTACGTGATCGGCCTTCAGATCCCCACCACGCGCTTCGACGTGCGTTACCGGATGAGCCGGCTGGCCAAGGACACGGGAGGCGCGGTTTACTACGTCGAGTCGGCGAGGGCCTTGGACAAGATCTACAAGGAGATTGGCGAGGAGCTTCGAAACCAATATCTCCTGTCCTACATTCCCAAGAGCGCGTCCGCATCCGCGAAATGGAGGAAGATCGAGGTTCGGATGAATCCGGACAACCTCACGGCGCGGACGATCTCCGGCTATTACCCGTAACGGGCCTCACAGAAGGCCACGCATCCTCCGCCTCGGAGGACATTCTCAATGGAACCGTTCTTGCTGACTCGGTCCTTTTCTTGAGGCGGGGAGAGACCGCGAGAGGGCGCCATGACGACACAGACACCAGAGACACCAAAGACACCAAGAACGACGCGGAGATCCAACCTGCCGATCGGCATCGCCACCGTCGTCGCCATCGCTCTCCTCACGGGTTTCGGCGGCCGGGACGCTCACGGCGAATCCGGCTCCAAGCGCGACGCGAAGAAGTCCGCGACGACGCCAAATCCCGAGGCCTTTGTGGGTCCTCCCGCGCCACCCACGCGTGCGGACGAAGCCAAGCAGCTCTTCGGACGCCTGAGCGACGATCGCTCGGTGGTCTTTCTCGGCTCCGGCGCGCCGGATTCGCGCGTGATCGTGGCTTGCCCGGACTCGTTCCGACCCGTCGAGGTCTGGAGCTATCTGGACAGCCCGGTTCTCGGGAAGAACGCCCGGATCGTCTTCTACTCCGAGCCCGGCACCGGCGTCTTCCGCTATTGGACGCTTCTCGAGGGAGCCCCCGCGCTCCTGGCGCCGGCGCTCCTCGACAAGAGCCCCGTGTCCGCCCCGCCCCAGGAACCAAAGTCGCTCCCGGCTCCGGACGCGCAGGCCAACTCCCAAGACCCTTCGGAGGCGACGCGAAGGGAAACGGTCGCGACCGCCAAGCTCGTTCTGGAGGCGCTCTCTGGGCTCGAGACCAAGGCGGCCGCTTGCTCCGACGCCCCGCTCGTCCTCGGCGCGGCCCGCGCCATCGCCGAGCGGCAGCGCGACGCCGAAGGCGGGTTAAGGGAGCGTCGTACGCTCGCGGTTCCCAAGCTCGTCGCTCCCAAGAATTCCGGCCCTATCGAGGCCCCCGTCACTCAGCTGGTCTCCAATAAGCCCCTGAGCGGCAAGGAGCGCAAGAAGCTCACCGCCAGCGGAGCCGACTCGCCCGCCATCTGAACCGCTTCCCGCCCCAGCGTCTCAATCGACTCCCAGGTCGCGCTCTTCGGGAACGCCGCCCCAGCCTTGAAGTACTCA
>WBZQ01002470.1_pt1 | contig 11867 bp, 8 predicted proteins | sample 5204251 | NCBI WGS metagenome assembly WBZQ01 (sample SAMN12412402, study PRJNA552823) | activated sludge metagenome | isolation source: activated sludge from nitrification reactor of wastewater treatment plant... | place: USA: Virginia | collected 2017-09 | reverse complement strand
CCTGGCGGCCGCGTTCAACGCCGACAGGCTCATGAAACCCGAGACGCGGGTCGCCATGCTGGCCACGCAGCTCGATCCGGTCCTGGTCTTCCAGGAAGGGGGCCCGCCACGCCGCGAGACGTTCGTCCAAGCCCTCATGTGGCGGCGTGTCGTCGACGACGCCGGGCGCGTCTTCTACTACCACTGCGGGACGGTCAAGTCCTTCACGGGCTGCCTGGTCGACGACGTCGAACACGACGTCGCGGCCGCGGTGATGTCGAACGCGCTCGATGCCCCGCGTTGGGAGGAGGCCCTGGCGCTCGCGCAGCTCTTCCTGCCCGCGCCCGCTCGGCCGTGAGCGGCGCCGACTTCAGCGCGCCCCGATCGGCCCAGCCGCGAGCGCGCGCCGGAGCGCATCGTGCACGGCCAAGCCTGTGGGCCGCGCGCCGGCCGTCGTGAACGGCTCGCGGTAGCCGGCCACGTAGGCCGCCTGGAAGTCGGTGGTGGCCACGCGGTACAGGCGCTGTGCGACGAGCGCCGCGTAGCCCGCGGCCGGCCGGGCCGGGTCGGCGACGACGCGCACGTCGACGGGCCGCCCGTCGCGCGTCGCGTAGCGCAGCCCGCTCTGTTGGCTGAAGTCGCCCGAGCCACGCCGCGCGAGACTGGCGTGGAGCACGGCCAGCAACTGCGCGCCCGTCATCTCCGCCACGACGACCTGGTTGGGATAGGGCAACGCGGAGTAGAGGTCTTCGAGCAACAGCGGACCGGGCGGCAACGCGCGCCGCAGGCTGGTCGCGGTCATGAAGAAGACGTGCGCGCCGGCCGCCGCACGCACGGTCTCCGTGACCCACGTGCCGAGCGCGCACGCGCCCTGCTCGACGCCGGCATCGCCCAGTTCGCCCAAGGCGTGGCCCACGCGCTCGAAGCGTTCCGGCCGGCGCCGGCGCAGCTCGCCGTCGAGTTGCGCCACGCGCGCGGCCAGGGTGGGGTCTTCGGGCAGCGAGTCGTCCATGCGCACGAGCCGTCCTTCGATGCTCGTCAGCCGCCCGCCCTCGAAGCCGAGCCGCGCCTCGGCGACATAGGTCAAGTACTGCCACGGCGACAGGTAGCGCGTGGTCGTGCCCGCGATGGTGGTGAGCTCGGTGCGCGCGTGCGAGTGCGAGCCGAGGATCAGGTCGATGCCCGGCACGGCTCGGGCCAACGCCTCGTCCTCCTCGCGCGACTGATGCCCGAACAGCACCACGGCGTCGACGCGTTCGCGTTCGCGCAGCGCGGTCACCGCCTCGCGCACCGCCGCCGTGGCGTCGCCGAAGCGCGTGCCCGCGGGCAGGTTCTGGGGCTTGACCAGGCGCTGCACGTCCGGACCGGCGACCGCGATCAAGCCGACGCGCACGCCAGCCACTTCGCGCACCAGGTACGGCTTGCCTTCGACGGCGAAGTAAGGCGTGCCGACCGCCGTGAGCAGGTTCGCGCTCAAGACCGGAAAACTACGCCCGCGCCGGCAGTCCTCGAACGCCGCGGCCCCGTAGTCGAGGTCGTGGTTGCCGAGCGCGAGCGCGTCGAGCACGCCGTCCAGCCAGGGCCACTCGACGCACGTGAACTCGTCGCTCCAGGCGGGCGTGCCCTTGTTGAGCATGTCGCCGCCCGAGACCACGAGCGTTGCGCCGCGCGCGCGGGCCGCGCGCAGGTACGCCACGGCGCGCGCGATGCCGGCCTGGCGCGTGCGTCCCTCCGACCAGAACGGCACCGCGTGCGAGTGATAGTCGGCGAAGGACAGGAGCGTGACCGTCGTGCGCGCGCCGTCCTGCGCGAACGAACGGACCGGCACGGCCGTGGTCAGGCTCAGGAGCGCGACGACGGGCAGCAAGCGCATGTCGAAATTGTAGAGCTTCGGCTCACGGTCGCCTGCCGCCGCGCACGGGACGAACGGCGCGTCGTGGCGGGCGCTCTGGTCAATAATGCGGGCCGATGCCCGAGTTGCCCGAAGTCGAGACCGTCGTGCGGCTGATCCGCCCGCGGCTCGTGGGACGCACGATCGCCGGCGCGCGCGTGCATTGGACGCGCACCCTGGGCGGTGTGTCCCCGGCGCGCTTCACGCGCGCCGTCACGGGCGCGCGCGTCACGCGCGTGTGGAGGCGCGCGAAGTACGCCGTGCTGGATCTGGAGCGTGAGGCGGCTCCGGCCGGTTTCCTCGTGGGTCACCTGCGCATGACCGGGCGCTTCCACGTCGAGCCGCCCGGCTACGACCCGGGGCCGCACCTGCGCGTCAGCCTGCCGCTCGACGACGGCCGCACGTTTCATTTCATCGACGTGCGCAAGTTCGGCCGGCTCTGGTTCACGACGCGGCTCGAGACGCTGCTCGGGCGGCTCGGTCCCGAGCCGCTCGACGACGACTTCACGGCCGACTGGCTGCTCGCCGCGCTGCGCGCCAAGCGCCGCCAGCTCAAGCCGTTGCTCCTCGACCAGACGTTTCTGGCGGGCCTCGGCAACATCTACGTCGACGAGGCCCTCCATCGCTCCGGCCTGCATCCGCTGCGTCCGTCACAGCGGGTCGACGCCGCCCACGCCCGGCGCCTGCACGCCGCCATCCGCGAGACGCTGACGGCGGCCATCGCGCGCGAGGGCTCGAGCTTCGACGTCTTCTACCGCACGCCGGAAGGTCAGCCGGGGCAGTACCAGGACGAGTTCCGCGTGTACGCCCGCGCCGGCCAGCCCTGTCTCGCCTGTGGCACGCCCGTCGAGCGGCTGATCGTCGGCCAGCGCGGCACGCACGTCTGCCCCACGTGCCAGCCGCCGCCGCGCAAGCGGCGCGCGATTACTCGACCGTGAAGCGCTGCAACTCGACCGGCAACGGTCCGTTGATGTAGGCGAGGCCGAGCAGGTTGCCGGTGCCCGTCGATCCGATCAGCGTGGCCGCGCCCGTGGTCATGTTGATCGAGTACAGTGAGTCGGTCGTGTTGTCGACCAGGTACAGGACGCCGGTGTTCGGGTCGAACGCCAGCCCGTTCGGGTTGGTCGGGCCGCTGAGCGGCCCCACCAGCGTGGTCGCTCCCGTCGCCAGGTTCATCGTGTAGAGGCTGTCGGTGCCCGAGTTGGTGGCATACATGACGCCGCTGGTCGAGTTCCAGCCCAGGTTCGTGAAGGACGTGAGACCCGACGTCCCGATCAGCGTGGCCACGCCCGTCGTCTGGTTGATCTCGTAGAGCCCGTTGTTGTGTGACGAGACGCCGTAGAGCTTGTTCGTCGCCGGGACGTACTCCAGGCCGTGCATGACCACCGCCGCGTCGCCGTAGGCGCCCACGAGCGTGGCCGTGCCGGTGGCGGGGTCCACGGTGTAGAGCGAGTCGTTGCCCGTGGACGTGAGGAAGAGCGTGTTGCTCTGGCCCACGGCCAAGCCGGCCGACGTGCCGGCGTTGGCGCTCACCGTGGTGAGCAGCGTCTTGGCCCCGGAGGTCGGGTCGACTTCGTACAGCGCGCGGCTGCTGTCCACGGCGACGAGATGCGGGTTGTCCGCGCCCAGGCAAGGGGATGTGAGAGCCAGGAGGCTCAGGAAGACTGCGCTCGATCGCACCATGACCGCTCCTTCTTGGTCCCCTCGCCTGGGTCCAACGCGGCTGTTGCTTTCCAGAGTCGTCGTTGCCGACAGACTAGCCAAAATCACGCGTGTCTGCACCTCCCGCGCTGGCGCTGCGCTCAGTTCGTCTTCCTGCCCGCGTCGAGGCGGCCCAGGCCGGCCTCGAGCAGCAACTTGTTGAGCGCGGCCACGTCGTTCGCGAACAGCGCGTCGACGCGCGCGACCAGCTCGTCGGCGCTGGCGCCCAGACGCTCGAGCAGACGCGCGTGTTGGGGCGTGGGCGGCGCCGTGATCGACGTGAGCGCCATGTAGAGGCCGCGCGCGCGTCCGAGCAGCGGCAGGGGGTCGTCCTCGAGCGGCGCGCCGGCGAAGCCCAACGGCGTGTCGCGGTCGACGAGTTTGTAGAGCGCGTCGAGCTTCTCGCCGAGCGCCTTGACGGCGTCCTGCGCGTCTTGCGGCAAGGGGTCGTCCTTGCGCGGCTCCTTGAGCTCGCCGAGCTGCTTCTTCAAGGTCGCCAGGCGCTTCTTGGCTGCGTCGGCCCGCGTCCAGAGGCGGGCGGCGGAACGCGCCGCGTCGTACCAGCGCGCGCGCTCCTGCGCCGTCAGGCTCAGACGCGGATCTTCCTCGACCTGCACCTGGCCGACGACCTTGCGCGCGCCGACCTCGAGCGTCAACGTGTAGGTGCCCGGCGGCACGATCGGCCCGCGCGGCGGACCACCGAACGTCGGCCCGTCGGGAGAAGGCTTGACGGGCGGGTCGGTGCGCAGATCCCAGTTGGTGCGGTTCAGGCCTGCCTGGGCCGGAAGCTCCTCGAGCCGGCGCACGACCTCGCCGCCCGCGTCAGCCACGGAGAGGCGCACCTTCTCGTCGTCGCGCGGCTTGGTCTTCAGGAAGTACGTGAGCAGGGCGCCCTCGGGAGGATTGCGGCCGAGGAAGACCTTGTGGCCCGTGTCGCCCTTGTGTTCGTACATACGCCAGGCCACGGCCGGACGGCTGGGAAACAGCAGCGCCTCGCCCGACGCCTGTCCGTCGGCCGCCGCCAGCAGCGGTGCCAGGTCGTCGAGAATCCACACGCCGCGTCCGTGCGTGGCGACGATCAGGTCGTTCTCACGCGGATGGATCTGCACGTCGTCGACGGGCACGGTGGGCAGGCCGGCCCGCAGGCGCCTCCAGGCGCGCCCCTCGTTCCAGGAGACGTAGAGCCCGCGCTCGGTGCCCGCGAACAGCACCTGCGGCGAGCCCGGATGCTCGCGCACCACGCTGACCGTGGCGCCAGCGGGCAGGCCGCTCACGAGCGCGCGCCAGGTGCGGCCGAAATCGTCGCTGCGGAAGACGTAGGGCCTGAAGTCGCCGCTGCGATGGCCGTCGAGGGCCACGTAGACGGAGCCCTCGCCCGCGCGGCTCGGCTCGATGCGGCTCACGTAGGTGCCGCGCGGCGCCGGCAGACGCGCGGCCACGTCGCTCCAGGTGCGCGCGCCGTCGCGCGACACCTGCAGGCTGCCGTCGTCGCCGCCGGCCCACAGCACGCCCGCCCGCAGCGGTGACTCGGCCAGCGCCGTCAGCGTGGCCCAGTGCACCACGCCGTCGTTGCGCGAGAGCAGCTCCTTGGCCGGCTTGCCGAAGATCGGCAACGGGTCGCGCTTGACCGCGCTCGTCAGGTCGGCGCTGACGACGCTCCAGGTCTCGCCGCGGTCGGTCGAGCCGAAGACCCGATTGCCGGCGTACCAGATGGTCTTGGGGTCGTGGGGCGAGATGACCAGCGGCGAGTTCCAGTTGAAGCGATAGCGCTCGTTGGGATCGTCCGGCTCGGGGCGGATCGCGCGCCATTCGCCGGTGCGCCGGTCGAAGCGGCGCAGACTGCCGTCCTGGCTCTCCGAGTAGAGCAGCTCGGGATCGTCGGGCGCGATCCTGACGTAGAAGCCGTCCCCGCCGCCCACGCGCAGCCACTCGTCGTCGGCAATGCCCTGTTCGTACAGCGTGCGGCTCGGCCCGCACCAGCTCCCGTTGTCCTGCAGTCCGCCGCACACCTGGTATGGCCTCCGCAGGTCGTAGTGCACCTCGTAGAACTGCGCCAGCGGCAGCGTGGCGATGAAGTCCCAGGTGCGCCCGGAGTCGTACGAGGCGTGCAGCCCGCCGTCGCTGCCCACGAGCATGTGCCGCGAGTCGGCGGGATCGATCCACATGGCGTGGTAGTCGCCGTGGATCTTGTCCACACGATCGGTCTTGAAGGTCTTGCCGCCGTCCTCCGAGAAGTACATCGGCGCGCCCAGCACCCACAGACGCAGATCGTTGTTCGGATCGACGCGCACCTGGCTGTAGTACGAGGGGCGTGGGTTGGTGGTCGACGTGCGCGTCCAGGTCTCGCCGCGATCCTCGGAGCGGTACAGGCCGCCCTTCTCGGCATGCTCGACGAGGGCGTACACGATGCGCGGGTCGCGCGCGTAGAGCGCCAGGCCGATGCGGCCGAGGTCGCCAGTCGTGGGCAGGCCGCGAGTCAGCTTCTTCCACGTCAGGCCGCCGTCGAGCGACTTCCAGAGCCCGCTGCCCGGCCCGCCGCCGTTGTACCCGAAGGGCGTGCGGCGGCGCTGGTAGGCGGCGGCGTAGAGCGTGCCCGGGCTCTGTGGATCGAGGACCAAGTCCACGAAGCCCGTGTCGTCGTCGATGAACTTGACCTTGGTCCAGGTGCGCCCGCCGTCGCTGGTCTTGAACACGCCGCGCTCGGGGCTCGCGTTCCACAGCGGACCGAGCGCGGCCACGTACGCCGTGTCGGGGTCGCGCGGGTGGATCACCACGCGCCCGATGGCCTGCGTGCCGGCGAGGCCGAGGTGCGTCCAGGTGGCGCCTCCGTCGAGGCTCTTGTAGACGCCGTGGCCCCACGACGACGACTGGCGGTTGTTGGGCTCGCCCGTGCCGACGTACACGACGTTCGGGTCGGCCGGCGCGACGGCCACGTCGCCGATGCTCGACGTCTCCTGATCGTCGAACACGGGCGCGAAGGTCACGCCCTGGTTGGTGGTCTTCCAGAGCCCGCCCGAGGCGGTCGCCACGTAGTACGTGCGCGGATCGCTCGCCACCACTTCCACGTCGTCGACGCGGCCGCCCATCAGCGCCGGGCCCACGTTGCGGAAGGCCAGCGCGGCGAACGGGTCGACGGGCGCGGCCGGTGAGGCCTCGGCGGAAGCCTGGGCCAAGAGGCGCGGCGCGCTCGCCTGGAGCGTGGCCGCAAGGAGCAGAAGCGACACGAAGGGCACGCGCGAACGCAGCATGGCACACCCACCTTTGCCCAGTGACCGCAGTGGCTGCGGCGATGGTAACCCGGGACGCGTGGTGGTCCAGCGCCCGCGCGCGCCGCCATCGCGCCCGTCGTGCCAGGAGCGCCGTCGCGGATAGGTTTTATCTATGTGCTTCATAGATTACACAATCGGCTTGATTTCAGTTTTTCAATGACGTAGTTTCGCTCGTCGTCATCACATTGGAGGTCGATATGCGAGTCAACATGATCAATGCGCTTACCGGAGCGCTGCTGACACTCACAGCCACGACCGCGGCCGCCCAGAGCAGCGTCTTCGATCGAAGCGCCTTCGACGCCGCGCTCAATGGGGCCACGGCCGCCATGGCGAAGCTGGAGCACGTCACGAACGAGGTCGAAACCAGCGCGGTCCTGGACGATGCCGACGGCCTCGCCCTCGACACGGCCACGGAAGCCTACGGTGCGAGCCTGTTCACCGCCTTCCAGATCGCGCACGAGGCCGCCGAGCAGGCCGCCAACACCAACGGACAAGCAGGCGACGGCCGGCTGCTCGCCGAGCTCGAGGTGGTGGCCGAGCGTGACGAGACGCGCGCCATCAACGTCGCGCGGCGCTGGGAGCGCATTCACGCGCGCATCAATCAGGGCGAGATCCAGCAGGTGGGCGCGGGCGCGCGCCTGCTGAGCCCCGCCGAGGAGGAGCAGCGTCGGGTGGTGATGGGCAGCCTCGTGCGCCCCGGCTACGCGGACATCGCGCGGCGGGCGCAGCAGCCGCGCCACCAGAGAGCGCTCGACAGCGTGTGGAACGCGCTCTTCCCCGAAGTCCAGGCCGCGCAGGTGCTGATGTGCTATGGGCCGTGCGCTGCACAGAACTGGCCGGCGTGCATCACGTGCATCGTCAAGGCCGCGCCCACGGTCATCAACGCCTGGAACGAGTTCCAGAGCGCCCTGAGCGCCGCCGGACCGTGCAAGTGGTATCGCCCGGTGGCCTGCCTGAAGCGGCTCTGGGCGCTCGTGAAGTTCCTGGCCGTGGTCGCGTGACGGCCTGCCGGGCGAGCGGCGCGCCACTCGCCCGTGTCGCAATGGCCCGAGTCCACCGGCGGTGTCTGCGGCCGCCGGTGGACCGTCGCGGGGCGCCCTGGCCCCCGAACGCTACTGTGACGTGCCGCCGACCGTGATCTCGGAGACGAGCACGGTCGGCAGGCCGACCCCCACGGGCACCATCTGGCCTGCCTTCGAGCAGCGCCCCAAGCCCTCGTCGAGCTTCAGGTCGTGGCCGATGCGCGTCACCTTCGTGAGGATGTCGGGACCGTTGCCGATCAGCGTCGCGCCCACGACGGGCGGGCCGATGCGGCCGTCTTCGATCAGATAGGCTTCCGAGGCGGAGAAGACGAACTTGCCGCTGGTGATGTCGACCTGCCCGCCGCCGAAGTGCTTGGCATACAGGCCGCGCTTCACCGAGCGCAAGATCTCCTCGGGGTCGTCCTGGCCTGCCAACATGAAGGTGTTGGTCATGCGCGGCAACGGCATGGAGCCGTAGTTCTCGCGGCGTCCGTTGCCCGTGGCCGCGGCGCCCGTCAGGCGGCTGTTGAGTCGGTCCTGGAGGTAGCCCACCAGGATGCCGTCGTCGATCAGCACGGTGCGGCTCGTGGGGTGGCCCTCGTCGTCGACGCTCAGGCTGCCGCGGCGGTCCTGGAGCGTGCCGTCGTCGACCACCGTCACGCCTGGGGCGGCCACGCGCTGGCCGATGCGGCCGGCGAAGGCCGACGTGCCCTTGCGGTTGAAGTCGCTCTCCAAGCCGTGGCCGATGGCTTCGTGCAGCAGGATGCCGGGCCAGCCCGGGGCCAGCACGACCGGCATGGGCCCTGCCGGGGCCGCGCGCGCGCCGAGCAGCGTCACGGCCATGCGCGCGGCTTCGCGCGCGAAATGCTCGGGCGAGCGGTGCTCGAAGAACTCCGGGCCGAGCCGCCCGCCGCCGCCGCTGGTCCCCTCGCGCCGCAGGCCCCCTTCGACGGCGATGACCGAGACGCGCATGTTGAAGAGCGGTTGGACGTCTTCCACGAGCACGCCGGCCGAGTTGGCGATGCGCACGCGTCGCAGACTGCTTGCCAGGCTGGCGCTGACTCTGTCGACGCGCGGATCGTAGGCCCGCGCGCTGCGGTCGGCGCGTTCGAGCAGCGCGATGCGCGCCTGCAGGTCGAGCGCGCCGAGGCCCTCCGGGCCGTAGCGCCTGTCGACGGCCACGGGCGACACGGGCTGAGGCGGCACCTGCCGGCTGCCGGCGGCGATGTGCGCCGCGACTTCGGCGGCGCGGGCCATGGCGGCGGGCGACAGGTCGTCCGTGTGGGCATAGCCCGTGCGTTCACCCTTCACCACGCGCACGCCCAAGCCGCAGTGGAGCGATGCGGCGGCGGTCTTGATCAGTCCCTCTTCCAGGGCCAGCGAGGAGTTGCGCTGATGCTCGAAGTACAGGTCGGCGAAGTCGGCCCCGCGCCCGAGCGCGAGCGACAGGAGGCGCTCCATCTCGGCGACGCTCACGTCGTCCGGGGTGCGCGTGCGTTCGTCCTGGGTCATATCAGGCACTATAGCCCAGGCCGGTGGCGCTCCCGGCGCCCGACCGCTTTTCGATCAGCGCTTGAGTGTGTCGCGCCGGATCGCTACCATGCTGTTTCGCGCCCGCAGCCCGCCCGGGATACGGCCGGGGCCGGCGTCTGCCGAACCGCACCCGCCCCGTTTACGTACCCTCGTGTCAGGGAGGCCTGATGGCTTCGAGAAAGAGTCGCATCGTTGCGGTCGTGGTGGGACTGGTCGTCGTTTCGGGCGTGCTCGCGTCGAGCGTGCTGCGCGACAGACGCAAGCGCGTGCTGGTGCAGGCCGACGCCGTGGCGTTGCACGACCTGACGGCCGTCGTCACCGCGGCGGGCGAAATCAAGCCCAAGCGCTTCGTCGACGTGGGCGCCAACGTCTCCGGCCGGATCGTCAAGCTCGAAGTCAAAGAGGGCGACCGCGTGCGCACCGGGCAGGTGCTGGCGCGCATCGACTCGGCCCGCGTCGAGGCCGTGCTCGAGCAGTCGCAGGCCGCCGTGCAGGCCGCGCGTTCGGAGCTGCGGCGCTCCGAGGCCGACCTCGACGTGGCCAAGCTGGCCTTCGAGCGCGCCAGGTCCATGCACGGCGAGAAGCTCATCTCCGATCAGGACTTCGAACGCGCCGACGCCGACCTGAAGAAGACCCTGGCGGCCGTGCAGGGCCAGAAAGACCGCATCGCGCAGCTCGTCGCCGGTCTCAGCCAGAACCGCGACGACCTCGAGAAGACCACGGTGCTCGCGCCCATGGACGGCGTCGTGACCTCGCTCAAGAAGGAAGAGGGCGAAGTGGTGATCGGCGCGCAGAGCTTCCAGCCCACGGTCATCCTGACGGTCGGCGACCTGTCGGTCATGGAGGTCGAGGTGCTGGTCGACGAGACCGACATCGACAGCCTGTCGCTGGGCCAGGAAGCCGAGGTGCGCGTCGACGCCATGGACGACGTGAAGATCAAGGGCCACGTGACCGAGATCGGCTCGTCCGCGCTGCCGCGCGGCGGCACGGGCGCTGCGGCCACATCGTCCTCGAACCAGGCCAAGGACTTCAAGATCACCGTCACCCTCGACGACCCTCCGGCTCGCCTGCGTCCCGGCCTGAACGCCACGGCCGACATCATCACCGGCCGCAAGGCGCAGGTCGTGGCGGTGCCGATCCAGGCCGTGGTGGTGCGCGAGCTGGGCCAGGACGGCAAGGTCATCGAGCGCGAGGAGCCCCGGCCCGGCGCACCCGGCGAGGTGCAGGCGGCTCCTCGCGCGAAGGGCGAGGAGCGCGACGGCGTGTTCGTCGTCAGCAACGGCAAGGCCCTGTTCCGGCCGGTCAAGACCGGCCTGATGGGCGAGTCCGACATCGAGATCGTCGAGGGCCTGCGGGCCGGCGAGCAGATCGTGGTCGGCTCCTACAAGACCCTGCGCACGCTGCGCAACGACAGCATCATCAAGCTCGAACCGCGCGCCAGCGGAGCCGCTTCGTGAGCACCACACCGGCACCCGCTCCGGCCGTGCCCGAGAGCGCCGCGGGGGCGGTGATTCACACCGAGGATCTGTGGCGCACGTACCGCATGGGCACGGAGGAAATCCACGCCCTGCGCGGCGTGAGCTTCGACGTGCAGCCCGGCGAGTACCTGGCGGTCATGGGGCCTTCGGGTTCGGGCAAGTCGACGCTCATGAACCTGATCGGCTGTCTCGACACGCCCAGCCGCGGCGTGTACGTGCTGCGCGGCAAGGTCGTCTCGCAGATGAACGACGACGACCTGGCGGCGGTGCGCAACCGCGAGATCGGCTTCGTGTTCCAGACCTTCAACCTGCTGCCGCGCGCTTCGGCGCTCGACAACGTCGAGCTGCCGCTGATCTACGCCGGCGTGACCAAGGCCGAGCGCGTCGAGCGCGCGCGCCGTGCGCTGGAGCTCGTCGACCTGGCCTCGCGCATGAGCCACAAGCCCAACGAGCTGTCGGGCGGCCAGCGCCAGCGCGTCGCGATCGCGCGCGCGCTCGTCATGGGACCCTCGATCCTGCTGGCCGACGAGCCCACCGGCAACCTCGACTCGGCCACGGGCGACGAGATCATGCGGCTGTTCGAGAAGTTGCACCGCGACGGCAACACGATCATCCTCGTGACGCACGAGCGCGACGTGGCCGAACACGCCCATCGCACCATCTTCATCCGCGACGGGCGCATCGCGAGCGACGAGCGCCGAGGCTGAGCGAGGCGCCATGCCCTTCACCGAAGCCGTCGCGCTGGCCTTCGCCGCCGTGCGCGCGCACAAGCTGCGCTCGTTCCTGACCGTGCTGGGCGTGGTCATCGGCGTGGCCTCGGTGGTCGCGATCGTGGCCATCACCGAAGGGCTCGACGGTTACATGTCGGAGAAAGTGCTGGAGCTCGGCACGCGCTCGTTCACCGTGCAGCGCATGCCCGACGTGATCCTGAGCCGCGAAGCCTTCCTCGAGATGCAGAAGCGCAAGGACCTGACGCTGCTCGACGTGGAGGCCG
>WBZQ01002469.1_pt1 | contig 11872 bp, 11 predicted proteins | sample 5204251 | NCBI WGS metagenome assembly WBZQ01 (sample SAMN12412402, study PRJNA552823) | activated sludge metagenome | isolation source: activated sludge from nitrification reactor of wastewater treatment plant... | place: USA: Virginia | collected 2017-09 | reverse complement strand
GGGCCGCTCGCCGGCTTCGATGTAGATGCACTCGGCCGGGCAGGCGGTCGCGCACATGTAGCAGGCCACGCACTTGGGCGTGCCGTCCTGGCGCTCGGTGAGGATGTGGATGCCGCGGTAGCGCGACGACGTGGGGCGCTTCTGCTCCGGGGACTGGATGGTCGAGGCCTGGCGCAGGAACAGCGTGCGCGCGAAGTTCTGCAGCGTGATCCACAGACCGACGAGGATCGGTCCCACGCCCGGTCGGGTGTTGCGGTCGACGACGATCACGTTCGAAGCCACGCTAGCCTCTCGTTCTCGAGTCCGTGGGGCGGGCGCTCACGCCGTGGCCCCCGCGGGGGCCTGCGCGGCGGCGGGCTCGGTCGCCGTGCCCAGCACGCGGCCGGTGGCGCCGATCAGCCGATAGTCGAGGCCGGCGTAGTCGGCCTCGGTGGCCGCGAGACGCGCGAAGACCTCCCGCGCCGACGTCGCCGTCCAGGCGTGTCCTAGGCCGCGCAGCAGCGCGCCCACCAGCTCGTGGCGCGCGCGCGCGTCGCCGGGCGCGGCCACCGCGCGCCTGAAGCGCTGCACGCGGCGCTGGAAGTTCGTGAACGTGCCGTCGACCTCGGCCCACAGGGCGGCGGGCAGGACCACGTGCGCGAGGGCGAGAGCCGGGTCTTCGTGCGTGGCCATGACCACCACGCACGGGACCCGTTCGACGGCCGCGCGTGCTTCGGGCATGTGCAGCAGCTCGGGGCCCTGCAGCAGCAGCACCTTGATTTCGCCCGCGCTGCAGGCGTCCAGGATGGCGGTCACGCCGCTGCGGCCCAGGGCGAGGTCGAGACAGCCCTGGGTGTTCGGGTTGCGGTCGGCGCGCTGCAGGATCTCGTCGAGGCGCGTGTGCAGCCTGTCCTGCGGGTCGCCCACGCGGAAGTCGAGGCGTGCGCCCAAGGCGTCGGCCAGGGTGCGCAGGGCGAACAGGTCTTCGTTGGATGCCTGCGGCGTGGCCAGGCAGGCCGCAGCCCCACGCGCCTCGCGCAGTGCGTCCGTCACGCGCTGGAGCGCCGTGTCGAGCGGCAGAGCCTCGAACCCGCCCGCGGCGACGCGCGCGCGCGCGGCCGAGATGCGCTCGCCGGTCCCGATCGACTTGTAGAGCGCACGGCCCGGGTCGCACATCCACGACTTGTTGACCTCGACGTTGCGCCGCGGACGCAGCCGCTGGACCTCGCCGTCGCGGTGGTCGATGGTCATGTTGCAGCCTGTCGAGCAGCCCGGGCAGACCGACTCGGTCTCGCTCAGGAACCAGACGCGCATCTTGAAGCGGAAGTCGTGGGAGAGCAGCGCGCCCACCGGGCACACGTCGGCCAAATTGCCGGCGTAGGCGTGCTCGACCGGGCGGTTCTCGAAGGTGGCGATCTGCGTCTGGTTGCCGCGGTTCACGAACTGGAAGCTGTTCGTGCCCGTGACCACGTTCTCGAAGCGGATGCAGCGCGAGCACAGCACGCAGCGCTCGGCGTCGAGCATGATCGGTCCCAGGTCGACGACCTTGCGCTTCCTGACCTTCTCTTCGATCTGCACCTGCGAATCGTGCAGGCCGTGCTCCATGTACTGGTCCTGCAGGTAGCACTCGCCGGCCTGGTCGCAGACCGGGCAGTCGATGGGGTGGTTGACGAGCAGGAACTCGAGCGTCGTGCGGTGCGCCTGGGCGGCCTTGTCGGAGCTCGTGCGCACCACCATGCCGTCGGTCACCTGGGTGTTGCAGGCGATCTGCAGCTTGGGGGCCTTCTCGATCTCCACCAGGCACATGCGGCAGTTGCCGTCCACGGGCAGGTCGGGATGCCAGCAGAAGTGCGGCACGTGAATGCCGAGCTGCAACGCCGCCTGGATGACCGTGGTGCCCTGGGGCACCTCGATCTCCTTGCCGTCGATCACGCACTTGGGCATCGAATCACCTGAGAGACGGGCTCACCGGTCGAGTTCCCCGGCGATCACGTTGAGGCCGCCGATGACCGCCACGGCGTCGGCCAGCAGCCCGCCGCGGATCATGTGGGGGAAGGCCTGGTAGATGTTGTAGCAGGGCGGGCGCACCTTGACGCGCCAGGGGTGCTTGCGCCCGTCGCTGACGACGTAGTAGCCCAGCTCGCCGTTGGCGCCCTCGGTGTACGAGTAGATCTCGCCGGGCGGCGGCAGGATGCCGTCGTAGACCAGCTTGAAGTGGTTCATGAGGGCTTCGATGTTGGAGTAGACCTCGGCTTTGGGCGGCAGCGCCACGCGCTTGTCGTCGACGATCACCGGACCCTTGGGCAGCCGGGCCAGGGCTTGCTCGATGATGCGCAGGCTCTGCTGGATCTCCTCCATGCGCACGAGATAGCGGTCGTAGCAGTCGCCCACCGTGCCCACGGGCACGTCGAAGTCGTACTGCTCGTAGCCCGAGTAGGGGTGCTCCCGGCGCACGTCGTAGGGCACGCCGGAGCCGCGCAGGCAGGGGCCGACCCAGCCCCAGTCGAGCGCCTCTTCCTTGGACATGACGCCCACGTCCTTGAAGCGCCGGGTGAAGATGACGTTGCGCGTCAGCAGGCGCTGGCCCTGGTCCCACACCTCGCGCACGCTGGCCAGGGCCTTGCGGCAGCGCGCTTCGAAGTCTTCGGGTACGTCCTGGGCCAAGCCGCCGATGCGGACATAGCTGACCGTCAGGCGCGCGCCGCAGCAGGCTTCGAGCAGCTCGTAGATGTCCTCGCGCGCCCGGAACATGACGAAGAAGGGCGTGATCGCGCCCAGGTCGACCACGTTCGTGCTGATGCAGACGATGTGGTCCATGATCCTGCTGAACTCGGACAGGATCACGCGCACGGCCTCGGCCCGCGCCGGCGCCTGGATGCCGAGCAGCTTCTCCACCGCCAACGCCCAGCCGTGCCCGTTCATGAAGGACGAGCAGTAGTTCAGGCGGTCGGTGTAGGGGATGATCTGCCAGTAGGTGCGCGACTCGGCCATCTTCTCGAAGTTGCGGTGCATGTAGCCGATTTCGGCCTCGGCGTCGCGGATGATCTCGCCGTCCATCAGCGCCTGCACGCGGAAGGTGCCGTGCATGGCCGGGTGCGAGGGGCCGATGTTGACGATCACGTGCTCGTTGTCGTGCGGCACGTCGAGCAGCCATTCCTTGGGCGACTTGAGCACGTGACGCTGCGCCGTGGGGTAGTCCTTGCGCATCGGATGGCCCACGAAGGCGTCGTGCGTCAGCAGGCGCGACAGGTTCGGATGGCCGTCGAAGACGATGCCGTAGAGGTCCCAGGCCTCGCGCTCGAACCAGTTCGCGCCGCGGTAGACGCCCGTGAGCGTGGCCACGCGCGGGTCGGCTTCAGGCAGGGCCGTCTTCAGGCGCACATGGTGCTTGTGGCTCACCGAGTAGACGTGCAGCACGACCTCGTAGCGCTCGGCGCGCTCGTCGCGGTCGAGGTGGTCGACGCCGCACAGGTCGAGGAACAGCTTGAAGTCGAGGTCGGGGTGGTGCTTCAGCAGCGTCGCCGCCTGCACCCAGGCCTTGGGCGCGACCTCGATCGACAGGTCGCCGCGCCAGTCGGTCACGGCCCGCACGCCGTCGCCGAGCTGTTCGCGCAGCACGCGCACGGCGGCCCGTTCCGCGCCCACGGCCGTCGGGTCGAGCGCCAGGCTAGCCATGGTGCGTCTCCGGCTCGGGCTCCTCGGCCGGCGCCTGCAGTTGCAGCACGCCGCGCGGCGGCTGGCCCTGCGCGCGACGCTCGGCGTCGTCGCTGTGCCAGGCGAAGCGCCGCGCGCGCCGATCGATGGCGCCGTCACCCGGCGCGCCCAGGCGTTTCTGGCCCTGAGGCTCGCGGGCCTGCTCGCCCTTCTGGATCTTCTCCTGGATCTTCATCACCGCCGCCACGAGACCCTCGGGCGAAGGCGGGCACCCCGGGACGTAGACGTCGACCGGGATGACCTCGTCGATGCCCTGCATCACGTGATACGAGCGGTAGAAGCCGCCCGAGCTGGCGCACACGCCCATGGAGATGACCCACTTGGGCTCGGGCATCTGGTCGTAGATCGTCTTCATGACCGGCGCGAGCTTGTCCGGGATGGTGCCGGCCACGAACATCAGGTCGGCCTGGCGCGGCGAGAAACGCAGCACCTCGGCGCCGAAGCGGGCCAGGTCGTAGTGCGAGGCCGAGAGCGCCATGAACTCGATGGCGCAGCAGGCCGTGCCGAAGGGCATGGGCCAGATCGACGACTTGCGCCCCCACTTGACCACGGCGTCGAGGCGGGTCGTGACGATGTTGCCGTCTCCGTGGACGCCGGGGTAGGTCGGGTCGACGAACTTGCCCTTGAAGATGTCCAAGAGTCCCATGTCGGAGAGGTCGCTCCTGTGGGCGGGCGCAGGGGCCCGCGACGCGCCGATCATACCGCAAGGCCGGGACGGCCCGCGCGTCAGGCGACGGCGGCCGCCAGCTTGTCCACGAGGTAGGCGAAGGACGGCACTTGTTCGAGGAGACACTCCCTGTCGTGGCGCTGGGAGGGGTCTGTGACCGCAGCCAGGATACGGTCCCGCTCAGTCGGCGACGGTTTGCGCCCGGCCGGCGGCGTGAGCCCGCTGCATTCGCACGCGGCGCGGACCAGCGCCTCCATGTTCCGCTGTAACAAGACGACATGCAGCCGCTCGGCGACCGGCGATTCGGCGCGTAGCTTCTCCCTGACCTCGCTCTTGCAGGCGCCGGTGGACAGGCCCAGCATGCGACGCACCTGGTCGTCGTCGTACACCGCGATCACGACACGACTGGCGTCGTAGAGTCGTGCGTCGCGGCACGCGCGCCGGAGTTGGGCGTTGCCCTTCTTGGGCTGGCCGTGTAGAGCGCGGTCCAAGTCCCAGGCCGGCTGTTGGAGACGGTCGGCGAGGCACTGCAGGGCGAGTCGATGTGGGCCGAAGGCGATGGGCTGGCCGGCTGCGGAATCTTCATACAAGACCGCGGCTCGGACCATGCTGCTTCACTCGTCCTTCAGCACGAGCGGCAGGTTTCCATCGCCGCGGATGTGGCCGACGCCGCGATAGTCGCTGAGCCACTTGGCCAGCGCATCCGGGTCGAGCGAGCGCAGCCGTGTGCGGCGCTCGGGCATCTGAAGCTCGCAGACGCGCGTCGCGCGCGCCGGGTCTTCGAGGCAGTCGAGCGCCGCGTCCGAGTGCGTCGCGAGCAGGACCGGATGGCGCCGCGAGATCTCCCCGAAGAAGTCCATCACGCGCGCGAGCAGGCCCGGGTGGAGGTGCAGGTCGGGCTCGTCGAAGGCCAGCAGCGAGTGCGGCGATTCCAAGCGCAGCAGCGCGACAAACGCCAGGTAGGCGAGCTGTCCGTCGGAAAGCGACGTGATGGAACGTCGGCGCCGCCCCTGGAGCTCGAGCTCGAGGCTGATCGCACCACCGCCGGCGTCGGGAGGCGTCGTGATGCGCTCGACGTCGTATCCCAGCCCGAGCCGGACGTATTCCAGCGTTGTCTGCCAATGCTGCTCGCCACGGTTGTGGGCCAGTTCGAAGTACGCGTTGGCCAGGTTCCGGCCCAGAAAATCGAGACGCTCGGTACGCTGGAGGACGACCGGGAGGCGAGCCGGCGAAAAGCGCTGGGCGCGTCGGGCCACCCACAGCGCGGCGGCGTCGAAGGGCACGTGGACCTCGATCGCGCGGAGCACGGCCTGCATGCGCTGGACGGCCCGGTGGCCGCTCCACGGGCCGCTCGTTCCGAGCAGTGGCTCGCGAGGCGGCCCGTCGACGACGCGCACGCCTGCGCTCTCGCCCTCGGACCACGTGCTGCTGACGCCATGGAGGCGGTCGATGACGCGAGTGACAGTCCCGTCGACGGCCTGTCGTTCCACCAACTGCTCGCAGTCGACGATGAAGCCGTAGTCGGAACGCGCCAGTCTCAAGCCGTAGTCCAAAGCGGCTTCATCCGAGTCGCTGGCCACGGCGACTCCAAGCGAGATCTCGCTGACGTTGTCACGCAGCAGGCGCGCAGGTCCGCCGTGGGTGCTGTGGACCTCGTTGAGGAAACTCGAACTGACCACGCTGCCCAGGATCTGGCAGGCTTCGATGATGCTGGACTTGCCGCTGCCGTTCTCGCCGATCAGGACCGTCAGGCCGTCGAGGGGCAGGACCAGCTTGTCGATCGTGCGCAGGCCCTCGATGCGCAGCTCCGTGATGCGATCGGCCATGGTGACGTCACGTTAGCACAGCGCCACAGTGCGCGGCGCGTCAGGCGCGCGCTGCTTCAAGAGAGACGTGCGGGCGCCGCGCGCTAGAGCGAACGGGCCGCGAAGGCGTCGCAGTCGGCAACCCGGCCGCTCTGCAGGCCCCGTCGGAACCAGCGCACGCGCTGTTCGGATGAGCCGTGCGTCCAGGACTCGGGATTGACGCCCACGCCGGCCTGCTCCTGGATGCGGTCGTCACCCACGGCCGCAGCCGCGCCCAGCCCCTCCTCGACGTCGCCTTCGTCGAGTCGGTCTCGCTGTGCCGCCGAGTGCCCCCACACGCCGGCGAAGCAGTCGGCCTGCAACTCCATGCGCACGGACAGGGCCTTGGCCTGATCGGGCCGGCGTTGCTGGGCCGCGCGCATGCGCTCCTCGATGCCCAGCAGGTTCTGCACGTGGTGGCCGATCTCGTGGGCGATGACATAGGCCTGGGCGAAATCCCCCGGGGCGCCGAAGCGGCTCTGCAGCTCGCGGTAGAAGCCCAGGTCGATGTAGACCTTGCCGTCCGCGGGGCAGTAGAAGGGACCCATGGCCTGCTCGGCATGGCCGCAACCCGAACGCACGGCGTCGGTGAAGAGCACCAGCTTGGCCTTCTGGTACTCCTGGTTCAGGCCGCGGAACTGTTCGGTCCACACCGTCTGGGCGTCGTCGAGCACGAACGAGACGAACTCGACCAGGCGTTCTTCTTCGGGCGACGCGCTGCGCGCTTCGCCCGCCGGCGCGCCGGTCGTGACGCCGGCGCCACCGCCCGTGTCGAGCAGCGTGAAGAAGTTCTGCTTGAAGACCACGCTCAGCACCAACAGCAGCAGCAGCCCGCCCAGCCCCATGCGCCCACCCATGGGAAGACCGCCGCCCCCACCCGACCGGCCTCGCAGATCCTCGAGGTCTTGGCTGCGCCCTTTGGGAGTCCAACGCATGGCCGCGTCTCCTTTGTCGCCCGTGGAGGAGGATTCCGCCGGCGGTGCGCGCAGCATAGCCGGGCCGCGCGCGCCGCGGCAAGGCCGGCCTCGAACTTCGAACTTCCCCGGGCCGCGCGCGTATTCTTGCGCAGGCCGCGCGCCTGGCTGGCGTGGCAGGGAGAGCCGCATGAGCGTCGCCGAGTCCGTCGCGCCCGCGCGCGCGCGCCCCGCGCCCGAAGTCTGGGCCCTGGCCGCCGGTCTCGTGGCCCTGCAACTGCTCTGCGGCGGGCGCTACGGCCTGTTCCGCGACGAGTTCTACTACCTGGCGTGTGCCGAGCGGCTGGCGTGGGGTTACGTCGACCACCCGCCGCTGTCGATCGCGGTGCTGGCGCTGGTGCGCTCCGCGCTCGGCGACAGCCTGCTCGCGGTGCGTCTGGTGCCGGCCCTGCTCGCCGGCGTTCTGGTGCTGCTGGCCGCACGCCTGGCGCGCGAGATGCGCGCTGGGCGCTTCGCACAGGCGCTCGCGGCGCTGGGCGTCGTGATCGCGCCGCAGTACCTCGTGCTGGGTGGCTACTATTCGATGAACGCCTTCGATTTGGTTTTCTGGGCGCTGGGCGCGTTGCTCGTGGCGCGCCTGGCGAACGGCGCCGACGAGCGCCTGTGGCTCGCGCTCGGAGCCGTGCTGGGCCTCGGGCTGCTCAACAAGCTGAGCGTCGTCTTCTTCGGCGCGGGCCTGGCGCTGGCGCTCGTGCTCACGCCGCTGCGTCGACACCTCGCGCGGCCGTACATCTGGCTCGCCGGGCTGTTGGCCGCGGCGCTCTTCCTGCCGCACGTGCTGTGGCAGGTGCGCGAGGGCTGGCCGACGCTCGAGTTCATCCGCAACGCGCAGGCGCGCAAGATCGTGGGCCTGTCGCCGTGGCAGTTCTTCCTGGCCCAATTCGCCGAGCTGCACCCGCTGAACGCGCTCGTCTGGCTGCCCGGCCTGTGGTTCCTGCTGGCCAGCCGCGCGGGCCGGCCCTGGCGCGCGCTGGGGATCGTGTACGCCGTGGCCGGCGTGCTGCTCGCGGTGCAGCACAGCAAGCCCTACTATCTCGGCCCGGCCTACCCGATGCTCCTGGCCGCCGGCGGCGCGGCGCTCGAAGCCTGGCTGCGCCGGCGGTGGCTGCGCGCGGCGCTCGTCGTGGTCCTGGGAGCGGGCGGGGCGGCAGTGTCGCCGCTGGTCGTACCGCTGCTGCCGGTGGAGCGCCTGATCGCCTACCAGCAGGCGCTCGGCGCGACGCCTTCGGCCAGCGAGAAGCACGCGCTCGGGCCGCTCCCGCAGCACTTCGCCGATCGTTTCGGCTGGCGCGAGATGAGCGAGGCGGTCGCGCGCGTGTACGCGGCGCTGCCGCCCGACGAGCGCGCGCAGGCGCTGCTCGTGACCGCGAACTACGGCGAAGCCGGCGCGCTCGACTATCACGGGCGGACGCTCGGCCTGCCGCGTGCCGTCAGCCAGCACAACAACTACTTTTTGTGGGGTCCGGGACGCGACGACGCGCCGCGCGTCGTCATCGTCGTGGGCATGTCGACCGAAGACCTGCGCTCGAGCTTCGCGAGCGTGACGCCCGCCGCGCGCTTCCATTCGCCCTACGCGATGCCCTACGAGACGCGCCATCCGGTGCACGTCTGTCGTGGCCTCGAGCTGCCGCTGCGCGAGGCCTGGCGGCTCGGCAAGAGCTTCATCTGACGCCGCCGGCGTCGAACCGGACCGCCGGCGTTGTAGAATTCGCCGCTCCCTCCGAGCAAGGCTAGCGAGAGCATGACCACACCGCTGATCCGCTTCGACGCCCAGAGCTTCGACCCCTGGCGTATTCAGGCCGTGGAGCACGCGCTGGACGGCCACGCGCTGTTGCAGTTCGACAGCCTGATCGAGCTCAGTCGTCGGCTCGAGGCGCGCAAACAGGTGCGCTCGCACACCGACGCGGCCCAGGCTGGGACGCCCTTCCACAGCGCGCCCAACCTGCACCCGAACGCCAAGAGCGCGGCCGAGACGCTGGCCGCCATCGAGCGGGCCGGCGCCTGGACGTCGCTGCTCAACGTGCAGACCGACGACGTCTACCGCACGCTCGTCGATCAGGCCCTCGACGACGTGCGCCCGCGCCTGGAGGCGCGCGATCCGGGCATGAGCTACCGCGGCGGCTGGATCTTCGTCACCTCGCCGCGCGCGGTCACGCCCTTCCACATCGATCACGAGCACAACTTCATCCTGCAGATCCACGGCCGCAAGCGCGTCTACGTGTGGGACCCGAGCGACCGCTCGGTGGTCTCGGAGTTGGGCCTCGAGCTGTTCCACGCCAAGCACTCGCGCGACCTGGTGCGCTGGTCCGAGGAGCTGCGCGCCAAGGCGCGCGTCTTCGACTTCGAGCCCGGCATGGGCGCCTACATGCCTTCGACCACGCCCCACATGGTCGAGAACGGCGACGGCGCCTCGGTCACCGTCAGCTTCACCTACTACACGCGCGCCACGCGACGCCGCGCGCTCGTCTACCGCGGCAACCATCTGCTGCGGCGCTTCGGCCTGACGCCCGCGGCGGTGGGCCGAAGCGCGCTCCGGGACGGCGGCTTGCACGCGCTGATGCGCGCCTACGTGGCCCTGCGTCAGCCGCTGTCGCGCCTGCGCGGTCAAGCCGTGTACCCGACCAGCGCTCCCTACGCCTTCGCGAGATACGCGTAATTGAAGGCCCCATGAAGACGCTCGCCGGTCTGGACGACGTGGAGGAGCTCGCCCGGCGGCTGGCGCGCCTGCATCCCGACGCGACTCGTCGCTGGGGTCGGATGTCGTGCCCGCAGATGGTCTGCCACGTGGCCGATGCCTTCCGGGGTCCGCTGGGCGAGCGGCCGCCGTCGGCACCACGCGCCACGTGGTTCACGCGCACGCTCCTGAAGTGGGTAGCGTTGCACACGCCGCTGACGTGGCCGCCCGATAGAGTGCAGACGTCGCCGGAGATCGATCAGGTCGCGGGTCGCGGCACGTCGCCGGCCGACTTCGCGGCAGACGTCGCCGAGCTGGTCGAGCTCATGCGGCGCTTCGTCGCGCAGGACGCCGATCAGCGGCCGCCGCACGCGGCTTTCGGCCGCTTGAGCGCCCGTGAATGGAGCCGTTGGGGTTGGGCGCACACGGACCATCACCTGCGCCAGTTCGGCGCCTGAGCGCGCGCGGGTCAGCGTGCTTCTGGCGTCGCGGCGGCTTCGCGCACGCGGCGCGCGATCGAGCGTTCGAGGGCCGCGCGCTGATCCTCGCGCCAACCGGCCACGGGCACGCGCACCTGACGCTCGTCGCGGCCCCAGGCCACGAGCTGCGCGCTGCCCTGCTCGACGCGCGTGACGTCGCGCCAGGCCACGAGCGTGGTGCCGAACAAGCCGCGCGCCGACAGGCCGACCTCGTCGACGCGCACGCGGAACGTGGCGCGCGCCAGCGCCGTCGCGCCGCAGGCCAGCGCCAGCACGCAGGCCAGCACGCGCAGGGCGCGCGCGCCGTCGCGTGGCACGGCCACGAGCAGCCAGGCCAGCATGGCCGCGGCCGCGCCGAAGGCATGCCCGGCGCGCCAGCGCAATTCGAGGGCGTCGTTGAGCAGCGTGACGACCGGCCGCGCCGTGCTCACGAGCAGGACCGTGCTGGCCCCGACGGCGAGCACGAGGCGCAACGCCAGGTGGCGCAGCGCGGACACGCGCACGTCAGTCGCCGTCCAGGCGCGGCAGGCTGGCGAGCACGTCGCGCAGGCGCGGCGCGGCCGCGTCCTTGGCCGAGACGAGCGGCTCGCGCACCGGCCAGGCGATGGCCAGATCGGGGTCGTTCCAGGCGAGAGTCAGCTCGTCACCCGGCTCGTAGAGGTTCGTGCACTTGTACTCGGCGTGGGCTTCGTCGGACAGCACGCAGAAGCCGTGCGCGAAGCCGGGCGGCAGGTAGAGCTGCAGACAGTTCTCGCCCGTGAGCACGACGCCCACCCAGCGCCCCAAGGTGGGCGAATCGCGGCGCACGTCGACGGCCACGTCGAACATCGCGCCCGAGACCGCGCGCACCAGCTTGCCCTGCGGACGCCGGCGCTGGGCGTGCAGGCCACGCAGCGTGCCGCGCCGCGAGAAGGAGTGGTTGTCCTGCACGAAAGGGCCGACGATGCCGGCCTCGGCGTACTTGCGCGCGTGGTACGACTCGAGGAAGAAGCCGCGCGCGTCGCGGTGCACGTCGGGCTCGATGACGATCACGCCCGGCAGCTCGGTGTCGAGGAACTTCATGCCGGCCGGCCCTCGGCCTCCTCCTCGACCAGCCCTTGCAGGTACTGGCCGTATTCGTTGCTCGCCATGGTGCGGGCGATGCGCAGCACCTGCTCGGCGTCGATGTAGCCCATCTTGTAGGCCACTTCCTCGGGACAGGCCACCTTCAGGCCCTGGCGCTGCTCGATGGCCTGGATGAAGGTCGAGGCCTGCAGCAGCGATTCGTGCGTGCCGGTGTCGAGCCAGGCCATGCCGCGTCCCAGGATCTCGACGTGCAGCTCGCCCCATGCCAGGTAGCAGCGGTTGACGTCGGTGATCTCGAGCTCGCCGCGCGGCGAGGGGCGCAGCGCCGCCGCCACGTCCAGCACGCGGTTGTCGTAGAAGTACAGGCCCGTGACGGCGTACGGCGAGCGCGGCTGGGGCGGCTTCTCTTCGAGTCCCACGGCGCGTCGCGCGGCGTCGAACTCGACCACGCCGTAGCGCTGCGGGTCGCGCACGCG
>WBZQ01002468.1_pt1 | contig 11872 bp, 8 predicted proteins | sample 5204251 | NCBI WGS metagenome assembly WBZQ01 (sample SAMN12412402, study PRJNA552823) | activated sludge metagenome | isolation source: activated sludge from nitrification reactor of wastewater treatment plant... | place: USA: Virginia | collected 2017-09 | reverse complement strand
GTAGCCGCGAATCGCATCGTACTGCCCGGCGATGTCCAGCAGCTCCCGGCATCGCAACGCGACCAGCTCGCGTTCGTAAAACAACCGCACCGCGAGATATTTCACGAGATCGATCGGATACCGCGCTTGCCAGGGATGATACTGTTCTTCGGCGCGCCACTTGATATACCCGGTCCAACCGGGAAGCGCGGCCAGGTGCAAGGCGAAGTAGGACTCCCACGCGGACTTCGGAATGCCCAGGTCGGTGAGGCACTGCAGCACCGCTTCTTCCGGCCGCTCGCCCAAGGCATCGATCTTCCCGGCCGCATCCTGAATGCCGAGCAGCCGCAAGCCGGCATCGTACCGGGCCAATCGCTTCCAGGCACGATAAAACGTGTGCTCCCGATCGGGCATGACCCAAGAAGCCTCGCCCTCATCCAGGAAGACCCCGCACCACTTGATCATTTGTTCGTCGATATCCGCCGCGACGAACGTGCCCAGGGTGCGGTCACACCAGGTCGAGAGCGTTTCGTGGGACAACAAATCCACGGCTTCCCACGGCACGAGCGGTTCGGGCACGGTGGTCCGAGCCTGCGCGAGAGACGAGGTCAGCCATGTGGTCAGGCGTTGCAGCGCCTCGTTTGCCGCCGACCGGGAAGTAGGTTCTTCCGCCGACACATCGTCCAGCCCATGCACCATGGCATGCCGGAGCAACTCCAGATGGGATAACTCGCGTCCCGCAAACAACACCAGCCGGTCGCTGGCAAGCGGAGCCAGTACCTGCGTGACATCCTCCGGCCCGATCCGACCTTGCGCAAAGTAGCGGCGATAGAGCGCTCCGGCGAGATAGCCTTTTCCCCCCAGCAGTTGTTCCCCGCGCTTGACGGCCTGATCGAATGGCAGATGCTCCAATCCGTGCAGCGGATTGTGATGAATAAACGTGCGCATCGGCCAGTAGGCCGCGATCGCCTCGCCTGCCAGCTCCACATGGGACCGCAGCTCCATCCGCTGGGCATCTGTGAAAGCGCGTTGTTCGACTGCCATTCAATGACTCCGTTGTGACTGCCGCTGCAGCCCGACTAGCGTCGAAACGCCGTGCGACCGAGCATGCGCATCAGGTCCTCGACATAGAGCCCGTTGAGAAAGGTCACGTAGGCCCGCGCGCGCAGCGTCTCGATCCAGGGCGGCATGAGCAGTTTGACCCCTTTGGCCTTGCCATAGATCATTCCCCAAGCGGCAATAATCAGGATCACCGCGCAGCCCACCACCAGATCGAAGAACGAACGATTCCATTCCGCCGCGCGCATGAACGCCGCCGCAGTCTCATGGCCGGGATACAGAAAATGAGTGAACGCCTCGCCTGCCCACAAATACGTGAGCCCGATGACCGCCAGCGCCCCGAGCATCGTGAGCGACACGGTCCATGAGGCGCCGGTGTGTAACCGGTACAGCGTAAACATCGCCTGCGACGTCGTGACCCACCCGAAGAAGAGAAAAATCACGGCGCCCTGAGCATCCTGCAGCGGAATACTCACGACGCCATGCACGACGAGCAGAATCACCAATGGCAACACCAACGTCGCCACCAGACCGGTCGTCCAGGTCATCGGCGAGAAGGCGCCGGCTTCATCCACCTTCGCTGCGGGGGGCAATTTAAACTCCGTCCGCGCTTTATGGATCACGGAACCGGAATTGAGAAACAAGGTGGCCTTGAACAAGCCATGGGCGCAGAGATGGAACACCGCCAGCGCGAAGGCCCCCAATCCACATTCCATGACCATATAGCCCATCTGTCCCATCGTGGAGTAGACGAGGCGGCGCTTCACGCTGGTCTGCGTTAACATTGCGCTGGCACCGATCAAGGCCGTCACGCCGCCGATGACAAACAAAAGATGCAGCGTCGTCGGGGCAAAACTGAAGAGAGGCGCCAATCGATTCACGAGAAAACCGCCGGCATTGACGATTCCCGCATGCATCAAGGCCGACACAGGCGTCGGCGCTTCAATCGTGCCGACCAGCCAGACATGAAAGGGAAATTGGGCCGACTTGGTCATGACCGACAGGATCAACAGGAGCGTCGCCACCAGGGGCACATCCAGGCCGGTCTGCACCGCGCTTGAGTCGGACAATGATGCGGAAGCACCCTGCACTCGCGCAAAGAGCTCCGTCAGATCCAATGTGCCATAGGTTCCGTAGAGCAGCACGAGTGCTACCGCAAAGGCCGCATCGCCCAGACCTTGTGTCCAGAAGGTTTTCTGTCCCGCCTCCCTGGCCGCGCGACTCGTCGGGTTACACACCAGCAGCGATGACAGGAGCCAGGTCACCAAATGCCAGCACACGAACATCCAGAGAAGATTGCCGCTGCTGACCAGACTGAGCAGCACCGAGGTGAGGGCGCCCAGGAACGCAAAATACCGGATGTATCCCGCATCGCCCACCATGTAGCGCTCGGAATAGACGTGAATGATCAGGCTCACGCAGCTGATGAGCACCATCATGACTGCCGCCAACCGATCCACGAGGATCGTATAGGCCAATGGGCCTGCAGATGCGCCCAGAATCGTCAGGCGGATCGGCTCGCCGTAGAACACGAGCACAAACGTAGCCACCGAGGTGAGCGCGGCACACCATAGCGCCCCGATTCCGATCCGCGAGATGCGCTCACCCATTTCACGCCAGAACAGGGCAATGAAAAGCGTGCCCAAGAGGGGTGCAAAGATCGTCAACAGGGGAACAATGGCTTCCATCACACGAAGGTCTCCAACCACGGCTACTTTGCGCGGAGTCAACAGCAAGAACAAGGCCCAGGAGGAAATACCTCCGAAAAGCGTTGAAATGCAAGAAATCGTGGAATCGGCCGCCCACTGGATGCCGGAGCAAGAGTCCTACATCCCCAAGCAGCGTGCATCGATGCACATTCGTGCATAGACGCACTTGTCTATCGAGGAGCGGAAATCCCACAAGAAGGGAAGCTGTCGCGCTGAAGGACCTGAGACAGAGCCCGATGCACTTACATGGAAACGTGCGCGCCACAGATCACGTCCGGAGCGTGAAGGCACCTATCAAACCACGCATGGAATGCGATGCAAGGCGGCATCGATTCGCCCTGCTTCTTGATGTGTTTCCCTGCCTATGATAGCGTCTGCGTAGAGGCACGTGTATCATGCACACCAGTCATCACCCGCACACAGCCCGGCTCGACCACATTCTCCGTGGATGGGTGGTGCTCTGGCTGCTCGCCCTGCCGTTGTTCCACATCCATCCCGAAACGGATCCACATCATGGTGAAGCCGGTCATGTCCATGCCGTCGCCGTGCATACGGTCTTCTCCGGTGACCTCGAAGGTGAATTCGGCGAATACCCGGAGACAGCCCCTGTAAGACCTCATGCTGGTGACGCGCCGGCAGTGTCAGCCGACGGTGCGCATGCCTGGAGTTCCGACCCTGAACTCAACCTCTCCCTGCTAAACGACGCCACCGACCGCAAGGTGGTCAAACCGTTGTTGACGCATCTCTTATTTGTCGCCCTTCATCTATTACCCCTCGTTGATTCGCATGACGGTCCGCACGATGAGCCGATGTCGTCCACCGTCACCATGCTCTTCACCCGGGATGTGCCGGCACGCGCTCCGCCCTACCCGCTCTACAGCTAAGTATCACCCGTTTTACAGCAGACATTTCTGATCGCACGCTCGTGATCCGCGCGGGCCGTCCAAGGTCCCGCCTGACGATCGATGCGGAATGGAGGAGGCTTCCGATGATTCCTCACAGGGTCCCTTCCCTCACGGTGGCATGCCTTTTCAGCCTGACCGGAGCGCTGTCCTGGGCTGGAGAAGCACCCACTCAGGCCTATTCGCTGTCCGACATCCTGACGTTCGCAGCCCAGCACAATCCCGTCCTGGCCGGAGCGGAGGGACTGGTGAAACAAAGCCAGGGGCAACAGATGGCCGCGGGCGCCTATCCGAACCCTTCCATCACCGGGATTGCCGGACGCGGCGCGATTCGTGACCCGAGTACCGGGACCCACGTCACCGAGCGAACGTTTACCGTGGAACAACCGCTGGAATGGACGGGCAAACGCCAGGCCCGCCAGGAAGCGGCCGATGCCGGTCTGGCCGGAGCGAACGCCGCCCTGGAGGACACCCGCCTCTCATTGCTCGCGGATGTCAAAATCGCCTTCTATCAACTCCTCTATGGTCAACGCGATGTCGAATTGGCCGCGCACAATGTCACGAATGTGGAGGAGGTCTTGCGCACGGTGCAGGCCCGCGTGTCAGCCGGTGAAGCCACATCCTTCGACAGCCTGAAGGCCGGGGTAGAAGTGCAGAAGGCCAAGAAGGAAGTGGCTCGAGCGAACAATGCCTTGCTGGTGGCCAAAGCACGGCTGAATACCCTCACCGCCGGTACGCTCGGCAAGGACTTTTCCGTTCAGGGCGATTTTGACAAGCCCAAGCCAGGCCTGAACGCAGACGGTTTGGCCGTCCAGGCGTTGGAACAACACCCCGCCGTTCGGCGCGTGAACAAATTGGCGGAGCAGGCCGACCATACACTGCGCTTCGAGCGAGAAGCCCGTGTCCCGAATATCAGCGTGATCGGAAGTTACCATCGGGAAGCGGGTGATGAATCCCTCACGGCCGGCCTGGCCGTGCCGCTGCCGCTGTGGTACCGCCGGCAAGGCGAAATTCAATCGGCATTGGGCGCCAAACATCGCGCCGACGCCGAGCGCCTGCGGGCACAACAGGAATTGGAGCAGGCCATCACCCAACATGCCCAGGAAGTGCGGACGGCGCAGGAGCAACTGCAAGTTTTTGAGACCGGCTTACTGAAACAGGCCGAGCAGACCTTGACGGTGGCACGAACGAGTTTTCGTCACGGCGCAGCCAGCCTGCTGGACGTCCTCGATGCGCAACGGGTATATCGGCAGACGCAGCTCGAATATGCCCAAGTGCGAGCGGATCTCTCCATCGCATTGGCTCGTCTCGAGCGCGCGCTGGGAACGTCCTTATGAACGCTGACCTCAGTGAACGGACCATTGGAGTGGAGCGATGACGCGACGACTGACGAGGATTGGCATGGTGCCAGTGCTGCTGTGGTTCCTGTCTGGTTGCAGCGATCAGGGAGCGCAGCCACCAAAACCTGGCACGACCAGCGATGCCCCGGCACCCGCCGGGAGCAGCAAAGCCATTCACCCGCCAGCGGCGGTTCAGGCTCGCCTTCGTACCCAGCCTGCCGCCCTCCGCGCTGTGCCCGAAGTCATCACGGCTCCCGGCGAGGTGGCGCTCGATCTGAAGCAGGTCGCCAAGATCACCTCCCGCATCGGCGGACAGGTTGAGCGCATCCATGTACAGTTGGGAGATCGCGTCAAAAAAGGCCAAGCGCTGGTCGCCATCGGCAGTCTGCAACTCGATCAGTTGATCGAAGAATATCTCGTGGGAAAGGCCCAAGCCGATGTGGCCGAAAATAGTTTCCGTCGGACCGAGAAACTGCGCGCGGACGACATTGTCACGGAGCGCAAACTGATCGAAGACAAGGGTCTCTATCTCGAGACGCAGGCTCGTTATCAACACATCCGCGAACGACTCTCGAACATGGGAATCTCGACGGATGACCTGAAACAGGGCCCGCACGAAAAGAGCCATCTCTACACCTTAACCGCCCCGATCGCGGGTACCGTCGTCACCCAAAATGCGGTGCGCGGACAGGGGGTCGGTCCCGGCGACGAATTGTTTGAGATCGTCGATACCAGCCGTGTATGGGTCTTTGCCAATCTTCCCATTGAACAGGCCAGACAATTCAAAGAGGGGGACTCGGGCACCATCACACCGAAGGGCGGCGAAGCCATAGTTGCACCGCTCACGTACCTGTCGCCGGTGGCCGACGAGACTACTCGCACCATTCGCGTGCGGTTCGAGGTCGCCAATCTCCAAGGACAGCTGAAACCACGCGAGTACGTCGAGGTGGCGCTCGGCTGGTCGGGGCCACCAGTGGTCACCGTTCCGATGACCGCCCTCACCACGATCGACAAGACACGTGGCCTGTTTCTCGAAACGACAGATGGGTACACGTTCGTGCCGATCGACGCGGGTCGCGAAGGCGGCGGTGTGATAGAAATCCGGCGCGGCGTGAAGGAAGGCGACCGTATCGTCACCGACGGGGTGTTCGATCTGAAAAATGTGCTGCTGAAAGAACACATCGGATCGGGCGAATGAGGCGCGTATGCATCATCTGCTGACATTCTCGCTCCGCTATCGATTTTTCACACTCGTGGCGATCGCCGTGGTGATCGCCACCGGCCTCTGGTCGTTCGCACACCTCACAATCGATGCCGTCCCAGACCTGACGCCGGTGCAGGTGCAAATTCTCACACGTGCCCCGGCGCTGGGGCCGGTCGAGGTGGAACAATTTGTGACGTTTCCCATCGAAGCCTCTTTGAACGGGTTGCCGGCCCTGCGCGAGCTGCGATCCATCTCACGGTATGGCCTCTCCGCCGTCACCGCGATCTTCGATGACCGCACGGACATCTATCGAGCCAGGCAGTTCGTCGCGGAACGGTTGGCGCAGGCCATGGAACGCATCCCTGCGGAGTACGGCCGCCCGGTGATGGGCCCGCTCACGACCGGACTGGGCGAGGTGTATCAATTCACGGTAAAAGGTGGGGGCTATAGTCCGATGGCCCTGAGAACACTGCTCCAATGGGACATCGGCATGAAGTTGCGCGCCGTGCCCGGCGTGGTGGAGGTCAATATCTGGGGGGGCGAACCGCAGCAGTTCCACGTCATCGTCGATCCGTCGAAATTGTTGTCGTTCAAATTGTCGTTGAAACAGGTGTTCGACGCCTTGCAGCGCAACAACGCCATCGCCGGCGGCGGGTATATCGAACACCAGCGTGAACAACTGTCCATCCGCGGCGAAGCGCTCGCCACTCAGGTCAGTGATCTGGCCCAAATCGTGGTGGCGCATGGGCCTGGCGGCGTGCCCATCTATATCGCCGACCTCGCCGAGGTGAAAGAGGGATCGGCACTCAGGATCGGAGCGGCCACGGCCATGGGGGAGGGCGAGACCGTCATCGGGATGGTGCAAATGCTTGCCGGAGAAAACGCCCAGGAGGTCGTGACTCGCGTGAAGGCACGGGTGCAGGATATTCAAGTCACCCTCCCCGCCGGGGTCACCATCGAGCCCTACTACGATCGTACGATCTTCGTCTCGAAGGTCATGCACACCGTCCGCAACAACCTGCTGGAGGGCGGGCTGCTGGTCATTGCGGTCCTCTTTCTGTTTCTTGGCGATCTGCGCGCTGGAATCATCGTGGCCTCCGCCATTCCCCTCGCCATGCTGATGGCCTTCATCGGCATGATGCAAGCCGGGCTCTCGGGCAATCTCATGAGCCTGGGTGCGATCGACTTCGGACTGCTGGTCGATGGCTCCGTCGTGATGATCGACAACATCCTCCGCCGGCTCGGGGAAAAGCCGCCGCCAACCACGGAAGCCCGGTTGAAGGAAGTGCTGGCCGCCGGCCAGGAAGTATTGCGGCCTATGACGCTGGCCGTGACGATCATTATCCTGGTGTATGTCCCGATCCTGGCGCTCACCGGCATCGAAGGCAAAATGTTCCGCCCAATGGCGGTGACGGTCATCATGGCCTTGACCGGTTCTCTGCTCCTCGCTCTGACAGTCACGCCATTGCTGTCCTTCTGGTTTTTGCGGGCAGCCCCCGGCGGGGAAAACACAGCCGTCATTCGCAGCGTACGACGGGTCTATGCGCCGTGGTTGCAGCGGGCCGTAGCCAAGCCGATCTGGCCCGTCTCGATCGCCGTGAGTCTCTTTGTCATCAGTCTGCTGGCCGGAAGCCGATTGGGCATCGAATTTATTCCGCGCCTCGAGGAAGGAGACCTCGCGGTGCAGGTCTGGCGACTCCCGAGCATCTCTCTGAGCGAATCGGTCACTACCGCGTTGGATATCGAACGGGTCCTGAGGCGTTTTCCGGAAGTGACACAGGTCGTCACGCGCACCGGCAGCCCGGAAGTAGCCACGGACGTCATGGGCGTCGAAATGTCCGATGTGTTTGTCATCCTGAAACCCCAGCGCGAGTGGATCACGGCGCACAGCCGCAACGAACTGATCGAGGCGATGAAACGGCAGATCACCGAACAGGTGCCGGGGGTCGGGCTCGGGTTCACCCAACCGATTGAAATGCGTTTTAATGAATTGATTGCCGGCGTGCGCTCAGACCTGGCGGTCAAAATCTTCGGACCGGATCTCGACATCCTCAAGCAGCAGGCTGAACGCGCAGCGCGGGCCCTGCAACACGTACAGGGCGCGGCTGATGTCAAAGTGGAGCAGGTCGCCGGCTTACCCTTATTGCGCGTCATTGTCGATCGCGCAGAAATCGCCCGTTACGGGCTCACGGCTGAAGAGGTACTCACCCTCGTCCAGTCGGCCAGGGTCGGAACGGTCGTCGGGACGGTCGTGCAGGGCTCCCGGCGGTTCGAGTTGGTCGTGAGGCTGGCGGATCGGGTCTCGCGTGATCCTGGTTCGTTGGGCAGTCTGCTAATACCGACTATGCATGGAGAACTGGTCCCTCTCTCCCGGGTCACCAGCATTCTCGTTGATTCCGGCCCGGCACAAGTCAGTCGCGAACACGTGCAGCGACGGATCGTGGTCGAGACCAATATTCGCGGACGCGATCTCGGCGGTTTCGTGGCTGAGGCTCAACGCGCCGTCGCCCAGGCGGTCACGCTTCCACCCGGGTATGAATTGATCTGGGGCGGGCAATACGAACATCTGCAGGAGGCGGGCAAACGTCTGGCCATGGTCGTGCCGGTCACGCTCTTGCTGATTCTGGGCATGTTATCCGTGATTTTCGGCGCGCTAAGACCCGCCCTGCTCATTTTCCTCAATGTGCCACTCGCTCTGTCAGGCGGGATCCTGGCCTTGTGGATGCGAGGATTGCCGCTGAGCATCTCGGCCATTATCGGGTTTATCGCCCTGTTCGGCATCGCTGTCCTCAACGCAGTCGTCCTGGTCAGCCATATCCGCCAGCTGGAGACGGACGGGGTTTCCACGGAGGAAGCGGTCCTCCACGGAGCGATGGATCGCTTGCGGCCCGTGTTGATGACGGCCCTGGTCGCCAGCCTGGGCTTTCTTCCGATGGCCCTGGCGACCAGTATGGGGGCGGAAGTCCAACGGCCGCTGGCCACCGTCGTCATCGGGGGACTGTTGACGTCGACCGCCCTAACCCTGTTGGTGATACCGGCGCTGTATTCGCGCCTGGTGCCGCAGACTGAGCGCCGACCGCATCCGGCGTCCGCGCAGGCAGATGAACGCGCCATGACGTGATAACCCCCTGTGGCATCATGAAAAATCCGCCATTTTCCGTACTCCCGACAACGCCGGTTCCGACTCTTTTCTGGACAGACTTTCATCCCGGCGGTAAGCTTTCTTCTACGAGGCGAGGTGTCTGCACGCGAGCCACAATCCGGCGCAGCCGCTCAAACCAATTCATACACAGCCCATCTTCCCGAGGAGCAGTTATGGCGACCATCATGGTAATCGACGACGAACCTTCCATCCGCGGCCTCCTCCGTGAGGTCCTGGAGCGATCAGGGCATACGGTGGTCGAAGCCAAGGATGGACGCGAAGCGATGGATCTCTATCAGAAGCATAAAGCCGATCTGCTCATCATGGACTTGCTGATGCCGGAAGTGGATGGATTGGAAGCCACGCTGCAGCTGACCCGCGAATACATGGACACCAAAATCATTGCCATGACCGGCGCCCAAGGAGATCGGAATTTCCTGGATATCGCCCGGCTCTTCGGCGCGCACCGCACGTTTGAAAAACCCTTTGACTTGAAGGAAATGCTGAACGCCGTGGAGGAGGAACTGGCGCAGAAATAACCGCCTCTCCCAGCCCCAACCACTCAGGCCATTGCGCAGCAGGAAAAAGTACTAGTAACCCTCGCGCCGATTCTGCCAGAATCGGTCGTGCAGCAGACCCCCACAATCAGGCGCTCGTGCTTCTAACCCCATCCCGCGTCACACGTCTCTGGTATGCCTGGGGCGTCTTTACTTTGCTCGTGGGCATTCTCCCTCTGCACAATTTCGTGGGCCACGCGCATTGGCAATATATTCGGTGGGTGCCGACGCCGGACCAATTGAGCTCACCGGCGATCCTGCTGGATCTTGGAATCGATGCGGTTGCCAATATCCTGCTCTTTGTGCCCTTCGGCCTGCTCTATGCGCTTCGTGGACTGGATGGCAAACCTCTCGCTCCTCGCCATTTGTTGTTGATGGCCTTCGCGCTGTCCTTCAGCATCGAGTACTACCAGGTCTATTGTCATAACCGGAGCACGTCGCTCCTCGACTTGCTGGACAATGTCCTGGGCGCCTACCTCGGAATGAAAGCGGGGAAAGTGTATGTCAGAAAAAGTGCGTCAGCAGTGGTAGAACCGGCCGCTTAAGATTATTGCCATCCTGTCGGGTCATAGCCCCGATCCCGCAGACACCGATCCACATAGTTGGTAAAAGCCGCGCTGGGTGGAGACCGTTTGAACAGGCCTCGCAAAAATCCCGCCGTTGCGCCGCTGGCCGCGCCGACCATTGCTCCCCGACCCGGATGCCCCAGAATCGCCCCGCCCACCGCGCCGGCAGCAGAACCGACAGCCCCGCCGCCCACGGTCCCGGTTGCGACCTGAGCCGTCTTCCCCTCGCTGGGCGAAGCCCCGGCCTCCTTCGCCAGGGCCATGCAGTCCTGAATATCAGCCTGCGTGGCCTCGGCGCCGACCTCTTGATAGCGGGCATTGGGATAGAGAATCGGTTTGGGAGCGGCGCAGGCAGAAAGCACGAGACTCAGGAGACAGAGACAAGCCATGTATCTCATGGCACAGACCTCCGGTGCGCTGAATGACCGAAAGGAACTTGAGACCGGCACGGCGATACAACGGTAGCGATTAGATCCGACCGCCCAAGTCCTTGCGCTGCAGCGTTCGCATCATCACGGAATCGTTGTAGGCCACCTCACTGAGCGCATCCAAGATGTGCAGGCCTTTGGCCGTTACCAATTCTTTGGCTTTGGCGTAGTTCTTCGCGCTGAACCGGGCCACTGCCGGCTGGCCGTTCACAATCTGGCAGGCCAGGACTTCACCGCCCGCCACATCCATGGTTCCGCCTTCTTCAACCAGCTTTTTCGCCTGCGGCACCGTGATCTGATGCAACTGGGCAAACTCCTCCAACCCGCCGGTTTCCACTAGGCGGCCATCGGGCATGATGCACAGCCGTTTGAAATGGGGGGACCAATCTTTCCGGAAATCGATGAATTTGATATCGCCGCCCTTGGCGACGGCACGGTCGAGCGTGCGGTAATCGAGACCAAGATTTTTCTGCGCGAGTTTGGTTTTCAATTCCTCCGGCAACGTCCGGTAAAAGATCTCTGTGGCGGCATCGATCAATGAGACGGCGCGTGCTCTCGCCCACTGTTCCGCCTCGGCAAATTGCATGAGATCCAGCACCCAGGTCTGCTTGGGTGAGGCACCGGTTGCATCCACCCGGCAGGCAAAGAGTCCCCGCGTGAGCAAGCCACCGACCTGCGGGTAGACGTAGACGCCGCCGTCGGTCAGGAGTTTTACCATCTGCTCCAGCGGCACATCGTAACTTTCCGCCAGGATCTTCGCGTGCGCCGGGACATCTTCCGGCAAGGTCATGGCGCAAGCCGTCACGTTTCCCGGCGCATCGAATTCCGAGTAATCCTCGATCACGTTGTACAAAATAGGGGGCTTCGGTTTCTCGATCTTCTTCTTGATCTTGAACATAATGAATTCGTTCCTCGTCGTCCGTCTTTCGTTCAGACTGCGTGCTGTGCAATCACACACGTTGGAGGTGGTAATAGGCCGGCAACGT
>WBZQ01001426.1_pt1 | contig 11875 bp, 11 predicted proteins | sample 5204251 | NCBI WGS metagenome assembly WBZQ01 (sample SAMN12412402, study PRJNA552823) | activated sludge metagenome | isolation source: activated sludge from nitrification reactor of wastewater treatment plant... | place: USA: Virginia | collected 2017-09 | reverse complement strand
GAAAGGGCGTAGCGGATCTTTGGCGACATCTACCAGAATCTCGCCGCGTACCAGTTCCAGTTTGCGTCCTGCTGCATCAAAATGAAAGTTGGCGGCGCTAACGGTATTCAGCACGATATGGCTATTATCCATGAGCATATGCGATTTCCACTCACCCGTGGCGGTTCGCACATCGGCCAGCAAAAAGGCTGGTGGGAAATACTGCAATATCTGCCACGCAGGGATAAACAGCGCAAACATTAATATCAAAGCCAGTGCAAAGTTTTTGCTACGTGAGCGTTTACGCTCCTTTCTTAATACCGATTCCATTGCCGCGCGTGCCGATGCTGTATGTTTTGTCACATCCTGCAATTCTCGCGCATTCCGAATGATGCTCTCCATTTTACGGGCTGCTTGGGCATGACGCGGATCGGCCTGCTTCCATTGTTCAAATTCGGTTTGCATGACAATCTGCTCAGCGGGTGTCATGTCATCTTCCGACAGGCGCACCAGCCATTCAGCCGCTTGCCGAGTGATCTCTTCGAGCGGCGAGGTTGATCCATTAGTTGTGTGGGAATGCATGCCTGGCTTTACTCAGATATTCAGTACGGATCGCAGGACATAGAGCAATGCATTAGTGCTTGCACCAGATATTTGCGTACCATTCTGTCCGACACGCCGAGCTGGCCGGCAATCTCCACATGAGTTTTCCCTTCCAGATAGTGCAGTAGGAAAGCCTGTTGCGGTTTATCCCCGAGCCCCAACAGCGCGCTGCTGATTCGTTCCAATATTTGCATGATTGCCAGTAATTCTTCAGGAGATGGCGCATATTCCAGCGTTTCCGTGATTAGTGCCAGTTCCGCCAAGTAGGCCTGCTCTATCCGCTGGCGGCGCGACTGATCGATAATCAAGCGTTTGGCGGTGGTTGTCAGATAGGCTCTGGGTTCCTGCAAATTGAGTATCTGTGAAAGTCCCAGTATGCGTATAAATGTGTCATGCGCAATATCCGCCGCTTGATGAGGACAGTTCAGTTTTCTTTTAAGCCAAGCGTATAGCCAAGAATGATGATCCTGATAAAGCTGATCGACGGTAATGCATACATTTTTCTTATTGGAAATTTCATCGGGTTTTACAAAAATATTCGACACTTATGAACAAAAAAAGAATTAATGAGAAAAAATCTAAAGCGATTGTCCCAATAATGCCAAATGAAAGGAATGTGGCAAATTGTCGCATTCCGGCTGTAACTAAAAACGATAAAACTGACTAACTGATGGACTGCCATTTAGGATTCCCAAGGGCTAATGATGCTGTGCGCGTTGCTGGCCAAAGTACGTTTGCAAATCAACCAGAATGGCATAACACACGGGTACCAGAATGAGTGTGGCGATCATGCCGAAACACAAGCTGGCGGTAAGAGACAAGGTAACAGGCACAAGAAATTTAGCCTGCTCGCTGGTCTCAAACAACATGGGTGCAAAACCGGCTATGTTGGTCAATCCGACCAGAAAGATCGCACGAAAGCGCGATACGCATGCATCGATAATGAGTTTGGACGAATCCGCTTCTGCAGCCCGGTTTCTTTGAATGAAGTGCAACAGGACAACACTGTCATTGACAACGATGCCGCTGGCAGCAATCATGCCGACCATCGATTGAAAGGAAAAATCAAGCCCCAGGAACCAATGTGCCAATAGTGCACCTAGCCAAGCAAACGGTACAACCAACAGAAAAAACAGCGGTTGCAGGTAGGACCTGAAACCCACTGCCAGCAATGCATACATCACCGCCAGTGCAATCAGCGTATTGCGCTTGAGATCCGCCATGATATCTTCAGCTTCCTCCGCAGCTTCGCCACGTGAAATTTCAAGTCCGGGGTACTGTTGCTCCAGTACCGGAAACAATTGCGTGATCAGATCCTGTTCGATGGCGTGCGCGCTGAGCGGCGAAGATGCAATCAATTGTATGTGCAAAGCAACCACACCCATTCGATCGGCGCGTATCAGAGCCCCAAAACCGGGATAAAAATCGATTTCCGCCACTGTGCTCAAGGGAACCTTACTTCCATCCGGCAAAAGGATCGGCATGGCAAGGAGGTTTTCTATGGATTCCCGCTCTGCGCGTAGATGACGCACCTGAATTTTGATTTCCGAGCGACCACGGATGAAGCGTTGCGCTTCCTCGCCCAGATAGGCATGCCGGACCTGCTCGGCCAGATCCCTGAGACGCAACCCCAATCGCTCGCCATCCGGTTTGAGTTTAAGCCGCAACTCCGGTTTTCCGGGTTTGCGCGAATCGATCAGATCTGCGATGCCAGGATAACTCAATATCCTGGCCTTGACCGCATTGGCCGCAGCATTGAGCGCATTCGGATCCTGTGCGCGCAGTTCGATTTCCAGATCGATCAATTCTTTTTCCGTCGGGGTATGAAAGTCGGGTTGAAAGTCGCCAAGGTCACCAATGTGCTGGTACCAGCTTTTGATGATATCGCGGATGTGAAAGCGCTTGCGCGCTTCCGTCGTGAATTCGACATAGATTTGCGGGTCGATTTCATCCAAAACAACTTCAATGCCTTCTATCAATTTCGGCATGGCCGGACTGGGTTCGGGATTGAGATCCTTTTCGACGTTATCCAGTGCGTCGAGAAACTGCTGTACACGTCTTTGAGTTTCAGCATAGGGCGTTCCCAGCGGCGGCTTGAGATGCACATGAAACTCGGAATAACTGACATCTTCCTGCAAGCGGATATCGATATACTTGCCCTCGAACATTGCTATCCCAACCATCAGCAACGCAGCAAACACGGTGATCGTGGTATAACGCCATTCGATCAGCCGGTACAATAAAGGCTGATAGTGATCAGAAACGAAGACCGCCAACTTGTCATTGATGGCAGCCCTAATGCGCGCAAGTCTTTTTTCAAGGTTTGAAGATGTGGAATCGATAACAAGATGGGCGGGTAAAATCAACAGTGAATCCAGCAGCGAAAAGGCCAATGTGAGAATCATTACCGTGGCGACAGGTTTCATGAACTGAGTCGCCCAGCTGGGCTCGATAAAATAACCCGGCAGAAAAGCAATCAAGGTGATGGTTACCCCGAGCGTCACCGGAATGGCAACATCTTTCACACCATGAATAGCGCCGCGCAATCCTCGCATGCCTTGACTCTGCACATCGTGGATACGTTCACTGACAATGATCGCATCGTCGACCAGCACACCCACTGCCAGAATGAAGCCAAACAGGGAAAGCATATTGAGATTCGTACCGAATGCCGGCAGCAGCCAGAATGCGCCAAAAAACGAGAAAACGACGCCAGCCGCAGTCCAGAAAGCAACCTGCGTGCGTAAGAATAAAATCAATACCAGCACGACCAGACAAAAGCCGCTAATACCTTCAAAAGCCAGCCGATCGAGAAGTTCATCGAACGAGCGCGCATTATCACGACGGGTAATGACTTCGATTCCTTCGGGCAATTCCGGTGACAGCTTTTTAACATATTCCTTGACTGCTTTTGCCACTTCGACCAGATCATGCTGGGGGATGACCCAGATACTTTCTGAAGGTATGCCATCGCTGGTGTTATCAAAATGCTGATCGGCAAAGCCGTCGGTGACAGTTGCGATATCGCCCAGTCGCAATACACTACCGTCCGGGTGGGTGCGCAAAACTAAGTCAAACAACCTGGTGCGATCGTAAGCAGTATATTTGGAACGAAGTTGGAACCCTCCCGATTGCGCTTTGAGTTCGCCGCCGGGCAAATCGAGCGACCCTCTGCGTATCGCCTCGGCAATATCGGAAATGGTTAACTGGTGCTGCTTCAGGCGGATGGCCGAAACCTCAACGGCAATTTCATACGCCACCTTATTCCATAATGTCGCGCGGCGCACGCCGTCCAACATGCCCAGTTCGTCACGGATTTGTTCCGCCAGTTGCCGCAAGACCAGCTTATGTGCTTGTCCGCGCACCACAACCGTAATGGCCGGTGTTTCCCAGCCGACATCATCGATGTCGATCCGCTCCACCGCCTTCGGTAAATTTCGCAATGACTGAGTGCGGGCACGCACGCCATTGACGAAGGTCTGCATGTCATAACCCTGGACGATCTGCACCCGGATCTCACACTTGCCTTCAATAGCGGAAGTCTTAATCTGCTTAATTCCACGCAGGTCATGGATGACTTCCTCGATCGGAATGCACACACCTTCCTCGACTTCTGCCGGACCAGCGCCGGGATAAACGGCAGTCAATATCACCCATGGCGGGGAAAAACGCGGAAAGGCCTGTTTATCCATTTCCATCAGGCTGAGTATCCCGCCCAGAAACACAATGAACATGAGCAAGTTGGCTGCAACTGGGTTGGCGGCAAACCAGGCAAGTATTCCCGGAGATTGAACAGAATTCATGGTTTCTGGATCCGGTTATTGAGAATTTGAGGAGGAATTGTTTTGTGATTGTCCGGATCCGGAATCAGGTTCGACGATTTCATAGCGCAATCTGACTCCTTCGATGGGTGCCTGAATGGCATTGATCACGATCAGATCTCCTGCCGTAAGACCGTCTCTGACCAAGACATGATCGGTTTCGATCCGTAATAACCGGACAGGCCGGATACGTAATCGCCCTTCCGCATCGATCACGACAACAGCACGATTGGCATTGACGGCCTCACGCGGCAGTCTGAACAAGCCCATCTGTGCGCGGCCTTCGATTTCAGCTTGCACAAACAACCCGGGCAGAAAAGGTGAAACCGAATCTTTCATCATGTCTGCCGTATCGATTTCTGCGACAGCATGCAGCATGCCCGAGGTTTCATTCATGGCCCCTTCAAGCCGGGCGATACGCCCTTGCCATTGATACAAGGCACCGGAAAATTGTGCTGACAAGGTAACTTTGGGCGTGAATGTTTTATGCTGATTGCCTTGAACATGCGTGTTGATGGGCCATTCGACATATATCATCTGATCCGTGGTCAGCGGCAGGCGAACTTCGGCGACATCGATGGCATAAAGGCGGGCCAGTGCAGCACCAGGCTGTACGAATTGCCCCAATCCGGCCGACTTTTCGCGAATTTTCCCGGCAAAAGGCGCGCGCCATTCACAGCGGCTGCGCTGCAATCGCGCTTGTGCCACATCCGCTTCTGCTGCCTTTAATTTTGCGCGTGCTTCGGCCAATTGCGGTTTGCGTAACATCAGCGGCGTCGGTGGTTTTTCCTTCCCTAACACCTGCCATTCGTAACTGGCCTGATTGGCTTCTTCTTCTTCTCTCGCTAGGCGGTGTTTTGCCTCAGCGACCAGCGCCTGCGCTCGGATAATGGCATGATCGTAATCTCGAGGATCAAGTGCTACTAGAACATCTCCCGCCTTGAAAGCATTACCGGTCACGAACGCCGGATGCAGTTTGATGATCCGTCCCGCCACTTCGGATACCAGATCGATTTCGGTGCGTGGCGTGACGACACCTTGAGAATGCACGTTCAGGGCAAGCGTTTGCGGAATAGCGCGCATGACTTGCACCGGGGGCGTTTCATTTGCAGGCGAGGGTGACCCTGTTTCGGAGCGGATGGCTACCAGTGCCCAGGACATGACAGCACCGGACAGCAGAATGATGACAGGCAATGCGGCTTTCAGCTGTGAAGCGCGAACTTTCAAAAACTTCCTCCCAGAGCGAGATAGAGATTAATGCGATTATTCAACAGTTGCCGCTGAATAGTCAGATGTGCGCTCTGGGCGTTGAGTGTGCTGCGGTAACTATCCAGCAGGGTCAGAATCTGAATGTATCCATGACGATAGGAATACAGCGCCAGCTCCTGGCTGGCGCCAATTTGGTGTACCGCTTCCCTTAATGCGCTTTCCTGTTGAAGCAGCCATTCTTCTGCTGCCAAGGCTTGTTCAACTTCACGAAAGGCATTCAACGCAACTTCCTGATAGCGGTTATAGGCTTCCTGCACACGGGCTTGCGTAAGTTGAATCCCTCCGCGGATGCGGCCGCCCGTGAACAGCGGCTGGATTGCTCCAGCGAACACATTCCAGGCAGCTGTGCGGGGATCAACCAGATCTGTCAAAGCGACATCGCGCGTACCGCCCGCCGCTGTCAAGGTAATGCGTGGCAATAACAGCTTTTCGGCGCTTTCCAGCCGTGCATCGGCGGCGCGTAGACGCGTGAAAGCTGCAATCAGGTCCGGGCGCCGGGTGAGCAGGTCAGCGGGAAGTCCGGCCGGCAGAACCGGCGGCGAATCGGGAAGGGCTCGCCAGGCCTGCATCCCGGATGTTTCAGCAACCGCAACGGCAAGTTCGGGCAACGAACCGCCTGGGTAACGCCCCAGCAGTATCTCCAGTTGTCGGGTGATAAGCTGCATTTGGTTTTTCGCCTGAGCAAGCTGTGACCTGGCATTGGCCAGATCGGTCGACGCCAGCCGCACATCCAGTCCACGCGCCAAACCTCGTTCAAACCGGCCCTGAATCAAACTGGCAATGGTGCTGCGGTCAACCACCGACTGTTCGGCAACCTGGATTTGCAGCTTCGCTTCGAGCAATGCAAAATAACTTTGCGCGACACGTGCTGTTAGCGATAGCCGGGCGGCCTGGAAGTCGGCGCTGGCCGCATGCGCTTCTCGAACGGATGCTTCCCGGAAAGCGCGGATGCGTCCCCAGACATCCACTTCCCAGCTCAGATTAAACATGGTTTCAAATACGTTGAATTGTGCTGAACCAAACCCCGCGCTCCGTACCTGGGCTTGCTGATATCCCGGTGCAAAGGAGAGTTGCGGCCAAAGACCGGCACTGTCAATCCGCGCCTGGGCAATCGCTGCTTCTACCCGTGCGGCGGCGGACTTAAGATCGAAATTGCTCGTCAGTGCCCGATCCACTAACTGACTTAGAACAGGATCGTTGAATGAATCAACCCAGTTTTGCCTGGAAGGCTGGCTGGAATCGGAGGTATGGCTCCATACTAGCGGGATATGCACATCCAGATCACTTGCTTGGCGCTCCGGCGCCGTTTTGCAGCCGCCAAGAATCAGAAGGCATAACAGCACACCCCATCTTACCTGGTTCAGCATTATTCGAGCGTCGGGTCTGTTATGAATCCGATTTTTGTCAATCCGGCTTTTGCTGCCATACTCATGACGCGCGCAACATGCTCATAGTGCGCCATTTTGTCGGCGCGGATTTGCAATTCAGTATGCGGGGAATTTTCTGCCGATTGCATAAAACGCGGCATTAGCAGCTCGGGCATCACGGTCTCACCATTCCAGAAATATTCCCCGTTGGCTTGAATTACGAATTCAATAGGTTCCGGTTTGGTCGTGCTGGGTTCAGTGCTTGCTTTAGGTAACTCGATCTTCACGGAGTGCGTCAGAAGTGGTGCAGTGATGATGAAGATGATCAGCAGCACGAGCATGACATCAACGAGCGGCACCACATTGATTTCTGACAAGGCTTTCTGATCCTGATAGCTGTTTCCGCCACCGAAAGCCATTATCTTCCCCCTTCTAAAACGGGGGAGGTTCCAGCAGGATTTTTAGGCTGCGGATTTTGACTGTCCGCTACGATCACTCTGGTACCATCACCAGTATTGTTGCCAACCGTAACGATCATATATAAATCGTGTGCAAACGCATCCAGTTTCGCCATCCAAAGGCGATTACGCCTGATGAAGGCGTTATAGGCCAATACCGACGGAATGGCCACAGCCAATCCCAAGGCGGTCATGATCAAGGCTTCACCGACGGGTCCGGCTACTTTATCCAGAGTGCCTTGACCGGAAAGGCCGATTTGAATGAGCGCATGATAAATCCCCCAGACCGTACCGAACAGCCCGATATAAGGTGCGGCGGAGCCTGCTGTCGCAATCAGGGTAAGGCCATTCTCAATCCGGGTTGCTTCCTGATCGATGCCATTCCGCAGTGTGCGTGTCAATAATTCATCCGCTCCACCCGTTATTGCATGCGCTCTCAGACTAGGTTTCTGCAAGCTATTTTCAACTTCGAACGCCAATTTTGCCAGATGCGCAAACACATTGTCCGGGGAGGTATCCTTAATTTCTGTTTTCAATGCCTGTAGAGAATCGGTGTTCCAAAATCGTTCCAGGAAAATATTGGCATGCCGGGTGGCGATGGCGTTACGGATACTTTTCGTGACAATCAGGTACCAACTGGCAAGCGATAACGACAGCAATAAAATAGCTACACTCATTCCCACATGGTCAATATGATGCAGAAAATGAGATAAGCCGAGATGATTATCCATAAGATTAATTTCCTTGAAGTACAAAATTAAAAGGTTGCAGAGCAACGGCCTGCACCGGCTGTCCATCGCGCAATGCAGGTCGGCAGCGCCAGGTTTTTACTGCTGCGAGCGCCGCATCATCAAGACGGGAGTAACCGCTGCTGTTGACGATGTGGGTGTGACTGACACGTCCCGATTCGTCGAGTTCTACTCGCACTACCAATCGTCCTTCTTCTCCTAAACGCCGTGAGTGTGCCGGATAGTCCGGCGCACGCAACTCCGGACAGGAGACAGACAATTCGGATGCGAGCGTGACTGGACCCGTCTGCATCTGTTCGGGACGAGTACCTGTCACGGACTGTGCTGCTTGTTGTTGTGCCGACTCTGGTTCATCGATAGATTCCTGTGAAAGAGACGGCGCCACAAAGCTTTCCTCGGGAAGAGCGGGTGCACTGGATGCCAATTGCTGGCGTTTGAGCTGAGGCGGTGTTTTTTTAATCGTTTTGGGTTTTTCCGGCGGACGCGGAACCGGTTCTTCCTTTAAATCAACTTGAGGCGCCTCGGGCGCTTCAATTTTCGATCGTGGCGGCGTGATGATCTCAGCAGTCAGTATCACCGGCTGCGAACTCACGGCAGGAAAGCGGTGATGCCACATACCATAAAACACGGCGGCATGCAGCGTGAATGCAAATAGAAAACTGCCCGTGGAAATCATTGAAATGGATGAATTGCGTGTTGTTTGAGCCATACCGCAACCACCTTTCATAACAAATGCAGGCTGGCACGCGCCTGCCGTTTTTTCATCCAGATGATAATCCCGGTAACGGCCAGCATGGCAATGACTAGGCCAAGGATACACACGAAAATGCGATAGGGTAGGCCGAAAATATTCCCCATATGCAAGGCGTAAAGCAAACTGGTCACGGTATTGCCGGTGTATTGTCCGCTCGGTAACAGAATAAATTTGAATTCGCCCGTATCGGCATCAAGAAATAGCTGAGTATTTCCACGCCGGTCCTGGATATCGCGCGAACTGCGCACCGCATAGTTATAAACACCATGTTCGCGGTCCAGGCGTAGGCTAACGACTTGCAGAATGACGAAATGATGTATTTTTGCTTGCTCATCCATGAGCTGCTCACCGATCACTTGTGCCTGCCGCCAATTCAGTTTTGGTTCTTGTAACGGTTTATTCAGTCTAGGCAATTCCGTCCACGGTGCTTTGTAATCGAATACAGTCCGGGTCGTCCAGGTATAGACCGTGTCCCACAGATTCATATACACGCTGGACCACGCAAAAATGAACAGGATCGCCCACAACCACAGCCCACTGGCGCGATGCAGGTCAAAATTGAGCTTGTAACCGCTCGTTTTCAAACGGATTTTCCAGGCTGGTTGCCAACGTTGACACCAGCTTTTAGAAGTATTTTCCTTGGAGAGAGGAGGGGTGCTTTTTCGCCGCTGAGGAAGTGTCAAATAAAATCCGACGAAACAATCGATAGTCCATATCAGGGCACAGATACCCAGCACCCACATGCCGAAACTGCCTAGTGCCAGGTTGTAATGCAGCATGTAAATAAAAGGCATGACATTGATCATTCCCTGCGAGATCGCGCCAAACTGGCGCCGGCCTAGCTCTTCGCCGGTATAAGGATCGAAAATCAGCTGATCAAACCCAAGCTTGTAGGATTGATCGTTACTATCGGAGTGCTGCTCCATAATGACTAATGTCGCTTCCTGATTGGCTTCCATTAGTACTGTGTTAACCCGGCCATGTGGAACTCGCTGTTCTGTTAATTCCGCGAATGAAGCCATATCCAGCTTACTTCCCAGAGCTTGCTTGGGATATAGCTGAGGATTGATCAAACGTTCCAGTTCTGGATAGAAAGCCAATAAACTGCCTGTCACCGCCACGATAATCAGAAAGGCAGCCATAACCAGACCTGCCCAGCGGTGGAGCAGAACCCAAAAATGACGAGACATTGCTTCTTTCTCCTGCTTTAAATTTTTTAGTTATATATGCTATGACGTTCGAGTAGCCAAAAACCGGACATCTTTTTTTGAAAAATTACGAACAGCATTTGATGCCAAAAATCTCAGCACTTCAGACGTATCGCCCCATAACGATGAAGGGAGCGCCGGGATGGACGCCAAGCCGCGGGGCGATATTGAATTCGGGATGGGTGGAAGAGGAATATGATTTGACGACGCACATACAGCAAATTGCTACGTCGAGTTCCGGGTTAACGATGACCAATGCTGATATTGCGGTGATTTGATTTTTATGTCTAGGCTAATTAGCCTATTAGCCTGGGTTCCTCAATTCGAGGTAGGTTATTCATGACTTTTCTATAGAAGATGGTAAATGTCGCTTATAATCCATTCGCTGATGCAAAATGCGAACAATCAAAATGCCATTGTCTTCGGGTAGATAAAACACAACATGAGCTTGGTGTTCATGTCGCCTTAGTTTCGGGGCAAGATCATCAGCACTTCGGCCTAATTGAGGATTTTCAGTTAGAGTTTCAAAGCAATTCTTGAAACTATCCAGATAAATGCGAGCTCGTTCAGTGCCAAAATTCTGAATGGTAAAATCGGCAATATCCGAAAGATCGGTTACTGCCAGATTCGTTAAGTGGAATTTAGCCACGTATATTTTTAGAACGTCGCTCTGCCTCTTCCCAAATTTCACCGACAGTTTTATTGCTTACACCACTATCCAGTCCTTCCTGGATTGCTTGTTTCAATGCCAGAAATTGAGCATTTTGTTCCTGGTCACGACGTACTAGATCGCGGATATATTCACTATCATTCGTGAAACCACCAGCGGTAATTTGGGTTTTAATCCATTGATCTTGCTTGTCCGTTAACGTGATAGTTTTACGTATAGTCCCCATATTAGCTCTCTGCTATCAAGTAAATTAATCATACTATTGATGCCACATAGCATACTATTACAGATTCTGTGTGATTTCCACCAGTTCTGCACTTGGTTCGGAGACTCCGAATACAAGATAGCCCCCATTAGTGTTGTTGGAGAAGGCGATAAGATGCTCGATTAGTCGTTCACGTTTCTCCGACAGCCCAACTTTCCAGTCCAACTCATTAATCTCATGCGGAACAGGTTCACGACAAGCTTTTAACCATGAGGTAGCTTGAGTAATCCAATGTTTATCCATGTGATAAAACCCGATTGATTATAAAGAAAAAAACACTAAGTTCCGTTTCCCCATGTGATAAAAATTTCATTAAAAAATCACGAAAAGTCTAAATATCACATACCAAAAATATTCGCGTTCTGGAAAAAATCTGGCATCCTCGCTTTTGATACTCTTGTATCTCTCTAAAGGAGATAAATCCATAATCTATTAGTCTAAGTCAAAATATAAAAAATAGCGCTAAGTGATATATGCGGCAGGCCAGAACCTGTAAGACAAACAGCTTCGAGCAACCCCATATTCCAATTGTGAGGTATGTTGTCAAAAATGGAGTCCATAGGTTTAAGCAGCGAGTAGATTTGCATAGTATTGCTGCTGGATTATGGGCTGCTTGCCGAGAAAATTCTGCCATGCTTCACAAGTACAGGATTGGCGATGAACCAAAACACTCACTTAAGCAATCACCCCACTTTGTCCAGCATGCGCTGACGGGATACGTTTACGAGGAGC
>WBZQ01002466.1_pt1 | contig 11876 bp, 6 predicted proteins | sample 5204251 | NCBI WGS metagenome assembly WBZQ01 (sample SAMN12412402, study PRJNA552823) | activated sludge metagenome | isolation source: activated sludge from nitrification reactor of wastewater treatment plant... | place: USA: Virginia | collected 2017-09 | reverse complement strand
CTGGTGGCGGGCGTCTATGAACAGGAGATCGATCGCGAAAGTGCTTTCGAGATGCTGCAAGCGCGAGCGAGCAACCGGATGGATTCTGTCGACTCCCAGAAGGAAACAGTCGAAAACGAGCAGAATTCCCGACCGGGTGGTTTGCTGGACAGTTTGGGTAACTTGGGCGGTCTGGGTGATTTGCTGGCAGATAAACCTGGCAAACGTGGTGGAGTCCGGCGTGAGAGTGTGGTTGAAGCCTTTGCCAAAAGTGCCGCTCGTTCGGTGGGGTCGTCACTGGCACGCGAAATTACGCGCGGTTTGCTGGGTTCCTTGCTGGGACAGAAACGGCGCTGATTCTTCGTGCATCGATGCGAACAGGCTAGGTGCATTGCGATGCCGGATTGCACGCAGCATGACTTGGTACTGTCGTTTTCAGCGTATTCCTGGTACTTACCGGAAAAATAAGATCAAGGATTCACTGATACAGACGGACACTATTTTTTATTCCTCAAATCACTGAGCAATATCCATGCACGATATGTCCTTCTATCAGCAGTTATTTGAGGCCAGCCCCCACCCTTATATGATTTTGGGAGCGGACGATCGTTTTACCATCATGGCGGTCAATGAACGCTATCTCCAGGTGACCAACAGGGAACGTGCAGCCATGGTCGGACGGGGGTTGTTTGAGGTGTTTCCGAACGACCCGAATGATCCTCAGAGTACCAGTGTCAGCGATCTGCGCGCATCACTGCACCGTGTCATCAACAGCAAGCAGGCCGATGTGATGAGCGTGCAGCAATACGATATCACTGCGACCGATGGCAGTGCCGAGTTCGTGCGCAAATACTGGAGTCCGGTCAATACGCCGGTGCTGGATGCGCAGGGAAATATAACCTGCATCATTCATCATGCCGAAGATGTGACCGAATTCATTCTCGACCGCGAGCGCGCCGTTCAGAATAATCAAGACAGTCAAGCTCTGCTGCATACCGTATCTGCCCGGGCGGAACGCATGCAGGCCGAAATCATGCAGCGCACTGCTGAAGTGAAGGTGGCCAATCGTGCCTTCAAAGATGCCATGGAGGAATTGTCGCGCCTCAACGTGCATCTGACCGAACTGGATCAGCTCAAGTCAAAGTTTTTTGCCAATATCAGTCACGAGTTGAGGACACCGCTGACGTTGATTCTGGCGCCGCTGGAAAAAAGACTGCTGCAACTCTCCGGAGATGATCAGGCAGTTACGGAACGGCGCGAAGTCGAGATGATGCTGCGTAATGCCCGGCTGATGTACCGGCATGTCACCGATTTGCTGGAAGTGGCGAAACTTGAGGCCGGTCGCGTCAAACCGCATTGGGCGCGATTTGATCTGGCGAGAATGGTAAGGACCACAGCCAGTCTTTTTGAGTCGTTGGCCAATGAGCGGCAGATCGTCTATGAAATCATTGCAACCACCCCGCTGATGATCGAGAGCGATAGCGAGAAACTGCAGCGTGTGTTGCTGAATTTATTGTCCAATGCCTTCAAGTTTACACCCTGTGGCGGTCACATCTCCGTCCGGCTTGAGCAAGGCGAAGATCAAGTGCAACTGGCCGTTCAGGATGACGGGCCTGGCATTCCCATGGAATCGCGAGAACAGGTTTTTGACCGTTTCATGCAAGTCGAAGGTGCTGGCAAGCATCACCACGGTGGTACCGGTCTGGGACTGGCCATCGTCAAGGAATTTGTCGAACTGCTGGGTGGTCGCATCGAATTGCGCGAATCTCCCGGTGGTGGTGCCTTGTTCGTCGTGGATCTGCCGTTCAAGGCGCCGGCCGGTTCCATTCTGCTCGATACCCCGAGTGAACTGGATGCCATTCTGGTGCATGAAACTATCGATGAACTCAATCCACAACCAGTAGCGGCTGTGACGCCGACTTTGACTTTGACCGGTAAGCAGGTGCTGGTGCTGGTAGTGGAAGACAATGCCGACTTGAATCAATTCGTTTGCGAGGTGTTGCAACCGCATTATCAAGTGGCATCGGCCCGGGATGGTAAACAAGGCCTGGAGCAGGCGATAGCGTTGATTCCCGATTTGATTCTGACTGACATCATGATGCCGAAGATGAATGGCGATCAAATGGTGAAGGCTCTGCGACAGCAGCGTGCCTTATCGAATGTGCCGATCGTGGTGATGACGGCCAAGACCGATGACGAGCAGCGCATCGAGTTGCTCAGGAACTACGTGCAGGATTATCTTGATAAACCTTTTGTCGTGCCGGAATTGTTGTTGCGGGTGGATAGATTGGTTGCCCAGCGCCAGCGTATCCAGGAACAGATCCAGGAGAGCGAAGCGCGATTTCAGGCTACTTTTGAGCAGGCGGCCGTCGGTATTGCTATCAAGTCGCCTGAAGGGCACTGGATGAGGGTTAACCATAAATTGTGCGAAATTGTCGGGTATACCGCAGCCGAGTTGACCGATCTGAATTTTCAGGATCTGACGCATGCCGATGATCTGCAGATTGAACTGGATCGGATCGGGCAGGTACTGGTCGGTACGATTTCGACGTACTCGCTGGAGAAACGCTATCGCCGCAAGGATGGTAGCTGGGTCTGGATCAATGTGACGGCTTCGATGGTGCGCAAGATCAATCAGACCCCGAATTATTTCATTGTCATTGTCGAAGACATTCAAGCGCGGAAAGAGATCGAGGCCGATTTCAGCGAAGCCAAGCGCATTGCGCATTTGGGACACTGGAAATGGGATTTGCGCACAAATGTCCATACCTGGTCGGAAGAGGTGTACCGCATTTTCGGCCGGGATTTGCAGTTGCCACCAGCAAGCTATGAAGAAGTGCAGCAGTATTATGTGCCTGCAAGCCGGGAGAATCTTACTGTGAAAGTCGAGAGCTGTCTGACACAGGGCGTGGCACTACGGTTTGATGCTGAATGCATTCGGTCGGATGGCGAGCACTGTTGGGTTACGGTGCGCGGCGAAGCCGAACGGGATGCTGAGGAACGTATCGTGGGACTGCATGGCATGATACAGGACATTACCGAACGTAAGAAGGCCGAGATGGTTTTGCAGGAGAGTCGGGAGCGACTCAAGCTGTTCATCGACTACGCCCCGGCTGCACTAGCCATGTTCGATCGTGAGATGTGCTATCTGGCGCTGAGTCAGCGTTGGCGCAGAGATTTTCAGCTGGGTGATGAAGAAGTATTGGGTTTATCGCATTACGCCATTTTTCCGGAAATAGGAGAAACGTGGAAGGATATCCATCGTCGCAGTCTGGCAGGTGAGATCATACGCGCCGATGAGGATTTCTTTGAACGCGCTGATGGGCATTCATACTGGTTGCGCTGGGAAGTGCGACCCTGGTATCAGGTTAACGGCAATGTCGGTGGGATCGTCATTTTTACCGAGGACATCACGGTGCAGAAACAGGCCGAAGAAGCCATGCGGCAGTTCAATGCGACACTGGAACGACGCATTGCCGAACGTACCGCCGAGCTCAACGCATTGAACCAGTCGCTGGAAAGTTTTGTATATTCGGTTTCACATGATCTCAAGGCGCCATTGCGGGGGGTCGAAGGCTACAGCAGACTGTTGCAGGAAGATTATGGTGAGCAACTGGATGAAGAGGGCCGGGTATTCATTCGGAACATTCGATCCGGCGTGGCGCGCATGAATGAGTTGATCACCGATCTGTTGACGTATTCGCGCATGGAAAGGCGCAAGCTCGAATCAGGTACGCTCGATCTGACGGCACTGGTTGAACAGGCTCTGCGGGATTGTGCGCAAGAAATAGCGGTACAGCGAATCGAAGTCCTGAATCACCTGCCGCCGCTTGGCGTGTATGGTGACCGCGAGGGCATCCTGCTGGTGTTGCGGAATCTGCTGGAAAACGCGATCAAATTTTGCAAGCATGCGGCGCATCCGTGTATCGAGCTCGGCTCTTCCCATGAGGATCAGTCGGTTACGTTGTGGATTAAGGACAATGGCATCGGTTTCGACATGAAGTATAATCAGCGCATTTTTGAAATTTTCGAACGTTTGCATCGGCAGGAAGATTATCCGGGTACCGGAATTGGACTGGCTCTGGTCAGAAAAGCTATGGAACGGATGGGTGGCGAGGTTTGGGCGCAAAGTGCGTCGGGACAGGGGGCCACTTTCTTTTTACGGCTACCGGCTGTATCACAAATTCAAAACTGATTGAGAGGATGAGTAAGATGTGTGCGTGTCCGCCGATTATGTTGGTTGAAGATAATCCACTGGATGTCGATTTGACACTCCGCGCATTTCAGCGGCGCAAGCTAGCCAACCCGGTAGTGGTAGCACGTGACGGTGAGGAAGCACTGGCCTGGGTGGCGCGCTGGGAAGCCGGGGAGATGAAACCGGCTGTTATTCTGCTCGATCTCAATATTCCCCGGATCGATGGTTTGGCCGTGCTGCGCACGATGAAAACGCATCAAACGCTGCGCCGTATACCGATCGTCGTGCTCACGACATCCAGTGAGGACCGGGACATGCATGCTGCTTACGACCTTGGGGTCAATTCGTATATTGTCAAGCCTGTGGATTTCGACAGTTTCATGGATGTAGCGCAGCAAATCGAGATGTATTGGTGTGCATTGAATGACCTGCCCAAGTGATCGACATGCGCGTACTCTATATCGAAGACAGCGAGTATGATGCCGACCTGACCCGGCGTGCCCTGACGCGTACTGCACCCGAGATCGAGTTGTGTGTCGTGACTTGTTTGGCCGAGGGATTGCGTTGCCTGGATCAGGCAGATCGATACGATGTCGTATTGACCGATTTGTCATTGCCTGGTGGTTCCGGTCTGGAAGTGCTGGCCCTGATCAGGGAACGGCGACTGCCGGTGGCGGTGGTAGTGATCACCGGGTCCGGTGATCACGATTCTGCCGTGGCCGCGATGCGGGCTGGTGCAGACGATTACCTGATCAAGCAGGATGATTATCTGGAGCGATTGCCGCGTACCTTGTGCGATGCGTTAACGCGATTCCGCAGCAGCAGCCCCAGCAGTCGCAGTCATCAAGTGCTGCAAGTGCTGTGTGTCGAACATAACGACTTTGATGTGGATCTGATGCTCAGGCATCTTGCGTTGCACGCTCCGCATATTCATTTGACGGTCGTAGCGGATGCAAACGAAGCGCTGAGTCTGCTGCGTCATCGGGATGCAAGAGCCATCGCATTCGATGCGCTGCTGATCGATTATCATCTGCCAGGAATGGATGGACTCGAACTGGTTACGGTATTGCGTAACGAACTCAAACTGAGCACACCGATCGTGCTGGTGACCGGTCAGGGTAGCGAGATGGTGGCAGCGCGTGCGCTGCACCTGGGTGTGGATGAGTATTTGTCCAAGCATGAAGGCTATCTGTTTGAAATACCGGCCACTTTGGAGAAAGCGCAGCGGCAGAGCGAACTGGCCCGTGAACGCGTCAATCTCCAGCAAATCAGTCTGCGACTCACGCGTTTACTCAGTGCCAGCTCTATCATTCTGTATAACCTGCGGTTTACTGAAGGTACATTGCAAGCGGTCTGGGTCAGTGAAAACATTCAGCGCCTGATGGGCTATGAACCCGAAGAAGCCCTGGTACCCGGTTGGTGGGATGCGCATGTCCACGCGGATGATCGCGAATCTGTCCTGGCTAAGCAATCCACGTTAATGACCGAAGGGCAGTTGAAGCACGATTACCGTTTCATGCATCGTGATGGACGGACAGCCTGGATTCGGGATGAACTCCGATTGATTCGCGATAGTGCCGGTATGCCGATGGAAATCGTAGGGGCATGGCTGGATGTCACGGAACAGAAGCAATCCGAACTGATCAATCAGGCACGGCAATCAGCCCTGAATCATATTGTGACGCAACATTCGCTGACGGAAGTACTTAATGACATTGCGCAACACCTTGAAGCCATCAAGCCGGAAATGCTGGTCTCGATTCTGCTGCTGGATGCGCATGGCGGACGCTTAAGGCACGGCGTCGCTCCCAGTCTGCCAACGGACTATAATGCGGCGGTCGATCAATTGCAGATCGGTCCGGGGGTAGGGTCCTGTGGTACCGCTGCGTGGTCAGGTGAGTCGGTCATTGTGGCTGACATCGATCATCATCCCTATTGGCAGTCGTATCTGGACTTGACGCAAAAGGCCGGTTTGCATGCCTGCTGGTCGGTGCCATTTAAAAATGAAACCGGCGCTGTGTTGGGTACGTTTGCCATTTACCATCGTACGCCACGTGAGCCCGCACCCACCGATCTGGCTTTGATTAATGAGTTTGCCTGTATCACGGCACTAGCTGTGCAAAAAGTACGCGCTGCGGAGACACTTCGGCAGGCGGCCGCGGTCTTTGCATCCACGCGTGAAGGTGTGGTCATCACCGATCTGCAGCCCAGTATTCTGGCGGTCAATCGTGCCTATACCGAAATCACCGGCTACAGCGAAGGGCAAGTGCTGGGGAAAAATCCGAGAATCATCCGTTCCGGGCGCCATGATGAAATCTTTTATCAGGCGATGTGGGCCAGCTTGCACAGTGTTGGACACTGGCGCGGCGAAATCTGGAATCGCCGCAAGAATGGCGAGATTTATCCACAGTGGTTGACTATCAGCACCGTGTGCGACGAAGGCGGTAAACCGAATAATTATGTCGGTGTGTTTACCGATATCACACAAATGAAACAGTCCGAAGCACGACTGACGCATCTGGCGCACTACGATCCGCTCACCGGCCTACCTAATCGCCTGCTGGTGCAATCCCGCCTGCAACATGCCATCGAACGGGCACAGCGGCACCATCATCGGGTGGCCGCATTGTATGTCGATCTGGATCGTTTCAAAAACGTCAACGACAGTCTAGGGCATCCGGTCGGCGATGAGTTGCTGATCATGCTGGCGGCACGCATGAAGAAGCGGTTGCGCGAAGAAGATACATTGGCCAGGCTTGGGGGAGACGAGTTCCTGCTGATGCTGGAAGATATCAAAGAGCCCCGCGAACCGGCCAAACTGGCACAGAATCTGATGAGTCTGTTGTCATTGCCGTTCATTCTGCCTAGTGGTCATGAAATCTTTATCAATGCCAGTATCGGCATCAGCCTGTTTCCCGATGATGCCAGTAGTGTCACGGAGTTGATACAACACGCGGATATGGCCATGTATCAGGCCAAGCAGGAGGGGCGCGGTACTTATCGCTACCACACCGAAGCCCTGAGTATCGCCGCCAATGAACGTTTGCTGATGGAAACCCGGTTGCGGCAGGCGTTGGCCAGTGAGGAATTCGTGTTGCATTATCAGCCGTTGATCGATGCCCGCAATCAGCAGGTAGTGGGTGTGGAAGCGCTACTGCGTTGGCAACCACCGGATCGGGCAATGGTAGTGCCAGGGAAATTCATTCCGGCTGCCGAAGAAACCGGTTTGATCGTTCCGCTGGGGGAATGGGTGCTGCGGGCAGCTTGTCTGCAGGGAAGAGCGTGGATCGATGAGGGTTTGCCGCCGCTGGTGATGGCAGTGAATCTGTCGGTGCGGCAATTTCAGTCGGAAAACCTCGTTCGATTCATCCAGCAGGTGCTGGCCGAGACGAATTTTCCGGCAGCCCTGCTAGAGCTCGAACTGACAGAAAGCATGTTCATGGAGCATGCCGAACAATCCATTGACACCTTGAAAACACTCAAGGCGTTGGGGGTTCGGCTGGCGATCGATGACTTTGGTACGGGCTATTCTTCACTGACTTACCTGAAGCGCTTTCCGATCGATAAGCTGAAAATCGACCAGAGTTTTGTGCATGGACTGGCAGAAGATCTCAATGATCGCGAGATTGCCGCCACCATCATCGCCATGGCGCGTGGCCTGAAATTGAAAGTGCTGGCGGAAGGTGTGGAATCGCAGCAGCAATTGGCGTTCTTGCAACAGCATGGCTGCGATTATTATCAAGGCTATCTGTTTCATAAACCTGTGCCCGCATCCGAGCTGGAAAGCTGGTTGCGTGATGGAACCGTCATTCGGTAACGGGTATTCGGTTCATCTTTGTCATTGGGGAATTCATGTCATCGACCAGTCGGCTGTTCTATATCCACGATCCAATGTGCAGTTGGTGTTATGCCTTTAATCGGAGCTGGGCTGCGCTGCGTCGTGATTTGCCGGCGCAGATCGAAGTGGTGTACGTCGTCGGGGGATTGGCGCCGGATACTACCGAGCCCATGCCGCTGGTGGTGCGCACGATGGTGCAGCAGGCCTGGCAACGTATCGAGCAAACCGTGCCCGGAGTTCGTTTCAATTGGGATTTCTGGTCGTGTACGACCCCGATGCGTTCGACCTATCCAGCCTGTCGGGCAGTTCTGGCGGCAAAACGGCAGCGCACGGATTGTGATGCCGAGATGATCGGGGCGATTCAAACGGCCTACTACCAGTGGGCCATGAATCCTTCCCTGACGGAGACCCTGTGTGCTTGCGCCCACGAAATCGGTCTGGATGTCGAGCAATTTCGCATCGATCTGGCCAGCACGCATGTCGAGGCTGCCTTGCAACGCGACCTGCAACTGGCACGCGAGTCAGGGGTGCATTCCTATCCGTCGTTGCGGCTGGAGCATGGGCAAACCCTGGTGCCGATTACAATCGATTATCTGGATCACCGGTCCATGCTCGATGCCATCAATGCGTGTCTGCACGCGAATCACTGATAGGTTCTGTTGGCGTGCCATGAATCGATCGCAGTGCTTGCTTCACTGATGGGTCGTGTGGGCGAGCATGCGTAGATCATTTTCCCAGTTTTTCAACTTGTCCCGGGCGTGATGGCGCTGCACGGTCGTGGTGCTGTTGTGTACCTCGGCAATGAACGCGCAGTTGTAATCGGCTAACTGTATCTGGTAAGCGCGGTACTGCGGATGGCTGGATCGTTCAAGGTGTTCGATCAAGGTGCGCAAAACTGCAACGATGTCGTCGGTGTTGCCGGGTTCCGCTGCAAGCTGGCGCAACGATTGCAGCGTTTCCTGCTGGCGCCGCTGACGTTCGTCCAGCCAGGCTTCGGGGTTGTAAGGCGAAGTCTGGATGCGGGTGGCAATGAGCGCATGCTGTGATTCACTGATGGGGCCATAGATGTTCTCGACGCGTTTGACGGTCCGCTGGATCGAGGCTTGCAGGCGTTCAGCGGGTTGTGGCTGCAGGAAATCCTGGCGAAATTCCTCGTTGACCTTGGCGTAGCGTCGTTCAAGGTGATCGAGCTGTGCGGATTCGAGTGTAGGAATCAGCGGTGCACCCAGCGCCAGCATACGATCCAGCGCCGGGGCAATGGTCTGGCGGAACGATTCGACCGTCGTGCAGATCTGCTGTGCAGTGGCCGGATCGTCGAGGTTGCTGCGCAAGTTGGCCAGCCATGTTGCATAGCCTGTCAGTTGGGTGTGGCGATGCCAGCGAAACCACTGCTGGATTGCTTCCTTGACCTGCGGTGTCTGCTGCGGATTGAAATCGACATAACTATCGAGCCACCACCAGAACAGATGCGGTCCCTGGCCATAACCCAGGCGCAGCATACTGCAACTGTTGAGCAGCAGAACCAGGATGATCAGGACAAGCCTGGTGTGCCATGCGAGTTGGCAATCCGGTGAAGTGCTGTGCGCTGACGATCGATGGTTAGCGCGGCGTGACATCAGGGCGAACAGGCCGGGGAACATGCTTCAGGCACCGGAAAAGAACCGTTTGATTGCTGCCATGAAACCGCCCGCGTCGGCTGCCGTATTGGCTGCCTTGCTGCGCAGCAGTTGCTCCAGTGTGCGCTGGTAGATTTTCGACAGCTGTTCTAGATCGCTGACGTCGACATGCTCGTTGAGCTTGTGGATGGTGGCATTGCGGGGGCCGAATTCGATCACCTGCGGGCAAATGTCGGCAATGAAACGTCCATCCGAGGTTCCGCCGGAGGTGGACAGTTGCGGCTCGATGGTGGTGACTTCGGTGATCGCGGCGCACAAGGCATCGGCCAGTTCAGCCCTGGGGGTCAGGAATGGTTTGCCGGACAGCTCCCAATCCAGATCGTACTGCAAGCCGTGCCGGTCGAGAATCTCATGCACCCGGCTTCGCAGTGCTTCCACCGTGCTGGCGGTGGAGAAACGGAAGTTGAACAGCAGGTTCAATGTGCCCGGAATGACATTGGTAGCGCCGGTGCCGGCATTGATGTTGGAAATGTGCCACGTGGTCGGCGGAAAATATTCATTGCCCTGATCCCATTCGGTCTGCGCCAGTTCGGCAATCACCGGTGCAGCCAGATGAATGGGGTTTTTGGCCAGATGCGGATAGGCGATGTGGCCCTGGATGCCGTGCACGGTCAGGTTGCCCGATAGCGAACCGCGGCGGCCGTTCTTGATCGTGTCACCCAGTTTGTCGGAACAGGTGGGTTCGCCAACAATGCAGTAATCCAGTAATTCGTTACGTGCTTGCAGTGTTTCCACTACCTTGATCGTGCCATCGACCGCGACGCCTTCTTCATCGGAAGTCACCAGCAAGGCGATCGAGCCCTGATGGTTGGGATGCTGCGCCAGAAATGCCTCGATGGCGGTGATGAAAGCGGCGAGTGACGATTTCATGTCGGCAGCGCCGCGACCATACAGTCGTCCATCGCGGATGGTGGGGGTGAACGGATCGCTGTCCCATTGTTCCAGTGGACCTGTCGGCACAACATCGGTGTGTCCGGCAAAGCACAGTACTGGCGCTGTTTCGCCGCGTCTGGCCCAGAAATTGTCGACTTCACCGCAGCGCATGCGCTCGATCCGAAATCCCAGTGCTTCCAGGCGGCCGATCAGGATTTCCTGGCATCCGCCATCGGCGGGAGTCAGCGAACGGCATGAGATCAGGGTTTGGGCAAGTTCTAACGTGTCATTGGACATGGTATGTTTCCTTTATGCGTGAAGGCGAGTGACGGTGGTCACCATCTGGATTGCACGGCAGGCAAGTCACCCAGCCTCGGGATTGATGAAGGATATGTACTCGCAAGTACACTTGAAACTGTCAGTTTGTTGAGCAGATGATGGATTGTACACATCTGATCGAAGTCTTGCACTGTGGGTGCAGACTATGTTTAACTTGATCTGGTTCAACTCATTACGAGGAAATTGATCATGCTCGAATTTCTCTTCACTGTCATCCTGTTTTTGGTTGTAATCGCTGGTGTGGTTCTGGGGATTCCCATGATTCGCCGGTTCCTGGTTTCAAATCACATTCTTAAACTGTTTCGCACCATGCTGCCGCAAATCTCGCAAACCGAGCAGGAAGCGCTGGATGCAGGCACGGTCTGGTGGGAAGGTGACTTGTTTAGCGGCAAACCCGACTGGAAGAAATTGCTGGCCTATCCCAAACCGCAGTTGACGGCTGAGGAACAGGTTTTTCTCGATGGTCCGGTGGAGCAGTTATGTGCCATGCTGGATGAATGGAAAATAACGCACGAGCTGAAGGATCTGCCACCGGAAGTCTGGCAGTTCATCAAGGATAAGGGATTTTTCAGTCTGATCATTCCCAAGGAATACGGCGGCTATGGTTTTTCGGCACTGGCGCATTCCGAAGTCGTCATGAAGATTGGTTCACGCAGCGGCACCGCAGCCGTAACCGTGATGGTGCCCAATTCGCTCGGACCTGCCGAACTGCTGCTGCACTATGGTACCGAACAACAGAAAAATCACTATTTACCGCGGCTGGCCAAAGGGCTCGAAGTTCCCTGTTTTGCCCTGACTTCACCCGAAGCCGGTTCGGATGCCGGTGCGATGCCGGATTTTGCGGTGGTATGCCGTGGTGAATTCGAAGGGCAATCCGATGTGCTGGGGATGAAGGTGACCTGGGATAAACGCTATATCACGCTCGGACCGGTCGCCACCCTGCTTGGATTGGCTTTCCGTCTGCACGATCCGGATC
>WBZQ01002465.1_pt1 | contig 11876 bp, 8 predicted proteins | sample 5204251 | NCBI WGS metagenome assembly WBZQ01 (sample SAMN12412402, study PRJNA552823) | activated sludge metagenome | isolation source: activated sludge from nitrification reactor of wastewater treatment plant... | place: USA: Virginia | collected 2017-09 | reverse complement strand
CGCGGTGCCCAGCCGGTTGGAACTCACACCCTCCAGCCGCATGGCGACGCGGGCGCGTCGCACCCCCATCTCGGTGCCGAACCCGAGGGATGACTCGGCGGTCGTGGTCCACCCGGACATCGTCGTTTCCTGGATGACATCGAAGCGGCCATCGGCGGCGGGCACGATCGTGCCCTGGCTCACGTAGCGTTCGATCCGCTGGGCCTGCTTGTCGTCGTCGATCCGCATGTCCAGCACGATGTCGCGTGCATCGAGCGTGAAGGACGATCGCCGCCGCATCTCGGGATCGATGACCGCGCGAATATCCCGCTCCCCGACCTGGAACCGCGCGTCGATCAGCGGCATGAGACCCCTGTCTGGCATGGTCGCCGTCGAGAAGCTACCAGTGGACGGCGCCTTGAACCCGTCCAGCGACCAGGCACCCCCTTCGATCTGGCGCAGATCGGCGGAGACATCGCCGTCGGCCGGACCGGACCAATACGATGCCGGCAGCGTCAGCCGAAACTTGTCGCCATCCCGCGTCACGGTCAGCGGAAGCTCCGGCAAGGTGACCGCGGGGGCGAGGATCGTGGAGAACCACGCGCGCAATTGTGCCTGCAGCGTCGCGGCATCCGGCAAGACCGCGGCGGGTTGCGCGGCGACGGCCCCCGGCAACAGTGCCAGCCCGCAGGCCGCGAGCAGCGACCGGACGCGCGGCTTGACCTGGCGCCCTGACGGCGCGCGCGGGATTGTCGGCATTCTGGCTATCCTGTCCTGTGCGACCACGCGATCCCGCGGCCATCGATCCCGTCCATCTTGCCAGACCGCAATCCGCCTCGCATCGGGAATCGTGTGTCCGTGCAAGTGTCATGCCCCTTCCGCGCGCCGTCCTTCGTGGCGAACGGGAAGGGCAGGCAGGCCACCAAAAACAAAGGGCCAGGCGTCAGGCGACCATGGGGCCGGCCGACGCCCCCGCGGCAATGGGCAACCAGATGCTGACGGTGGTTCCGACGCCCTCCGTGCTGGCGATGCGCAGCACGCCCCGATGGCGGTTCACGATGTGCTTGACGATCGCAAGCCCCAGCCCGGTGCCGCCGGCGGACCGCGAGCGGGCCTTGTCGACGCGATAGAACCGCTCGGTCAGGCGTGGGATGTGCTCCGCTGGAATACCCGCGCCTTCATCCGCGACGGCCATCACCAGACCGCCCTGGGGCCAGTCGGTTCCGGTCGGGGCGCGGGTGACGGACAGCCGGACCATCCCGTTCTCCCGCCCGTATTTCAGGGCGTTGTCGATCAGGTTCTGCAACACCTGCACCAGTTGGTCGGCATCCCCCGCGACCGGGGGCAGGTCGGGGGCGGTCACCGCGTCGATCCGTGACCGCCGCACGCCATAGAAGGTCAGCACGCGGGCGATCAGGTCCGGCATGTCGACCGGGTCGACGGGTGGCTGGTGCTCGACCAGCTCGATCCGCGACAGGCTCAGCAGGTCATCGATCAGGCGACTCATACGCCGGCCCTGATCGGCCATGATCCGCAGGAACTGCTCCCGCGCCGGGGCATCGTCGGCGGCAGGGCCGAGCAGGGTTTCGGTGAACCCGACCAGGGTGGTCAGCGGCGTGCGCAACTCGTGGCTGACATTGGCCACGAAATCGGCGCGCATCCGTTCCACCGCCTTGTCGCGGGACCGGTCGGACAGCACCAGAGCCACGCGTTCGCGTGGGAACAGCGCCGGTTCCAGGAGCAGCAGGGTGGCCAGGACTTCCCGCGGGACCGGCACCGCCAGGGAAATCTCGACAGCGGCCGGGCGCGCACCGGCCAGGGCCTGGTCCATGGAGGCGCGCAGCGCGGGGTGGCGCAGGACAGAGGGCAGATCGGCGCCGAAGGATTGCCGAGCGGCCTGGTTCTGCCGCGTCACCTCTCTGGCGCTGTCCAGGATCACGAGCGGGTCCGGCAGGCGGTCGAGGATCGCCGCCTCCCCACGTTGCCGCCGCTGTTCCGCCTGCTCCCGGTCACGCAGGACCCGGGCCGTCCGTTCGATGCCGGCGGTAACCTGCGTCAGCAGGGTGGGCCGATCGTCGGCGGAGACGACGGGGATGTCCGACGCATTGGATAGCGCGGCGACCCGGGCAGCGGTGATCCGCGCGTCGCGGCGCAGCATCGCCAGCACGCCGATCAGGCCAAGTGACGGCAGCAGCGTCGCGGGGATGATGGCCCAGCGCCCGACCTGGTCGGACGCCATGCCGAGGCCGGCCATGATGGACAGGCCGGATATCAGGACGGCCAGGCGCGGGATCACCGGCGCGCCCGTTTGCTGGAACCTTGGCGCCGGCGGGTCAGCCCTGCCTCCCGCGTCCGGTCAGACACCCAGGGCGGACGCAAGGCCCTCGATATTCTCGGCCACGACATCCCAGTCCTGATCGGCCGCGTAGTCACGCTTCTGCAGCGGGCCATATTCGGTCGGGCGAGGCCAGAACGCGGTCATCAGACCGGTGCGACGCGCGGCGGCCAGGTCGTTATTATGCGCGGCGGCCAGCATCACCTCGCCTGGCTCGATCCCCATGATCCGGGCGACGCCCAGATAGGTCTCGGGGTCCGGCTTGAAATGCTGGAACAGGTCCGATCCGAAGATCATGTCCCAGGGCAGCTTCGCGTGCTTGGCCATGTGCAGCAGCAGGGACACGTTGCCGTTCGACAGCGGGCCGATGATGAATTGGGACTTCAGCCGGGTCAGGCCGGCGACCGAGTCCGGCCACGGGTTCAGCCGGTGCCAGCCCTTGTTGATATGCACCAGGTCGGCCTCGGTCAGGCCCTTGATGCCGAACTGGGCCACCAGCGTGTCCAGCGACATCCGATGCAGGTCGTCAAGCTTGGTCCAGGGCAGATCGCCCGTGCGGACCCGGTTCATCGACGGCTGATAGGCCGCGCGCCAGGCATCGACCAGGCCGGCCCAGTCCGCCGCGATCCCGCGGGAGGCGCCATAGGCGGACAGGTCGGCGATCAGGCTGGAACGCCAGTCGACAACCGAGCCGAAGACGTCGAACACGATGACCTTGGGCAGCTTTGCTGGCATTGCATCCTCTCCCGCGCTGGTTGGTGGGCAACGAACCCGCATCCCGGGCGCGGGTCAAGCGGGCACGTCGTGGCCGGGTTATTCCCCAACCGCATTTCCGCTCGACATCGCGGCGCGACATCGCGACATTCACGGCCTGGATGCGCCCCGACCTGACCCTGACCGCGCTGCGTTTCGACCCGCTGATCGATCCGATGCTGATCGGGGCGATGGGCGCGCTCGCGATCGCGCTGATCGGCCTGGGCCTGTGGCGACGCGCGGGTGGAACCTGGCTGCGCGCGCTGGGCTTTGCCGTGCTTCTCGGCTGGCTCGCCGGGCCGCGCCTGGTGCAGGAAAGCCGGCACAATCTGAACGATATCGCGCTGTTGGTCGTGGATCAGTCAGCGTCCATGCGGATCGGCGACCGCGCAGCGTTGGCCGAGGCCGCGCGCGCCCGCATCACTGAACAGGCGCAGCGCTTCCCCGGCCTCGATCTGCGCACCGTCGTCGTGCCGGAAACCGGCAATACCGGCACCAACCTGTTTGCCGCGATCGAGCGGGCGCTGGCCGATCTGCCCCGTGCGCGTCACGCCGGCACGATCGTCATCTCGGACGGTCAGGCGCATGACATTCCCGCCACCGCCCCGGGCGACGGCCCGCTCCATCACCTGATCCCCGCGCGTCGGGAGGAAACCGACCGGCGCCTGCGCGTGATCGAGGCGCCGAGCTATGGGTTGGTGGGGAAGCCGGTCACGTTGCGGGTGGTGATCGAGGATCTGGGTGTGCCGCGTGGCAACGCGACGGCCACGCTGACGATCCGCCGGGACGGCGAACCGCCGCGCGCGGAAAACGTCCTGGTCGGGCAGGAACGCCAGATCGACATTCCGATCGAGCGGGCCGGTCCCACCGTCGTCGAACTGGCCGCCAGCCCGCTGACGGGTGAGGTCTCACGCCTGAACAACCGTCAGGTGATCGAGATCAACGGCGTGCGCGACCGGCTGCGCGTGCTGCTGATCTCGGGCGAGCCGCATCCCGGGGAGCGGACCTGGCGGCGCCTGCTGAAGGCGGATCCGTCGGTCGATCTGGTGCATTTCACCATTCTGCGCCCACCGGAAAAGGACGACCTGACGCCGCTGAACGAACTCGCGCTGATCGCCTTTCCGGTGCGGGAGTTGTTCCAGGACAAGATCGGGGAGTTCGACCTGATCGTGCTGGACCGGTTCCAGAATCGTGGCCTGCTGCCGCTGCCCTATATGGGCAACATCGCAAACCGGGTGCGCCAGGGCGGTGCCCTGCTGCTGAGCGTCGGCCCGGAATACTCGGGGCCTGGCAGCCTGGCCGCGACGCCGCTGGGACAGGTGCTGCCCGGTGCGCCGCTGCGCAGCAACGCGGTGATCGAGGGGCGGTTCCTGCCGACCATCACCGATGTCGGGCAGCGCCACCCGGTGACGGAGGGGCTGACCGGTGGTTGGGGCCCCTGGTATCGCCGCATTCAGCCGCAGCAGATTCGCGGCGACGTGCTGATGATGACCCCGGATGGGGCGCCGCTGTTGGCGATGGACCGCGTCGGCCAGGGGCGCGCCGCCCTGCTGCTGTCCGACCAGATCTGGCTGTGGTCGCGCGGCCATGAAGGTGGCGGCCCGCAGGCCGAATTGCTGCGTCGCATCGCGCATTGGCTGATGCGGGAGCCAGAGCTTGAGGAAAACGCCCTCACCGCGCGCGTGGTCAACGGACGGCTGACGATCCTGCGCCGCTCGGTCGATCCCGGTGCCGCCGCGAGCGTGACCGTGACCGATCCAGATGGCGCGACCCAGACCTTGCGATTGGAACCGGTCTCCCCCGGGCGGATGACCGCGAGCACGCAGGCGACATTGCCGGGTGTCTGGCAGGTGACCGACGGGACGTTGTCGGCCTTTGCCGCCGCGGGTGCGGCCAACCCGCTGGAAATCGCCGATCTGCGCGCCACGGCCACGTTGCTGGCGCCGCTGGTGCGCGCGTCGGCCGGGGGCAGCCATTGGCTGGATGACGCGGGCGCGCCCGATCTGCGTCGGGTCGAAACCGGCCGGGTCGCGTCCGGCGGATCATGGATCGGGCTGGAACGCCGGCACGATCATGTGGTGACCGGGGTGTCCGCCCTGGCGCTGATGCCGGGTTGGGCGTCGCTGCCCGTCATGCTGGCGTTGCTGGTCCTGGCCTGGCGCCGCGAAGGCCGCTGAGCCGGTCGGATTCACGCTTTCTTAAGCATTTGCCACGACAATCCTGGACAACGCACCGCGCCGCGCGGGCGAACCAGGAACAGGTGTCGCGCCGCACCCGTACGGGGCCGGATCGGGCACCGAAGGGACGCGCATGCACCGGATGGCCCAGCTTACCGTCGCCCTCGACCACGCCCGCGCCGGAGAGTGGCTGGAAACCGAGGCGGCGTCGCGCGCCGCGCTGTCTGAAAACCCGCGTGACCCGGAGGCGCTGGCGCTGCTGGGCCTTGCCATCGCCGCCTCCGGCGACCCTGAACGCGCCGCGCCCGCCTTGTCGACCGCGGCCAGGCTGCGTCCCAACCATATGCACCCCTGCGTGGAACTGGCGGACGCGCTGAGCGGGCCGGATGCGGGCGCCGGGCTGCTCGCGTTGCGGCTGTTCCGCGCCTGTCTGCGCCTGGACCCGTTGGATGAACGGTTACGGGAAGCCTGCGCCACCTGGCTGCTGGACCACGACGACCCCGAGGGCGCGCTGACGGTCCTGCGCGATGCGCGGGAGGCGCCGGCCTTCCTGCACCTGACCGGCATGGCGCTGGCCGAGACCGGAGCGTTCGCGACCGCGGCGGAACGGTTCCGGCGCCTGGTGTCGGTGCAACCGGATCGCGCCGCCGCCTGGTCCAATCTGGGGATCATGCTGAAAATCCTGGGCGAGCATGACAAGGCGATCGTCGCGCATGACCGCGCCGTGGCGTTGGACCCGAAATCGTCGCTGATGCGGGTCAATCGCGCGGTGGCGCTGCTGCATGCCGGCCAGTGGCAACGCGCCTGGCCCGACTACGACGCTCGTCTGCGCGCGCCGGATCGGCGTGGCCTGCCGCTGTCCAGCCTGCTGCCCGATGTGTCGCAGATCGACGACTTGCGCGGCGTCACCATCCTGGCGGTGCATGAGGACGGGTTCGGCGACACGCTGCACTTCATGCGCTACTTGCCGCTGCTGGCCGGACGGGGCGCCCGTATCCTGGCCTGGGTGCCCGAAACTCTGATGCGCATCGTCGCGCGCCTGCCCGGTGTCACCCCGGTCGTGGCCAGCGGTCCGCCGCCAGCGCATGATTTCCACTGCCCGATGTTCAGCCTGCCACGCGCGTTCGCGACGACACCGGACACCGTGCCATCCTCCCCCTATATCGCGCCCGATCCCGCGTTGGTTGCCGCCTGGTCCCGCAAGCTTCCAGCCTACGGCTTTCGCGTCGGCATTGTCTGGGCGGGCCAGGCGCGTCCGTGGTTGCCGGGTTTCGCCTCGCTCGACCGGCGGCGCGGCGTGACCTTTCAGGATCTCGCGACGCTCGGCGATATACCGGGTGTAGTGCCGGTCAGCCTTCAGGTCGGTGCCACCCCGCCGATGGCAACGATGGGGCTGGGCGCGGCTCCTTTTGACCGGCACCCTGCGTTTGCGGGTGTTTTCGACCCGATGCCGGGGGTACGCGATTTCGCGGATACGGCGGCGATCATCGCCAATCTCGACATGGTCGTCACCGTCGATACATCCGTCGTGCATCTGGCCGGTGCGATGGGCAAGCGCGTGTTCATGCTCGACCGCTATGACAATTGCTGGCGCTGGCTGCACGGGCGGGTGGACAGCCCGTGGTACCCCTCACTCACGATCTTCCGTCAGGATCGGCCACTCGACTGGACCGGACCGCTGGCGCGCATGACCGCGGCCGTCGCGGGAATGGCCGCGTTCAATGCGCCCGCTGAAGGGCGTGGCCATCCATTCCATCCGCCGGAACTCGTAGATGCCGCATGATCGTCGGCGCCAGGTCGACGATCCGCGCCGCCCGATCGGTCATGGTTCCGGCGCTGAAATCCTCGCCGTCGATCATCAGCACCGGGGCCCGTTCATAGAAGCCCAGCCCGCCATGCTGCCCGCAGCCCAGCCGATCCGCCTTGTCCCAACGCGGCTTCGCGGCCAGTGACCTTCCGGGCACGCCGAAATCGTTGTTTTCCCGGTCCGACGCCATCGACACCGCGAACACCAGACCCTGGTGTTCGGCATGCCCGATCGTGGCCAGCTCTGCTCCGCCGATGACCTGCCCCGCCCAGGCCCGAGACCGCAGGAAATCCTCCAACCCGGACTTCAACGATGCCCGTGCCGGATCGAGATAGATCAGCGCCGATGTTCCGTTGGCCAGGCTGACGATGTCGTGCGAGTCCGGTCCCGCCTTCAGCCCGGCCTCGATCAGATCGGCCTCGATGTCGATCACCCCACTGACCGTTTCGTGGCCGTGGTCGGACCCGATGATCAGCAGGATGTCATCACCGCGGTCGCGTTCCTTGGCCACCGCGTCGATCACCATGCCGGCGTGGCGGTCGGCTTCGCGCAGCACCGCCCGGTGTTCGGCGGAACCCATCGGCACGTTGTGCTGGATATGGTCCGGCTCGCCGCACCACAGCAGGGCGAACGGTGGGCGGTACGCGTGCACCGCCTCGGCCAGGAAGCGTTCGGTCATCGCCCGATCACCGGCGGCGTCCAGCGTCACGCGTAGCGGGTTGTCGACTGGGGTCAGGCCCGGGCCCAGGGAGACGGCGCGGTGATAGACCAACCCGAACCCGTCCGGGTCGTGGGCACGCGCGGCACCGGGTGAGACATTGTTGAACACCACGGCGCCGCCCTGCGGACCGCCATGCGGTGCCAGCCGCTCCGCCAGCGTCGGCACCGCCAGGGAATGCCCGGTGACGCGGCGCTTGTGCTGCAGGAAGTCGGGCTTGCCGACGTCGTGCGGCACCAGCACGCCGTTTTCCAGCAGGGCCACGGCGTTGCCTTGCAGCGTATGACGCGCGGGGAAGCAGCCGGTGGCGAAAGTGGCGGACACGACCCGCGTCGCCGAGGGGAACGCGCTGCGAAAGGCGCCGAACCGTTCGGCCTGCCGGGTGAACCGGACCAGGTTCGGGGTGTTGGCCTCGGTCACGAAATCGGGCCGCAGCCCATCCAGGATAACCATCACGACGCGGCGCATGGCACGCTCCCTCCCGCTTGCGGGATCATTCTTCCCGGTGTGGCGGCCGGCGCCAAGGGGCAGTGCCTCAGGCTTGGGTCAGAGGCCGATCAGGTCCTCGCGTCGGTCAACCAGCGCCGATCAAACAGCAGCGGTCAAACGGCGCCGATCAAACGGTGGCGGACACGCTCGCGGCCGATCAAGGGCAGCAAGCCGGCCATGTCCGGTCCGAAGTCCTCCCCGGTCAGCAAGTGGTAAAGCGTCGCCGCCGTTTCGGGTTCCGCGCCGGGGATCGCGGCCAGCCACGCGCCCCAGGTCGTTGCGTCCCACGGTTCATCCGGCAGGCTGGACAGCGCCTGGCGTGGAAGATCACGCGCGGGACTTGCCTCTGGGGGCGGAATTGTGCCGCTGACGACATCCCACCAAAGCGCCGCGTCGCCTGTCAGGTCGATGGCGGATCGCACGGCCAGCCAGAACGCCTCGGTCGCACCCGGCGGCAACCGGTCGGCAACCGTATCGAAATCCGTGCTGGCCAGCACACGGCGATTGAGCGCCAGCAGTGTCGCCGCGTCGGGGACCACACGCAGCGCGCGCCAGTCCAGCCTGTCCGCGTCGCCGACTAGCCAGTCCGACAGTGCACCCGCCATCACCCCGTCGCCTCGCAGATCCCGCACCGGTCGGTTGCCTTGCTTGGGGCCACTCTGTTTCTCGACGTCCAGGCTGGGGATGCTGGCGATCGACGGCATGCGCCGCACGCCCAGGGAGACGAGCAGGTCCAGATAAATGCCGGTATCCGTGGCGTTCTCCTCGGCGCGGATCAGATCGGTGATCGCCATGTCGCGATCATCCACCGCCGCGGCCAACATTAGCGCCGGTTGCCCATCGGGTTGGACCAGGACGGGATCCGATATCGCCGTCAGCTTCGCCTCTCGCCGGCCGAGGACCCGGTCCGGCCAGGTGACGGCGCCATCCGACAGGCGGAACCGCCAGTGCGGGCGCTTGCCGCCGGCCTCGGCCGTCGCGCGCTGGGCCGGGGTCAGCGACAGCATGGCGCGGTCATAGATATCAGGCTTGCCGCGCCGGCGGCGCTGTTCGGACTTGACGCGCAGCTCCGCCTGCGATTCAAAACACGGGTAAAGCCGGCCGCTGTCCCGTAGCAGTGTGATCGCCTGTTCATAGTCGGCCAGCCGATCGGATTGACGCAGGGTGTCGTCCGGCACAACGCCGAACCAATCCAGGTCGCGGGCGATGGTTTCCGCGAAGGCGGGCCGCACCCGGTCGCGATTCAGATCGTCGAGGCGAACAGTCAGATGCACATCACTGCCAGCCCGTCGCCGCTCGGCGGCGAAACGCGCATTGGCCAGCGCGACCCGGGCGGCGTTCAGCGTCAGGTGACCGATCGGCGTCAGCGCCACGCGCAGCCGGATCGCGGTCATTCGTCGTCGCTGTCGTCATCCTCGTCACGGCGCGGGTCCAGCGCGCGCCAGTCGCGCTCCTCGTTCCCCGCGGGCGTGTCGACGAAGTCACCCAGTTCGGTGGCGCTTTTCCAGCCTGCCTCACCGGCATCGACGACCAGCGCGTCCTCGCCGAAGGCGAACCAGGCTTCCAGCACGTCCTTGCGTGACAGGCCCGGGCCGCGGCACAGCTCGACCGAATCACGGACATAGCGGCGTGCGAAGGCGTTGGCCTGCATCAGCGTGCTGAAGCCGCCGATCTCGTCCGAGATATTGTCGTCCGCCCCACCGGACAGATCGAGGATACGCACCCGCCAACCGCCGGCTGGCGCGAACAGATCACCCAGGGAGATGGATGGGTCGTCGGAATCGTCGATCATGGCGCCTGCTAGCATGGAAACCGGGTGTCGTGCCACGACGACATGCCCCGGGTCGCGGACCCAACGGCATGCCCCGTACAGAAGATCGGCCAGCCCCACGAACGATGTCGCGCGACTGGCCGAATGGCAAACCAAGGATTTGCCCGTGATTACGCGGCGTGCCGCATCGGCGGCTTGCCGCCCCGGAAGCGACGCTTCTTCAGCGGTTTCACCACCGCCGTGGGCACCCGGGACCGCGTGGTTTCGGCTGGCGGTTCATGGCCGATGACCGGGATCTTCTCCCCGGTCAGGCGCTCGATCGCACGCAGGGCGGCACGTTCGGCGGGATCGCATAGAGAGATCGCGATGCCGGACGCACCCGCGCGGGCAGTGCGGCCGATGCGATGGACATAGCTTTCAGGCTCCACCGGCATGTCGTAGTTGATCACATGGGTCACGCCCACGACATCAATCCCGCGCGCCGCGATATCCGTCGCCACCAGCACCCGCGCTCGGCCTGAGCGGAAGTCGCCCAGGGCACGTTCGCGTTGCGACTGGCTCTTGTTGCCGTGCAGCGCGTTCACCTGCACGCCGTCAGCCTCCAGCACTTCGGCCACGCGATTGGCGCCGCGCTTGGTGCGGGTGAAGACGATGATCCGCTTGAACGCCGGATCCTCCAGCATCGTCCGCAGCAGGCCATGTTTGCCCGATGCGTTCACGTGATACAGGCGCTGTTCGATCTGCGGCACCGATTCCGGCGCACGCGCGATTTCCACCCGTGCGGGATCGCGCAGCAGGCTGCCGGCGAGGCCCGCGACCTCACCCGGCATGGTGGCCGAGAACAGGGCGGATTGCCGGACCGGTGGCAACGCCGACACGATGCGGCGGATGTCCTTGATGAAGCCCAGATCGAGCATCCGATCGGCCTCATCCAGGACGAACACGCTGACGGCGCTCAGGTTGAGCTCGCGGGTCATCATCAGATCGCAGATGCGTCCGGGCGTGCCGATCACGATATCGGCGCCGCGGCGCATTGCCTCGACCTGCTTGAAGCGGCTGGCGCCGCCCATGATCACCACCGACCGCAGGCGCTGGCCCGCGGACAAGCGTCGCACGGTGTCATCGATCTGCAACGCCAGTTCGCGGGTGGGGGCGAGGATCAGCGCGCGGGTCATGAAGGCGCCGGGACGGATGTTCTCGGCGGAGAGGCGTTGCAGGATGGGCAGGCAGAACGCGGCGGTCTTGCCGGATCCGGTCTGGGCAATGCCGAGAAGATCGCGGCCGGCCATCAGGACTGGAAGAGCCTGGGCCTGGATTGGGGTTGGCGTGGTGTACTTGCACGCGGTCAGCGCGTGGCGCAGCGCATCGGACAGGCCGAAGGCCGCGAAATCATTGAATTGCACGAGAAAGGGGAACTCCGAGAATCGTCGGCCGGGTTCTGCCGGCCGCGTTGTGTGACCGTCACCCGGCGCGATTGGCGGGGATGGTCGGGGCGTCTGAGATTTCCGGGAATGCACGCCATGGGCAATGGGCCGAACAGCGTCGTCGCGCGGTCGCGGAATGACAAGCGTCATATCGGACGCTTGTCGGCGAAAGGCAAGGGGAAAGGGTGGAAATCTGTCGCGCTATCCGCCACCGGTCGTGGCGGGGATGGCCAGCCCACCCGGTTTGCCGGACAGAGGCTTGGCCGTACCGGACATCACCTCCAGCACCTTGGCGCGCAGGCTGTCGTAATCGGGCGGGTCGGTCCAGGTCGCGTAGACGGCGCTGGCCTGGCCGCCGGTCGGGGTCTGGTAGACCGAATCCAGATGGAACAGCCGCTTGCCGGGCGGCAGGAAGCCATTTTC
>WBZQ01002461.1_pt1 | contig 11881 bp, 21 predicted proteins | sample 5204251 | NCBI WGS metagenome assembly WBZQ01 (sample SAMN12412402, study PRJNA552823) | activated sludge metagenome | isolation source: activated sludge from nitrification reactor of wastewater treatment plant... | place: USA: Virginia | collected 2017-09 | reverse complement strand
CTGCTGACTCTGCTGACCATGCTGCTGACCGTGCTGACCGTGCTGACCGTGCTGCTGACCATGCTGCTGACCGTGCTGACCGTGCTGCTGACTCTGCTGCTGACCGTGCTGCTGACCGTGCTGCTGACCGTGCTGCTGACCGTGCTGCTGACCGTGCTGCTGACCATGCTGCTGACCATGCTGCTGACCATGCTGCTGATAACTCATCTTTATCATCTGACTCGTGGGCTTTAATCACCTGCAGTGTTGCAGCCCTTGTCTGCTCAATTGCTTTGATGACTTGTGTGTGCTCTTTGTCTACTTTTAACGAGTCAAGCGTCTTTAAATTCTCTGTTAGTATGTAAACTAAATACGGCGTTTTAATCTTATCAAGGTCCGCACCCTCATTAATCGCTTCGGAAAACTCAACCGGCCATTTTTTAGATCGCTCTTCTGGTAAATTCTCAAATAAAGTATCGTTAAGTCTTGCAAGCCATTCAGGTACGCCTAAGTATTTTTCAAATAACTCATGATCACCAGTATCAAGAGCAGTCCCTTTAAGCCGAGATACGCTGTGAAGTGCACAGCCAACGGAGCATCCTTTAAATATGCCATCTTCACTTTCCCCATAAGTACCTTTAATAAACGCATCCATTTTGGCATGCATTTTCATTTCTTTTACAAACTCTTTTTTCGTTATTCCACATTCATAGGCTTTCATTTTGTCTCCTTAGTTTCATTAAAAAGTGCGGCGTGTTTAATACGCATAATACTCTCCACTGATAACAGTTACCTGCTTTTCCCATGCTTCAATATTTTTGATAAATTCAACATGCGACTTGTGAATATGAAAGTAACCTAAATTTTTCATCTCGCTAGGCCTTACATCCATGCCGATTGATTTTAGAAATGCTAATATCGGATGAATATATTTGGGATGAATATCACCGTTACCTTTACCTTTAATTTGCAATATCTCGTTATCGTTTTTTCTCACTTCAAATGTTGCGTGAGGCATGTTGTTTTTATCTCGGTAGGAGTAAATGTGAACATCGTTTGATAACGAATATCCGCCTACACAATGGGACATTAGAAAACCTTCACGCTCATAGGCTTTTTTAGTTTTAAGATGAACTATTTTGGTGCCGTCTAAAAAGTCGTGAATTACTTCAATGTCATCATCGGAGTCAGAAAGATTTTTACCTTTTTTCTGATTAGACTTAGACCACTCATCACTTAGGCGTTTAGCGTCTTTGATGTTAAGTTTTTGAAGTCGCTTAGGCGCTTTAGGTGACACGAGAAAATCTAAAACGTGTTCTAATTCGCTTTCAGTTGTTTGGTTCTTTTTAATGGCAGCGCGCGCTACTGTAGAAATCCAATTGCAAACTTCTTGATTGGCATTTAGTGACATTGCGTATTTCCAAGTGCTTTCCATTATTCCTCCAACACTTCTGCACCGGCGGATTTCATAGAGCCATAGCCATAGCCAAAGCCAGAGCCAAAGCCATAGCCATAGCCAGAGCCAAAGCCATAGCCATAGCCATAGCCAGAGCCATCGCCATAGCCATAGCCATAGCCAGAGCCATAGCCAGAGCCATAGCCATCGCCATAGCCATAGCCAGAGCCATAGCCATCGCCATAGCCATAGCCAGAGCCATAGCCAGAGCCATAGCCATCGCCATAGCCAGCTAAGTCTTTTAGCTTTCCTTTGAATTTTATTCTTTCCATGGTTCTTTTTCCCAAGCCTTAACTGCCTCATCCGTTAATTCAACTACAGCAGTTACACCTTTGATGATTGCTCGTTTGGCAGCTTTAGTAATTCTGCAATTCTTAGTTGGGCCTGTAGCAGCTAAACCAATAACACCTTTCACATCAGTAGACCAGTAGACACACATGCGAAAATTGTGCGCCTCTAGAGTTTCCTTATCCATGTCATCAGGCTTAATGTATCCCATGAATACACCACGCTTTGAGCTATCCGTTGTTATTAGCGCCGGTATTAAATCGGCGTTTAGTTTTTTTGCCATTTGTTTCTCCTTTGTTAATTGCCTCACTTCTTCCTCCCCCTAAAATGTTTGATTGAGACCATGATTATGCCTACTTCTTCCTCTTCATCTTGCACATTTCATAATCCTCATCACAAGAAAAATCTTCAAAAGACCAAAGCGCGTTAGTCTTATTAAATGAACAAACTTTCTTTAAATACTCACAACTAAGCTTCGAATCATCAACACATCTTTGAGACGTGAGCATGACAAGAGTTAAAAAAGCAAATGAGAAAAAAGCTAATTGACTCATTATTCTAACCACCGATCCAAAAGCGTGCAGACCTCGTGCTCGTTAACGGCCACTACCACCTGCCCACGCTGGCAAATTGGCCTTATAGCGAAAGTCTTAGATGTGTGGAACGTCTCTGGAGTAATGGGTCTACCAAAGTCTTGGCTTGTTCTGAAATACCATTCATCAGCTTCCACGGTAATATAATAAAGCGTGTCGTCTGGAGTGTATTCTGGCTCTTCTTTATTTAGTTTTAATGCCATATTTCATCTTCACTTTCTCAGTCACATCATTAAAAAACTCTTCTTTTAGGTCTTGGTATGGAACTTTAAGAACTTTTGACAATGCTTTTAGCTTCTCAAATGGCGGCGAAGCCCTGCCTACTTCCCAAGCGCACACAAACTGACCTGTTGTGTAGCCTAATTTTTTGCCAAGCTCCTCTTGTGTAAGGCGGTTAATCTTTCTTTGTGTCTTAATTACTTCTGCTAACATAAATCTCCTTTAAATAATTCTTTGTTGACTTCTTATTGAATCAATTTATAAAGTGCCTTTATTGAACATGCAAGGAGAATTATTTGAATATTACAAACGTTTCAAATTTACCTGATGCTATAGTAAAGGCGGTAACAAAAGATGATTACAATAGAGGTGACTCTGACTATACAGCAACAGAACTTATTTCCCCGCCACGGCAGCTTGCTCTTAAGAAAAAACATAAACATGAAATTACCGAAGACGTGTCAGATTTATTGTGGCGTCTTTATGGAAAAATTTCACACAAGATCTTAGAAGACCATAACGAGATAGATTTAGCAGAAACTAGATTCTACGATGTCATTGATGGCAAGAAGATCTCAGCGCAAATTGATACTTTGTCTCTTGAAGACGGCATTTTGTCAGACTATAAATTTACGACCTCATGGGGCTTTATGGAAGACAAAGAGCCCAAAGACGACTGGACTGCTCAATTAAATATTCAGCATTATTTAATGAAGAAAAACGGCTACAAAATAAATAAGCTTAGAATTATAGGACTACTTCGCGATTTTAGAAAATCAGAAGCCAAGAAAAATCCCAAATATCCACAAAGCCCAATTGTGATTCAAGAAATTGAAATGTGGACAGACGAAAAGACGTTAGAATACATTCGAGACAGAATAAAACAACACGAGATAGCTAAAGCAGTTTTGCCTCGTTGTTCTGGCTCTGATCGGTGGGCAAAGTCTACCTGCTATGCGGTAATCAAAGAGGGTGGTGTTAGAGCTATTAATGGTGGAGTTAAAAACACTCTAGAGGAAGCCCAAGCGCTTTCAAGCCAAACACCAGGAACCGTAGTTGAAACAAGACCAGGTAAAAACGTTAGATGCGAAGACTACTGCTCAGTCAGTGAATTTTGCGCACAATTTAAAATGATGAAAAACGATAAACTAAAGAAAGAGGGGAATTGATGAAAGAGTTTGTAACACCAAAAGGGACAAAGCTGCCGCTTATCCTGCTCCAAGGTAAACCGTATTTACAAGTAGCCCACAGGATACAATGGTTTAGAGAGCAAAATCCAACATGGTCAATTGAGACCGCGGTTCAACCTGATTACACACAAGGGCTATGTCTAGGTTTTGCGACTATTAAAGACGAGAAAGGTCGAATTATCTGCACAGGTCATAAGCTTGATTACTCTGGTAGCGATAAAGATATGGATTATGTGGAACGAGCCGAGACGGGCGCTATAGGACGAGCTTTGGCTTACTGTGGCTTTGGAACTCAATTCGCTACCCAAGATATGGAAGAGGGGAAAAAGCTTGCTGATGCGCCTTTAAACGCACCCAAACCTAAACCACAAACCAAGCCAGCAAGTGGGAAATCACCAATGATCAAAGCCCTAGAGGAAGCTGAAAAGAAGGTGGCAAAAGGGGAAGATCCAACACCAAGCCCTATGAATATTCCAAACATGGCAGAGGCAAGCCTTGGTACTTATGTTGTGAAGTTTGGTAAAAAATACAATGGAAAAACTCTTAACTCCATTACTATAGAGGATCTTATCTCTTATGTGGATTATTTAACTTCTACAGCAAAAAACAAGCGCGAACCGCTAACTGGCCCTGCTTTGGAGTTTGTGCAAAAAGCTAATGAGTATTTAAACTTTATGGAGTCACAAGAGGCAAATGAGCCTGATTATCCAGAAAGTGATCCTAACGACTGGCCAAGTGAGCCACCACCAAACACAGGAGCAGAAGATGAACTCCCTTTCTGATCTACAAAAAGAAGCCCGTAAGCTAAAAGCAGACGGCAAAACATATAGAGAAATTAGTGAACTATTAAACATACCCAAGTCAACAGTGTGTGACTGGGTCACAAGAAAGAAGGAAAACATGGCAGCAAGAACAACAAGAACGGCAGAGCAAAAAGCAGAGATAGTTAAAAAGGTAAACGAGCTACGAGCAAGCGGCAGCACCACAGAAGATGCGTGCAAAACAGTTGGCGTAGCTACCTCTAATTACTATGCTTATGAAAAACAAAACCCAAAAATTAAGAGTAAGCCTTATTTAAAAGACATAACACCAGAAAAGGAAAATGGGTCAGAAGAAATGCCCACAACAAGTAATTTAGTGTGCGTTATTGGAGATATTAAAACCATTCAATCTTTTGTGAGGGGATTATAAGATGCAAACACAAACTCTAAGCACAAAAAAAAGGCTAGACCAAGTGAAATCTTTTAATTTCCCGATTAAAGCCATCTTTGATGTCAATCTTGGTAAAGGCCATCAAGGGCTATCTGAAATTGCAGCAAGCCTTGGCGTTAAGACTGATTCGCTTGATCGCGGCCAATTTGTTTTGTTCTTAAACAAAGCCCAAACTGCGGTTAAGGTTTTTGCTTCCAATAATGTGGTGGCATACTATAAAAACCCAGACCGGAAACCAATGACTATGGTTCAATTAGCCAACATTCCAAGATGTTTTAACGGCCATAGCTTTGAGTGGAATATCAAGCTTGAAAAGCAATTAAGCAATAAGCTTATCGGCTAGACCATAACTGGGCCAAGAAAATAACTAGTCCCATGGTTATAATAAACCGTGGGATTAGACTTAGCATTAATAATACCTGACTCTCATATTCCATATCACGACGAAAAAGCCTACCGACTAATGATTAAGGTAGCAAAGTTCTACCGTAAGCAATTAAAAGAAATAGTTTCACTTGGGGATTATGGCGATTTCTACTCAGTCATGTTCCACGCCAAACATCCTAAAATAGACCAAATGCTTCAAACAGAAGTAGAATCTATAAATGCCCACTTAGATGAACTAGACGAACTTTTCCCAAGAGCTAAAAAAGTGTTCATTGAAGGTAATCACGAATATAGGCTTGAAAGATACATTTGTGATAAAGCGCCGTCTTTGTTTGGCATCACTGATATAAAATTACTATTAAAACTTAATCAGAGAAAAAACTGGAAGTTTGTACCTTACGGACCTAACCAGCAACACAAGATCTTGAATTCTAAGCTTATGGCAAAACATGAGCCCCCACCAGGCCAAATCTTTAGTGCTGCCAAAGAGGCCGGCTGTTCTATAGTGTTTGGTCATGTGCATAGACGTATTGAAGGCTTTCATGTGAATCTTCAAGGTGTACAGCGGGGAGCTTACTGTCCAGGATGGCTTGGCGACAAGCGATACAAAGACGTATTTGGTTATGTGAAAAATCACCACCAATGGCAATTAGGCTTTGACTTAGTCTTTGTTGATCAAAATACTAAAAGGTACTACAGGCAAGGGATCCACATTTTAGATAACTACACCTGTAGTGTTAACGGTAAACTTTTTAAGTTATGAGTAACATGATTTTTAGGCACTTAATTGAAGTTGAATCACATGTTGTTAAGAAAAATGGGCGTGACGTTTTCTTTAATAAGAAGACTGGCCGAATGTTCCCAGGCAAAAGTGCAAAACTTGTTAAGGCTGAAAATCATTTAGTGAAAGCTTTTCGTCATGCTTGGTGGATGACTTTTAACGAAGACAAGTCGCCAATTAATTACCCAGTTATTATGTGTGCAATTTTTCACTTCAACGAAAAAACTTATTACACCAAAAAAGGTAACATAAATAAAAAGCTTCCAGACCTAGACAATCTCTATGGTCTTGTTCAAGATTGCTTACAAAAAGCTGGAGTAATCGAGAATGATTTCTATATAGATGGCCACGATGGCTCTAGAAGAAAACCCACACCAGACCAAAATTATCTTGAGATAATGCTGTTTAAAGCTTAAACTTTAAGCTAATGATCGAGAAAATAATTCAATACATTTTATTGATGTTTAAAAAGATTATTCTGGGTTCCGAACTCAAGGAGGGTAATATGAGTGAAGAGATGTTTCAGGAGTTGCTACGTCGCTTAGAAGAGCTAAGCGCAAAAGTTGATGATGTTGCTAAAAAAAGCTACGATAAGGGTTTTGAAGATGGAAAACTTCAAGGCTATGAAGAAGGCAAAGCTCAAGGCGATGCTGAAGGCTTCCAACGTGGCTTTGAAGAAGGCTATGCAAAAGGTAAAGAAGATGGACTAAAAGAATGTCCTGTTCCAGTGCCTTCTGACAAAATCTATTCTCAAGAAGAAATGGATGCAGCTTTAAAACCTTTGCAAGACAAAGTAGCAGAGCAAGAAGCTAAAATTAATGAGCAAGGCGCTAAAATCGTCGAGCTTGAGCTTATCGTTTCTGGCATTGAGCAAAAAGTAGCTGAAGCTGTTGCTGCCGCTATTGCTGAATTTAAAGCTAAGATTAAAGAACATCTTAGTGACGTTAACCAAGATTTAGAGTAATTACTAAATTTAGGAACTTTTTATCAGTGTTTTCCTTTGAGCCCTTGGGTTAAAGCTTTACAACCTGCCCAGGGGCTTTTTTTAACCTCTCACGGAAGGAGAGCTTTATGATTTCTTGGATAAAAGCCGTAATAGAACTAATCATGAAATTAGTTGATCTATTTAAAAATAAACCCTTTAAGAAATAATATTCTGTCCCAAAACTCCCCTTTTCTTTGACAAAGTAGGTTTAATCAATTCTTATTGATTGAATCTTAACAAAGGGGAGTATCAAAATGTCTGAGGCTCAAACCAGCCTACAAAAAGTTCTATCATTTTTAATCGTATTTGGTCTTATGTTTGCTTCTTTCATCTTAGGCACAAGATGGCAAGAGTATGATCATGGAAAGCACATAACTAAACACCGAGAAATTGTTAAAAAGATTTCTGAGAGTGTGGCGCGTGTTGAATTAAAACTTAAGGCCAATCAATGAGACTAATATTATTAGCCTTACTAATAACTGGCTGTAGTAAACCACTTTTACAAATTGGAGGATCTTCTTGTGCGACTGTTAGACCTATCAGTTGGACTTGCGGTAAACGTAGTGGCTGTGCAAATTATTATTGCCACATCAGCTATAGCGATGGCGTTACACGTGAGTCATGTACTGAAAACCCAGCAATAACAATAATGGAGTGTGATCAATGAAAAGACTTATCTTAACCGTAGGCTTTATTGCCTCTTTACTTTCAACAATTTCCTTTGGCGTACTACTTTTTGTTCCAGCCTTCTACGATGAAGACTATGTTGTGGTAGATAAAACCAAAGGTATTAAGAGTTTTAACCAAGTAGGTATTTTATCAAGTGATCCTAAAAATGGAGTAGCAAAAGTAAAATCTAATTTTGTTAAGGCTTATGTCGAGGGTTTTCGTAACAAAGATCTAATCATTGAAAAAAACCAGACTTACAAAGCCCTTTGCGGCAATAGTCCAGTGCCAAACTGTCCACCAACACCAGGGCCTAATCCCAATCCAAACCCAAATCCTCAGCCTGGTAATCAAGTTGAAGACTGGGGAAATTTAAAAGTACAAGCTCAAGAAGCAAGAAAAGTAACTAAAGGTAAAGGTGTTAAGGTCTGTATTTTAGATTCAGGATTAAGCCAGCACCCAGACTTAAAGATTACAAAAGTAATCTCGTTTGTTCGGGATGATGGTGGCGATAGGGTGGGCCATGGTACACACGTGGCAGGAATTATATCAGCCCAAGATAACGACCAAGGCATGGTGGGCATCGCGCCAGACGTCACTATTGAAGCCATGAAGGTATTAACTGATAGTGGTAGCGGTAGCACTGATGGAATCGTACAAGCAATGCTACAGACTATTCCTGAAGGCTGCCATGTAGTTAACATGTCACTTGGTGGTGGTGGTGACAGTCAAGCCATGTACTATGCTTTAAGCAAGATGAATGAGGCTGGTATTGATGTATTTATGGCGGCAGGTAACGACTCACGAGCGGTCAACGTTCCAGCCAAATACGCAGCAAGTTTTCCAGAACATGCCTTTGCTATAGCAGCAACAGACCAAAATGATAACTTAGCTCAATTCTCAAGTCGTGGGCCTGAAATAGCTTTTGGAGCCCCTGGAGTAGACATTTTATCTACCCTACCAGTTAACGGCTCACAAATGGGAAGACTCTTTGGTAAAGCAAGTGGAACTTCTATGGGCTGCCCCATGGCGGCTGGAGTCTGTGCTCTTCGTAGAGCCCAAGGTAAGCCTTGTAAAGATTTAGGAGTGGATCCTGGTTCACCTCAACTAGGCAGAGGAAGAGTTAACGCTCTTAAGTCTGTTTGAAAGTAAGCATTGTAGTAACAACGTACCTAGAGAAGACAAAGAAGTATCTAGATCTTTGTCTTCAGAGTATTGATAATCTTAGCTACCCAAAAGAGTTAATTGAAGTGATCTTGGTGGGTAGGAAGGGTTATGATCCTGAATACCCAAACGTAAGAACTATTTACCCAGAACAAGAAGAGTTTCACAATCCAGTAGGGCTAAACCACGGCTTTAAAAACATAGCCAAAGATTCTCAGTATATCCTGATGCTAAATGATGACGTGATTTTAACTAAGAACTCTTTAACCCATTTAGTTAATGCTGTTGGCAATAGAAAGGTTTTTGCTAATGCCCTTTCTCCTTGTGATAACGGCACCACTTACGAGATTGCAATGGGCTATCAAAAATGTGGTGACGTAGTATGGTTTCAAAAAAACCAGCACCGCTATGAAGACTTTCCACCAGAAGATTATTACTTCATTATGAACTCTGAGAGCATGTGCCCACCAGGAGTGATTTACGCCTCTTGGCTGTGTCAGTACGCAACGCTTATGCCTGCAAGTGTAATACAAGACGTAGGGCTGTTTGATGAAAACTTTAAAACAGGCCAAGACGACTTAGATCATTGTATTAGGGCCGCGAAAGTTGGATATAGGTTTGTGTCAGTTACAAGCGCCTTAATCTTTCACTTTGGCGGCACGTCAGCAGAGAGCACTTTAAATATTGATTTACGAGTGAAAAACATTGAGTATTTTAAATCAAAGCATGGCTTTTACCCACCTGGAATGACTCCTGAATATGTGGAAGCTTTAAAGCAAGGAAAAATACAACTATGAGTGAAACGCAAATAGGACAGCCCCAGTTTTTTAAGATGGATCATTTCTTAGATTCTGTTGAAATGCTAATTAAGGCTGATGATCTCAAAAACGCAATCAAGATGTTAGATCTTGTTCCAGCTTATTATCTTGATTACCCAACAAAAAGACAGCAAGAACTTAAAAACAAGCTTTATAAGCAGTGCTATGATGATTACGACTATGCTTCTGACTTTGATGAGGCTAACTGGGTTTACAAAGACATAATTGATCAATGCCTAACTTCCTACACCTTCCCTCGTGCTGAAATTGTAGCAGAAGAGATTAAAGCTCTTAATGACCAAAACAAAAAACCTTGGATATGTGAACTAAGCCCCTCTCATGGATGGTTGCCGCTTGGCTTTGAACATAAAGGCTTTAAGTTTGATTACTATGGTAAAAACCTTAATCAAAAAGCTATGGATAAAATTAGACTTCATCTTAAGTGCTGGGAACATCATCCAAAAGAGACCCAAGAAAAGTGGCTCGTTTGTTTCGAATCCATTGAGCATATGTGGGATGAATATAGCTTTCAAAGAAGTGTAGCAAAATTAGAGCAAGACTTTGATAAGGTGTTTTTAAGTGTGCCGCTTTATACTCTAGGTGGTGGTTTACCTAACTGGGATACTAGACGAGTGGGGCATGTAAGAACTTGGTCACCTAAGCAATTCTCAAATTTTGCCATGGAAGTCTTTCCAGGTTATTCATGGGAGATAACTTTACACCATAGTATGGTTTTAAAGGGGAAAAAGAATGTTGTTCAAAGCATTAAGGAATGATGGCTTTGTAGGTAAGAAGTTTGGCAAGCTTGTTGCCTCTCACTCTCTACCTGCCAGTAAAAAGGTAAAAGCTCGTGTTATTTGCAAATGCGATTGTGGGAGAAAAACAATCTTAGTCGCTAAAGAAGTCTACCAAGGAAGGGTAACGTCTTGTGGAGAGTGCTAGTCGTAAAACCATGCCTGAGCAAATACTTCATTCTTATTATAACGTCATAAATTATTTAGTGACAAAAGATGAGGTGGAACTAGCGTTAAAAGTAGCAGATAGTGTGCCTGGTTATTTTAGAGACAACCCAGTTAAAGAAATCGTAGATCTTAAAAATGAAATAATGTCGAGAATCGCTACCGCTACCGATTACGCAAAAATTGATAGAGAATCCCCCGAACATCCCTCTCATCAAGATATTGAAAATTATGGAGCCACCTTAAGAGCCCAGCTTATTTTAAAAGAGCTAGAGTCACTCGATAAGCCACTTATTTTTGATTTTGCTGGTGGTGGTAGACTACTACAAGAGTTTTTAATGCAAAGAGCAGATAAGCCTTTTGTTTACTTTGAATCTTGTCTCACTAAAAAAGATAGGCCTGCAAGTTCAAGAATTAAAATCTTTGTAGCCTGTGAAATCATAGAACACTTATGGAACCCACAAGACCTACGTACTGAAATGTTAGCAGGCATAGGGCTTGCCGACATCATTCATCTGTCTACACCCAAATACGAATTTGACGAAATATCTGAATCTTGGGGACATAGAAGTCTACTTGGTCACCTTAGAACTTACACACCAAGAGAGTTTGTGGCGGCAGCACAAAAGGTTTTCCCTGAATACGATTTTACTTTGTATGACTCTAAAGTAATGCACCTAAGAGGTGTACATAGAAATGCACCAGAACACATTACAAGATCACTTAACTTTTAAAAGGAGTATTTTATGTCTAAGAAAAAAGCCTATGAGGCAATGAACAACAATGATGTTTGCCAGACTCTGACTTTGTGGGAAGGTAATAAAGAGATTTACAAGAAACTATCTATTATGGTTGTACTTCAGCCAGAAATTATAGCTCTTATGATTAAGCTTGGTAAAAAGCACATCGACTCAGGCACTTATTAAGTCTGTATAGCTTTTTCTTCCAAATTCATAAGCCTTAACTACTGCCATGTCAGCAATGAGAGTGCCGCCCTCTATTTGTCTTAAAGTCTGGTCCACAAAGTGATTAACAAGCTTTGGGAAGACTTCAGGATAATAGCCATCACCAGCATCAAAATAGCCTCGATAAACGGCATTTCTCACTAAACCCAGTATTTTAGTCATGTCTAACGCTTCGTTCATAAGACAATGTTAATATTATGCACATAATGTTGTCAAATT
>WBZQ01002460.1_pt1 | contig 11883 bp, 3 predicted proteins | sample 5204251 | NCBI WGS metagenome assembly WBZQ01 (sample SAMN12412402, study PRJNA552823) | activated sludge metagenome | isolation source: activated sludge from nitrification reactor of wastewater treatment plant... | place: USA: Virginia | collected 2017-09 | reverse complement strand
CTGCCGTTCCGTTTTGCCATGGGATTCGCGGCCGTCGTGATTCTGTTCGGAGGCGGATATCTTGCCTGGATGAATTACACCCGGACGGCTCAACGCTCCGGCGAAATCCAGCAGCTGCAAGCCGCGGTCCAACAGGAGACGTCGCGCGTCGCAAGCCTGCAATCGGAACTCCGCCAACGCGAGCAGACCCTGGACGGGTTGAAATCTGACCTGGACCAACGCACGACCGAAGTGGCCGAACTCCGGGATCAATTGCTGCAACGGGAAGCCGAGCTGGACGATGCCCATACGCAACTGACCCAGCATGAAAGCTCATTGCAACGGCTCGCCCGGCAGAGTGAAGAATTTGCCGCGCTATTCAAAAATCCTGCGTCGAAAGTCGTCTCCCTGTCCGGCTCCGACATGGCAAAATCGGCGGGCGCCTTCCTGCTCTTTGATCCGGCAACCAAGAAGGCCTGGCTCTATGCCTTCAACCTGCCGGCCCTTCCGAGCGGGAAGGTGTATCAACTCTGGGCAATCGATGAGAAACCGGTCAGCGCTGGTGTGTTTGGCCTGGACGCAGGCCAGAAGGCCCGCATGCTTATTAAAAATATGGGTGAGTTTCCCCGCATGAAGAAATTCGCCGTGACCGTGGAGCCGGACGGCGGACGCCCTGAACCGACAGGCGCCATCTATCTGATCGGTCAGATCTAGCCTTCAATCCCTCGACGCCCCTCTCCTGCGGTTCCCGGCCCAAACATGCTAGCATGCCTGTCGATACGGGACGAAGCGCTCCCACGCTGGCAGGAATCCATCACGACACCATGCCGTTGCCCGACGAGGTCGATAGACAGTTCATGCAAGAAGCCCTCAGCCTTGCGCGAAAGGCCACACTGATCGGCGAAGTGCCCATCGCCGCCCTGCTGGTCCGCGATGGGGTTGTCATCGCCCGAGCCCACAATCTACGGGAAACCGATCAGGATCCCACCGCCCACGCGGAGCTCCTCGTCATTCGAGAAGCAGCCAGGCAGACGAACAGCTGGCGCCTCACCGAAAGCACGCTCTATGTCACGTTGGAACCATGCACGATGTGCATCGGGGCGATCGTCTTGGCCCGCATTCCCCGTCTGGTGTTCGGAGCCCTCGATCCGAAAGCCGGGGCATGCGGATCCATCATGGATATTCCTTCGGAGCCGAGGCTGAATCATCGCGTCGACGTCGTCGGAGGTCTCTGCGCGGAAGAGAGCCAGGCCCTGTTGCAGGATTTTTTTCGAGGACTGAGGAAAGAGGCGGCACAGAAGAAGTCGGGTTAAGCGAGAAAGAAGGCCGCCGCGTCGTAGCGATGTACAGCCCCATCACCACCTGCCACGGCCACCGCACCCGCCAGGTGATCCGGCAGCGACAACGACCGGATCTGCCATGTCTGATCGACGGTTCCCGAGTCTCTCAGCCGCACGCGCGCAGCAGATGATTCCCCCTCGAACACGATTTCGAAACGCTCCAAGCCGAATGACAGCCCCACACCGCGCCCTTTAAGGTAGGCCTCTTTCGCCGTCCACAAGCGATAAAACAGGCGCTGCTGCGCGTCCCCGTGAAGCGTGGCCATCGCCTGCGCTTCCGCCGGCGCAAAGAATCGTTCTGCCAGTTTGAGACAGTCCAGGTTCGCCTTGCGCACTTCGACATCGACTCCGACCTCCCGTCCACGCGCCACGGCTATCAGCGCATATTCTGCAGAATGGGAGAGGCTGAACCGGAGGTCGTCAGAAGGGCCTGCCGGACCACTGAGGGTCGGTTTTCCATGCTCCCCTGTGCCAAATTGAATGGCTTGCGCTGTGATGGGCATGTACCGGGACAGCACCCGTCGCAGCAATCCATGCGAGAGGATGAAGCGTTGACGATCGCGCTCAAACGCAAATCGGGCCGCGCGGGCCCGCTCCTCGTCAGAAAGCTCTGCGACAAAGGCAGTCTGGCACTCGACATGGCGCGACAGTTCGCAGAACCAGACATGGACTGCTTGTGGATCAAGAACGGGAAACGAGGGGGATGGGACCATGGGATCGGGCACACGCGACATCATTGGCCTGAGATGAAAGGCAGCAACTCGATTACGCCGATGACCGGGCCACCGGTTTCAAGAGGGGCGCAGGACGGTGCGTGGCGCTGAAGGCGGCGCCGGTTGAGGCCTCGACGATTCGTCCGTCATCCAGTTTTAACACGCGGTCACCCACATGAAAATACCGGTCATCGTGCGTCACCACAATGACCCCTTTCCCGCGGGCCCTGAGATTCGGCAACAACTCGCCGTAAAACACGTCCTTATATTGAGGGTCCTGATCGGCAGCCCATTCATCGAAGACATAAAACGGCCGGTCTTCCAGCATCGCGGTCACGAGGGCCAGGCGCTTTCGTTGCCCTTGCGACAGATTGACCGTGGAATATTCACCCTGTTCAATGCTGACTTTGTGATCAATCCGGAGCGTCTTCAACCAGCCCTCTGCCTGACTGGCGACGAGCGAAGGGTCGAGACCCAGCAGTTTTTTGAACAGATAAAAATCCGAGAAGACCGCGGCAAAATGCTGCCGGTACCAATCCTGAGTCGCCGGCGTGATCACCTCACCGTTCAATGCCACCTGTCCCTGTTGCGGCAGATAGAGGCCCGTGAGCACTTTCACAAACGTCGACTTGCCGCTGCCGTTTCCTCCGATAATGAAGACGAGTTCACCCGGGCGAATCGACAGATCCAACGGCCCTAAGCTGAACGAGCGTTCGTCCTCGCCTTTTGACTCATAGGTAAACAACGCCCGGGAAAATTCCACGCAGTGGCTCCCCTGCGCCACGGGTCGCTCCGCACCGTCTTCCCGACCACCCTCATCCAGTGCGAGCCCCAGCGATTCAATCTTTTCCAACGCCACCTGCCCACGGCTCAGCGTCGGCACCATGCCCAGCAAGCCCCACATCGGACCGATCATATAGAGCATGGCAAACGCATACCCGGTCAGCGATTCACCTGACAACGCAAGAAATCGTGGAAAGAGCAGCAGGATGACGCCGATCAGGCCATAGAACAGCACCTGCGTCCAGGAATCCGTCACGAGGTATTGTTTGGTCGTGGTCAGGTTATGACGTCGCAATGCGTCGGCCGCCTGCCGGATATCCTCTTCGACGAACGTTTCCCGGCGGCCGCGATGCAGCATGAGTTCCTTCATGCCTTCCGTCAGACTCCGGAAATGTTCGAAGAGGATGCCCTTTGAATCGCGTACGGCCAATGACGACTGCAGCACCCGGTTGTAGAGCTGACGATAACCCAGCAGCCCCAACACGGCGAGCACGACGACTCCCAGAAACGCTTGCCAGGACAACCAGGCGAGGTAGAGGGAGCAGCCCGTCAGGATCGCGACATTGATGGCCAAGCCGGGCAAGCCGTTCACCGCCCAGGCCAGGGCGTTCGTGTCGTCCGTCAGCGTCGCAAGAATTTCATGCGGCCCGCGGCGCTCCAGGGTGCGATAGGGCGCCCGCACGACTTTCCAACACAGATCCATGCCCAATTTGAGGATGGTCTTTTGCGCGAAGGTGACCAGCAAGAGCTGGGAGAGATAATTTGATCCAACTTTGAGTACGGCCAACCCGATAAATGCCGCTGCAAACAATTCCGAGGTGGTTCCGGCTCCGTTGATAAGCTTGTTGATCACCGCCAGCAAGCCCACACTGGAGAGGCCGGCCAACAGCCCGGTCAGGACCATGAGGACCATCATGGTTCTGGCGTCGCGCAGCAGGAAGAGGAGGAACCGGTACATTTTTATCATCGTGTCGTCGCTTTCGGGTGCGGAAACTCATGGGCTGGAATCGCGGGAGGCGCTACGCAGCCTTCGTGCTGGATCCGTCACCCTGGCCATCAGGCCGTTTGCGCATGGTTTCCGCCTCATGCCAAAACGCCTTGAGGTGACGAGCCAATTCTTGGACATGTGGCGCCACGAACAAGCGTCCCGAATCCTCCGCCGGAAGATAGATCGTCCGGCTCATGCCCATCGCCCACTCACCGAAGACCAGCCGCGTGTCATCGCTGGAATTCGTGAGCGGATGTTTGGATGCAATCACGTTCAACACCTGTCCACGGAAGGGTTTCAGATCGTACCGTGCCACGGCATGGAAGGTCGCATAGGTGACCTGGTCTTTATACAAGAATTCGTCCTGATGTTCGGCGGCTTCGGTATGGTGCATGAGATTCCACATGCGTTTCAACTTTCCCTTCCAGAACGCCGCCCAGTCACGCGCGGGCAACCGGCGCATGAGCCGAAGGTAGGTCGTCACTTTCATCCACACAAAGAGCAACGGCCACAACAAATAGGGCGGGCGGCTCCAGTGATTCAGGTAGGATCGTGGATGCCAGGATTCCATGACGGCTAGAATAACGTCTTCCCCTTGCGCCGTGAGTTGCTGCGCGATCTCATAGGCGGCCAGCCCGCCCGTGCAGGTGCCTCCGATGAAATAGGGACCATGCGGCTGCACCGACCGAATCTCTTCGATGTAATGCGCCGCCATCTCTTCCACCCGCATGAACGGCTTTTCCTTGCCATCGAGCCCGCGGGCCTGCAATCCATAGAAGGGTTGGTTGTCGCCCAGCAATTTGGCGAGACGTGCAAACACGAGCACATTGCCCCCGACCCCGGGCACGGCAAACAACGGCGGTCGTTTCCCCTCAGGCTGAATCGCCACCAGGGAACGCCATCGTACCGTACATCCTTCATCGGTCAGGACATCCGCCAATTGCTCGATGGTCGGCGCCTGGAACAACACTGCCATGGGCAGTCGTGTGCCGAAGGTCTGTTCGATCGCGCTGAACATGCGCAGCGCCAGTAGTGAATACCCGCCGAGCGCAAAGAAGTTATCGCGCACACCAATCGGCGTCATGCCTAACACCTGTTCCCAAATCGCCACCAGCTGCAGCTCCACCCGATTTCGAGGTTCGATGGCCTGAGCCCCGTCGTGCACCGGCTCGGCGTTCGGTGCCGGCAGGGACGCGCGATCCACTTTCCCGTTGGGCGTAAGCGGAAACTCCGTGAGCGGAACGATGGCAGCCGGCACCATGTAATCCGGAAGCACCTCTCGCAGCATCCGGCGAAGGCTGGATGGATCACAAGCACTCCCCTCCCGCGCCGCCACATAGGCCACCAGACGTTTGTCGCCCGGCGCATCTTCCCGCACAATCACGACGGCCTGTTTCACAGTCGGCTCATTGCCCAACACCGATTCAATTTCGCCCAGCTCGATCCGGAACCCGCGCAATTTGACCTGGTGGTCGATTCGGCCGACGTAGTCCAGCCGCCCGTCAGGCAACCATTTCACCTGGTCGCCAGTGCGATAGAGTCGTTCACCAGTCCGGAATGGATTGGAGATGAAGCGCTCCGCCGTCAACTGAGGCTGCCCCCTGTAGCCCCTGGCCAACCCCATCCCACCGATATACAATTCGCCCGGTATCCCGACCGGGACCGGCTCGAGGTTGGCATCCAGGACGTAGACCTGTGTGTTGGCGATCGGACGCCCCAGAGAAATGGTCCGTTCAGCGCTCCGTACCTGTTCCAGGGTCGACCATATCGTGGTTTCGGTCGGCCCATAGACGTTCCAAACGGATCCGGCTCGTGTCAGCAGCTCCTGCGCCAATTCGCGCGGCAGGGATTCCCCTCCACACAAGACTTTGACCCCGCGTCCACCGTTCCAGCCAAACTGTAGAATCATGCGCCAGGTAGCGGGAGTCGCTTGCAGCATCGTCACGGCACCGTGATCGAGTTCACGTTGCAGCCAGGCTCCGTCCATCGCCTGCTGCCGGTTCGCCAGGACGATGGTGGCGCCAGCCAGAAGGGGAAGATAGAGTTCCAGCCCTGCGATATCGAAGGAGAGCGGGGTGATGGCCACGAGGACATCGCGAGCCGTGATGCCCGGCTCTTGCTGCATGGAGCGGAGAAAGTTCAGCAGCGCACGATGCTCGATCTCGACCCCCTTGGGATGGCCGGTCGACCCGGAGGTGAACAGTACGTACACCAGATGCTCCGGCCCGGACAGCGGTGCGGGATTCTCCTCCGGCTGACGCGCCAAAGCCGCCGCCTCCTGATCCACGCACAGAACAGGGAGCTGATGCTGAGGCAGGCCGCCCAGCAGGGCGGAATCGGTGATCACCACCGCGGCATGACTCGCCTCGATCATCGCTGCCAGCCTTCGTATCGGCAATCCCGGCACCAGCGGCAAATAGGCACCACCTGCTTTCATGACTGCCAGGAGGCTGATCAGCAGATCCGGCGAGCGCTCCAAAAAGACCGGCACCACGGCATCCGGCCCGACACCGCACTCACGCAGGCGATGCGCTAACCGGTTGGCGCGACGATTCAACTCCGCATACGACCATTCGCGCCCTTCAAACAGCACGGCGACAGCATCCGGCGTCCGACTGACCTGCGCCTCGAACAATTGGTAAAAGCACATCCCGTCATCGACCAGTCGGTCGGTCGCATTCCATTCGAGCAACATACGATGTTGTTCTTGCCCGCTGAGAATCGACACGCGCCCGAGTGCTCCTTCGGGATGTTCGGCCACCGCTTCCATCAGCTGCCGATACTGAGCAATCCAACGCTCGGCGGAGACACGATCGAACAGGTCCGTATTAAATTCCAAGTAGGCTTTTCGCGACGCGTACGGATCGATGGAGAGGCCCAGATCGAGTTGGGCTGCGCCGCGGCTCACTTCATAGGGAGTCCAGGAGAGCTGGTGAAACTCGGTGCGGGCAAAGGGCGTATTGGCGAAGTTGAACAGCACTTGCACCAGCGGCAAGCCACCCTGACTGCGATCCGGCCGCAATTCTTCCACGAGCTTCTCAAAGGGGATGTCCTGGTGCGCATAGGCGTCGAGCGACAGATCCCGCACCTTGCGCAACAAGTCCCGGAACGTCAGCTCGCTCGTAACGTCCGTTCGCAACACCAGCGTATTGACGAAGGTCCCGATCAGTTCCTCGATCTCGAGCCGGTTACGGTTGGCGATCGGTGTGCCGATGACCAGGTCTTTCTGTTGCGTAAGACGATGGAGCAGCCCGAAGAATCCAGCCAGGAACACCATGTAGAGCGTGACCCCTTCGCGCACGCTCAGTTGCTTGAGACGATTGACCAGCGACCAGGACAGGTCCACCGAGACATGATCGCCCTTGAAGGAATGGACCGGCAGACGCGGGCGGTCGGTCGGCAAGGTCACGACGGGTAAGTCGGTGAGTTTCGATGTCCAATGCGCGAGTTGTGCGTCCAGCATAGGACCGGTGAGCCATCCCCGCTGCCACTGCGCGAAGTCCGCATACTGAATGGCGAGATCGGGTTGAACGGCAAACGGCCTCCCTGCACAAAACGCATTGTAGGACGTGACGAGTTCGCGCGCGACGATCCCATAGGACCATTGATCGGAAATGATGTGATGCGTGTTCAAGATCACGACGTGATCTTCATCCCCCAGCTGAATCAAGAAGACGCGCAGGAGCGGCCCCTGCTCCAAGTTGAACGGTCGGCGCGCCTCCGCCGTCGCGAGCTCCAGCGCTCGCGCCTCACGGAGTTCGGCCGGCACTCCACGCAAGTCTTCGTCCGTCCAGATCGGGTCCAAGACATCGTGAATGATCTGACGCGGCTGACCATCCACGTGAGCAAAGGTCGTCCGGAGCGCGTCATGGCGCCGAACCAGTTCGCCGACTGCCCATCGCAGCGCTGGTTTGTTGAGCGGGCCATGCAAACGGACGCTGGCCGGAATATTGTAGGCGGCGGCTTCGGGTGAAAGTTGATAGAGGAACCACATCCGCTCCTGCGCAAATGACAGTGGCAGCGGCGTTCCCCTGTTGGCGCGTATGATTACATAGCCGCACTGCTCTTGAAGCGGCTTTTCGCCGGCCTGGGCCTGGGTGATCACTTCGGCCAAGGTGGCAATGGTCGGACGCTCGAAGATCTGCCGCAGCGGCAGCGTGATCCGGAACAAGGATTGGACCCTCGACACGAGTTGTGTGGCGAGCAGACTATGTCCCCCCAGTTCAAAGAAGTGATCATGCACGCCGACATCCTTGATCTGGAGGATTTCTCCCCAGATATCGGCGAGCACCTGTTCCGTGGGCGTCCGGGGAGCAAGGAACTCGGAGGTCAATTCGACCTTGCTGGCGCGACTGTCCGCCGCGACGTGCAGCGCTTTTCGATCCACTTTGCCGTTGACGGTCAGCGGCAGCGTTTCCAACTCGATGAAGGTCGACGGAATCATATGCGCCGGCAACTGGCTGCGAAGCTGCTCGCGCAATTGCCCCAATCCGAGACGGTTATTCGGACGTGGCACCATGAACGCCACAATCCGCTTATCCCCCGGCTGATCTTCCCGTACTTCGACCACGGCCCGTTCCAGATCCGGATGCCGGTTCAGGACGGCCTCGATTTCTTCCAACTCGATCCGATACCCGCGAATCTTGACCTGGCGATCGGCACGGCCTCGATAATCCAATTGCCCGTCCGGTCGCCATCGCACGAGGTCACCGGTGCGATACAGCCGCGCTCCCGGGAGAGTGGAAAAAGAATCGGGGATAAATTTGGCCGCGGTAAGCTCCGGCCTCCCCCGATAGCCGCGCGCGACTCCAAGGCCACCGATATAGAGCTCTCCCGCCACGCCCACGGGAACCGGCCGTTGATTCCGATCCAACACATAAGCGGAGGCATGAGCAATGGGGCGCCCGATCGGTAAGTCGCCGACGATGTCATTGTCCGCCCCCAGACCGGTCAACTCCGACCAGGTCGCTGCGACGGTCGTTTCTGTCGGCCCATAGGTATTAATCAATCGAACGGCCGTCCCGATCAGGTTGGTCCAGCACTGCACGATCTGCGGAAGCACTCGCTCGCCACCGATGATTACGATTCTGACGGACGAAGGAAACGGGATCTGCTCCAATGCCATCCGGGTCACCAGCTCATGCCAGTAGGCCGTGGGGAGATCCAGGACCGTCACGGTCACATCACGGCAGCGATCCAGAAAACCGGAAACCGAATCCACCATCGTCGCCGTGCGCAGCACCAATGTCGCCCCGGCAGATAGACAGGGAAAGATTTCTTCAGCAGCCGTGTCAAAACTCAACGAGGCAAATTGCAGGACCCGATCTCGCCCCGTCAGGTCGACGATTTCTGTGAAGGCTCGCACATAGTTGACGATCGATCGATGCTCGATCATCACCCCCTTCGGATGCCCTGTGGACCCTGACGTGTAGATGACATAGGCCAGATTGTCCAAGGCATCAGTGCCCGCGATGGCGCTCTCGGGACACTTCGCAATCTGTGCCCATTCCGAATCGAGGCAGATCGTATGGGCATTCGTGGCGGGCAGCCGCACGAGCTGATCCTGCTGAGTGACCAGCACGCGCACCTGGCTGTCCCGCAGCATGTACTCCAACCGTTCGGTCGGATAATCGGCATCCAACGGCAGATAGGCCCCGCCCGACTTCAGAATGCCGAGCATGCCCACGATCAAATTGAGCGAACGCTCAAGACAGAGCCCGACGACGACACCCGGTTCGACGCCACGACGGCGGAGGTAATGGGCGACTTGATTTGAACGCGCATCCAATTCCCGATAGGTCAGCGACTGCCCCTCCTGTTCGACCGCAATGGCCTCGGGAGTCAGTCGGGCCTGCGCTTCGATCATGCGATGGAGGCACAGCTCAGGCTCCGCCGTGGCGGAGGATTGTCCCCATGCCAGCACGGTCTGCTGCATTTCCGCTTCGGACATGAGCGGCAGGCTGCCGATGCCGGCGGATGGATGGCTGACCAGCTCCTCCAGCAGACGCACGTAATGCTCCTGCATGCGCTCGATCCGCTCCGCGTCAAAGAGGGCATCCTTATATTCGACATACCCGCTCAACCCCTGGTCCGATTCAGCGAGCTCGATACAGAGATCGAATTGGCCGCTCTGTTGTGGAATGACATAGGCGTCCCACGCGGGCAATCGACCGTCTGGCGCAGCAGCCGGGGATGCATTCATCCGCAAGTCGAGTTCCGCCAACAGCTTGAACGGCTGCAACACGAACAGCACTTGCGCCAAGGGCGCTCGCGGGCCTTGACGAGCCGATCGTCTGTCTGCCACCAACCGCGCATAGGGATACTCTTGATGGGCCAGCGCGTCTAATAGCGTCTGCTTCGTCTGTGCCAACAGCTCATGAACGGTGGACTCCGGCTGCAGGCTCTCCCGCAGGACGAGCATGTTTACAAAGTCACCAACCGTGTGGGCGAATCGAGCCCGACTACGGCCGAAGACCGGCGTGACGACTGCCGTATCCTCTTGAGCCGTGTAGCGAGTGAGCAAGACTTGGAGGGCGGTCAGGCAGACGGCATACAACGTCGCGCCCTCGGTCTGGGCAAATGCTTGCAGGCGGCGAGTCAGGTCGCCCTCAATCTGGAATGTATGCCAGGCATAGTGCCCTGGCTCAACCGTGGTCTCAGGCCGGTCGTACAGCATGTCGTAATTCGGCAACTCACCGGCCAGCTTCGCCTTCCAGTACTGCGCCTGTCGACGGCCCTCCTCCCCATCCAGGATGGCCCGATGCCACTCGACGAATTCACTGTAGGTTGCGGAAAGGTCCTGAGGCCGAGAGGAAGGCTCTGAACGAGTCGCGTCAGCAGATCCACAGCGCCGCTTCAGATCATCGACCACCTGCATCATCGACCAGCCGTCCACGACGATATGGTGGGCGATCAACAGCAACCAGTTCTTCGGTCCGCCATGAAACAGAACCGCTCGCCATAAAGGGCCCTGCGTCAGGGTGAACGGGACGGCCGCAGCCTTCACGGTCTCCTGCCGTAACCGGCGCCAGTCCCACGCGGAGCTGTCGATCTCGCTCCAACTCAATGGCATCCGCTGATGGATTCGTTGAACCGGTACATCCTGCTGCGTCTCGAAGGTGGTGCGCAGCATGGCCTGCTGTTCGCCGATTTCTTCCAGCGCGGCTCGCAACCGGTCCGCTGTCACGTCGGACGGCAGAGGCAACAACAGGGACACATTGGCCGCGGCGCTGGCGGGATCCAACTGACTTAAAAACCATAGGGCTGCCTGGTTTTCGGACAACGGGAATACCGTCCTCGCAGCGGCATCCGAAAAATTAGCCTCGGGCTCGCAGAGCGGGTCGTCGGCCAGCCCGCATTCAATCGTCGTCGTCAGATCAGCCGGTGTCGCGCCGCCCAGAAGCGAAGAGAGCGACAGCGGCAGGTGAAACGATTCTTCCAGGCGATGCAGCACGTCTGCCGCCATCAAGGAGTCGAGTCCCAGAAGATGGATCGGCTGATCACCGGCGATGGTGTCGGGCATGCGACCGAGACGATCAGCCAACAGCTTCTGCACGGTCTCCTGAATGGCCCGTCTGCGTGCCTCCCCCGAAAGTCCCTGCAACGCGTCCGCCTGAATGACCGTGGAAGAGGGCAGCCCAACGGGAAGCGGCGCCACGCTTGTTCCGATGATCGATAACCGGTCTGCCAGATACTGCTCTCGACAGGCGCGCCGCTGCACCTTCCCACTCGACGTCTTGGGAAGGCTCCCGGCCTTAATGAAGACGATGGTCGACACATGGAGGTCATGCTGTTCCGACAAGGCCGCACGTATGACCGCGGCGACGTCCTCAGTGGGGAACGGCGTTGCCTGACGCTCTACTTCCTGGACCAGCACCGCGGCTTCTTCGCCGCCCTCCTCAACCGTGAACGCGGCCGCGCCTCCTGATCTGAGCAGGCTATGACAGGATTCGACCGTTCGCTCGAGATCCTGGGGATAATGGTTTCGACCTCGAACGATCAGCAGATCTTTGAACCGACCCGTCACGAAGATTTCGCCGTCCTTCACAAACCCGAGGTCGCCGGTTCGTAAGAACGGCCC
>WBZQ01002459.1_pt1 | contig 11888 bp, 10 predicted proteins | sample 5204251 | NCBI WGS metagenome assembly WBZQ01 (sample SAMN12412402, study PRJNA552823) | activated sludge metagenome | isolation source: activated sludge from nitrification reactor of wastewater treatment plant... | place: USA: Virginia | collected 2017-09 | reverse complement strand
AGCGCGAGAATCTGGTTCCCCTGACAGAGCAACTCGTGAAAGCACTGGAGAGCCGGGAGGAATCCCGATCGGCCCCGTTCGAACTGCTGTTTATCGACGACGGCAGCACGGACGGGAGTTCCGAGATCCTTGATGGCCTGGCCGCGCAGTATCGCTGGGTCAAGGTCTTTCACTTCGACCGCAACTACGGCCAGTCGGCGGCCTTCGATGCCGGGTTCAAACAATCGACCGGAGACCTGGTGATGACCATCGACGGCGATCTGCAGAACGATCCGGCGGACATCGCTACCCTGCTTCCGCTGATCCGGCAGTACGACCTGGTTTGTGGATGGCGTAAAGACCGGCACGACAATCTGACGCGCAAAATTTCGTCCCGCATCGCCAACAACGTCCGCAGCGCCGTCACCGGCGACCGGGTTCATGACACCGGTTGCTCGTTGAAACTGTTTCGACGGGCGGTGGTCGACAAACTGCAACTCTTCGAGGGTATGCACCGGTTCTTTCCCGCCCTCGCCCTGATGCACGGATTCACCGTCACCGAAGTGCCGGTGCGCCACTATCCTCGCACCCGGGGCACGTCGAAATACGGCGTGGGCAACCGTCTCTTCAAGGGCCTCTATGACCTGGTGGCTGTGCGATGGATGCAGCACCGCTGTCTGCGCTACAAGTACCGCACGACCGGGACACCACCAGCCCCCGCACGCCTATGACACTCGATACCATCTGGATCATTATTGGATTCCTCGGGCAGGGGATCTTCTTTATGCGCTGGGTTGTCCAGTGGATCGCCTCCGAACGCCATGCGGAAAGCCGCGTACCGACCGCATTCTGGTATATGAGCATGATCGGCGGGTTGATCACGCTTGCCTATGCGATCTATCGGCAGGACCCGGTCTTCATTGCCGGCCAGAGCATCGGCAGTATCGTCTACGTTCGGAATCTCATGCTCATTCACCGTCCGAACCAGGGCGCCTCCGACGCTGCCTCTCCGGCGACCAAATCGTAATGGAACCACAGATGAACGGAGAGCTCCCCCCCTTGCAGGTGTCTGCGCCGATCGACCGGTCCGTCCAGCCGCTCGCACTCGTGCTGTTGCTGGCGATGGCTGCGGTGCTGTTCTTCGTCGGGCTCGGCTCCCTCGGGCTGACCGACCGTGACGAGGGACGAAACGCTGAAGCCGGCCGGGAAATGTACGAAACCGGCAACTATATCAGTCCGACCTTTAACTACGAACCGCGCTTCGCCAAACCGGTCTTCGTGTATTGGCTCATGACCGGGTCGTACCACCTGTTCGGCGTCAACGAGTTCGCCGCGCGGTTCCCGTCCGCCCTCTTCGGGCTTGGGCTGATTCTGCTTCAATATCTCTTTCTGACACGGTGCCGGGGGAGAGTCGTCGGCCTGTTCGGCGCAGCGATGCTGTTACTGAACCTTGAAATCATCGGGCTCAGTCGCATGGCCCTGACCGACAGCGTGCTGATCTTCTTCACCACCCTGTCGCTCTATGGCTTCTGGCTGGGGGTACACGGCGAAGGACGTGACCGGCATGCCATGTGGCTTTTCTATATCGGCATGGCGCTGGCGACGCTGACGAAGGGCCCCATCGGCTTCCTCATTCCAATGCTCGCGGTGGGTCTGTACCTGTGGCTGACCCACTCCTGGTCACTGTTCCGGCGTCGCGGGCACCTGATTCCCGGCCTCATCCTCTTCGTCGCCCTGGCGCTCCCTTGGTATCTCATGATGCTGAACATTCACGGGCAGCGGTATACGACGTCTGCACAGGGGGACACGATCGGTCGATTCTTCGGGGCCATGGAAGGGCACGGCGGCACGCTGCTGTTTTACCTCCCCGTTTTCCTGCTTGGATTTTTTCCCTGGAGCGGCCTCCTCCCCTTTGCCTGGTACCAGAGCTATCGAAGCTGGCGAGAAGCGAAACGGACCGGGGCCCTGCCTCCCGGCCAACCCTCCAATGCCGATGCCCACTCCTCGCCCGATGCCCTCGAATGGTTCGCCGCAGCCTGGGTCCTGGGAGGATTCGTCTTTTTCAGTCTCTCCTCAACCCGCTTGCCGCACTATATCGGCCCACTGTTTCCCGCTGCGGCGATTCTGGCGGCGTGCTATTGGAACCGCTGCGTGACCAACGAGACTGTGCCGGGCCTGCGGGCTGCCATCCATACCATGACCGCCGTGGGATCGCTCCTGGCACTCGCTTTTGCGGTGCTCCCCCCGCTGTATGCCAAATTTGCCGGAAAATTGGTGGAAGAGTTTCCGCTGGCAGGACAGGTGACGCTCGGGCCAGGCCCCTACACGATTGCCTCCATATTCCTTCTCGGCATGGGGCTCGTGGCCTACTTCGGATTGAGCGAGACGCGAAAACCGGCCGCCTTCTGGGCCGCCGGCGGATCACTCGCCCTTGTTGTGCTGGCCGCCACCCAACTGGCGTTTCCCCTGATCAATCATTTTGTCATCGAGCCGCCGCAACAGTTGGCCGAAGTCGCAGGGCTCAACCTTGAACCCAACGACCGACTGATTCTCTATGGACAACCACGACCGTCCCTCGTCTTCTACGCCAAGCGCAAGGCCATCATCGTCCCAAAGGGAGAGGAGGCCAACATCAAACCCTACCTGACTCAACCGGGGCGTACCATGATCCTCTTACCCGCCGCCATGCGCAATCGCTTGCCGTTTGAGACGATGGACTATCCGATCATGCTGGAACGGTATGGGTACATCCTGCTGGCGAGTCAATCGCTGATCCATGTTCCGGAAGAGGCGGAAAAGCCTGCCATGCGCATCCCCGGCCATTGACCGGTTTACTGTAGGGGCACCAGCCCTTTGAGCAGCTGAACCGTCACGACAGCCGCGAGCAGACCCAGCCCCTGCACCACTTCGCCCCGCCACGACCGACCCGTCGCTGGCTCGCAGGCCCTGGCGCTGCTGGTGATGGTCCATTGCGCCAGGCAGAGCAGCGCCGTCAACCCGATCACGACCGGCGCACCGGTCACCACTCCCAACCCCAACCATGCCAGCGGGTTCGACACCGGCCCTCTGCCGACCACGCCAGCGAATGTTGCGTGATCGCCCCTTCTCATTCGCGCGAACCAGCCGCCCCCTATCAGCACCAGCCCCACCACGAGGAGCATCGTGTCCATCATGGGATCGAGAATGCGATGCGTGAGGACCCAGAAGAGGCCCGTCAGCAGGAGGACGATCGGCGCGATGCGAACCAGGGCCTGCGCGCTGGACTGTCGCCACTCGCGTAAGGGCGCGTTACACACCGAACCCACCACAAACCCCAACGCCATTCCGCCCACCACATCTCCGGGAAAATGCGATCCTCTCCAAATCCGGCTGGCCCCGACCCATGCAGCCAGTGCAAATGGCACCCATCGCAGGCGAGGCAGCGCCCGTGCTAGGACGGTCACCACGGCGACCGTCGCCGACGTATGGCCGGATGGAAATGAATCCAACCCCGACTCCAACGACGGCCACCAGTGCCACCCACCCGAGTGTGTGAGACGCGGCCGCGGACGGCCGATAAGATGTTTGAGACTGTTCACCACGAGCGCCACCACGCCATGCGCCAGCAGACTGTCCAGCGCGACTCGCACCCACGCCTGCCGCTTGAGGAAGAACCCGGCGGCTAGGAGGAGCAGACTGATGGTGATGAGGGTCCCGCCGTTGCCAAGCTTTTCTCCGAGATCCCCTAATGACTGGAGTGCCGACAAGTTGTGGGACCGGAGGAACCTGAGGATGGGAATATCGATATGGAACAGCGCGGCGAATGCCCCGAGCAGCACGAGCGCCGAAAGGATCACGGCTGAGGCCGGCGGACAAACCGGTGCTGGTTCAGGCGGCGCCGGTGATGACGCCGCCTGCCCGTCACCCGAACCACTCATGGAACCCAGTCGGCAAGGAACACGTTGAACTCCCCCGGCTCCTTCGCGTTCCGGTCAGAGACCCAGACGAGATGCTTGCCATCCGGCGAGAACATCGGAAAACTGTTGAACTTTCCGCCAACGCTCACCCGCTCCAGCCCGTTCCCGTCTTCGTTGACAAGATACAGGTGAAATTCCGGCCGTCCTCCCTCATTGCGGGTTTCCACGTTCGACGAAAAGATAACGCGATGACCATCGGGATGGAAGTAGGGAGAGAAGTTGGACGCGCCATTGTTCGTCACTTGCTGTTTGTTGGCCCCATCGGCGTTCATGATGAAGATTTCGAGGCGGCCCGGTTCTACCAGGTTTTGAGCAAGGAGCGCCTTATACTGGTCCAGTTCTTCTTGATTGCTCGGGTGCTGTGCGCGATAGACAATCCGCTTGCTATCGGGAGAAAAGAACGCCCCGCCATCGTACCCGATCTCGTGGGTCAGCCGCCGTGGGTGGGTCCCATCCAGATCCATGGCATAGATATCCAAATCCCCATCTCGCACGGAGGTCCACACGATGGTCTTTCCGTTGGGGGAGACCGTGGCCTCCGCATCGTAGCCCGGCGTGTTGGTCAATCGTTGGGGGTCTTGTCCATCGATCCGGACCGAAAACAGATCATAGTCGTCCAAGGCCCATCGGTATGCGCCGCCATCCCGCTTCGGTTTTGGAGGGCAATTGGGCCCTCGCAGATGGGTGGATGAGTACAAGACGCGCCGATCGCCGGGGAAAAAGTAGCCGCAGGTCGTGGTGCCGGAACCGGTACTGACCATCCGGATCTTTTCACTGCCGAGATCCATCACGTACATCTGATAACAGCCCAGGGGGATGTCGGCCGGATACATCGCCGCGGCAAACGTATCCTTCATCCAATTGTTGGTGGACTGGAAAATGAGTTTGTCACCGCTAAACGAAAAATAGGCCTCGGCATTCTGCCGCCCGAACGTCAGTTGCCGGACATTGGTCAGATGCCGCTCGCCCGATATCACAGCCGTCGGCGCGGGCGCGGCCGGTTTTGCTGTCTCTGCCCATGCCAAACCCGTTACGGCGGTGGAGAGCAGCAGCCCCACGAGACCTACCATCACTCGGTTACCGTGTTTCACTTGGCACCTCTGCGCTCATCATATCCTCCCAATCTCCCCGTGCAATCACGGCCCCTTCCTGAAACACCACATAACTCTGCCATCCATAAAAAAACAAGAGCCGGGCCACACGCCCCAGTGCCTGCGGCGTCACTCCATACAACAGAGTCACCACACTGCCCGGACGATCCTCCCGCCGGCAAGAGGCCAGCAGCGCCATGCTGGCTCCTTCATAGACCTTACCGTCCACGGAAAAGCCCTTGTCGGTTAGCCGGAGATGATCGCGGCACTGCCGCACCACTGCGGCCGCTGCCGGATTCTCCTGAGGGCCGCCCAGCACCAGCCAGGATCCGCCACGCACGGCAGTCGAATCTTCACCATCGGAGACGACCGTCGTGCGTGCCAGGCTTGGTTTTGCCGCCTCCTGCGCCACGATACGTTGCACGATGTCGGAGAACGGACCCGGCGCGCCAGAAGCTTCCGGCGGAACGACCATGGTCCGCTGTGCATCCGTCACATACAAATTCAGCATGGGCGCCATGTCGGATCGAGCCACGCGACGAAACAGATGGACACCGGGATCGAGCCGCACAGCCAGCGGCCGTTCCGGCACCCGCACCATGATGTCCTGCTGCAAGTCGGTGAGTTGTACGCGCACCCGGTGGGGCCGCCCTTCGCTCAGCACAAACTCCAGTTCGATCGGGACACGGTAGGCCACTCCCCGTTGCGCAAGGTGTACCAGCACCTCAGTCCCCTGCTGCGCCCCGGCCGTGTCGCGAGATGGCTGCACACGGAACCCCGACAGGACCACTTCCGGCGCACCAGCCCGTTCAACCCACTGGGCAAAAAACCACCGGAGATTGCGGCCGGCTGCCTCCTGAAAGACCTGTTCGAGATCGTCCCAGTCTGCTACCGCACCAAGATACCGTTCCGTGATCCGCCTGATGCCCCGCCAGAACGCCTCCTCGCCCACCTCCTGCCGAAGGACGTGAAACACCATGGCGCATTGCTGATAGCCGATGGCATTGTCCTTTTCATCCTGCTTCTGCGCAAACTCCTTGACGGGATATTCCTCCCCAGGACGAACATAGACCGCAAATCCCATCAGCATCAACCGCCGCTGTTCGCGGGCCTGTACCGCATCGCCCGTGAGTTCATGGTAGTAGTAATTGGACAGATACGTGGTCAACCCCTCCACCCAATTGCCCCGACTCACGCGATTGAACACGCCATTGCCGATCCAGGAATGCACGATCTCATGCCCCAAGGCATAGGGCTGAGTATAGTGTCGTTTAATCACTCCACTGCCCAACAGGGTAAAGGAGGGCATGCCCAGTCCGCTGGAGAAAAAATTCTCGACAACGGCGAACTGCGTAAAGGGATAGGGACCGAGCAGCGGAATATAGGCATCAAGATAGCGGGCCGACGCATCGAGATACTCATCCGCCAGAGCGGCTTCATCTGGAAACAGATAGGTAGCCAGCACAATTTCCTGCCCGGATTGTGCTTTCCACGGACGCGTCTTCACCACAAACCGATTGGCGACCACCGTGAGCGCTTCACTTTTTGTGGCGACAATCCAGTGCGCGGGATCGGATTGGGCTGTTCCCTGGGTCACGGCGGCCCATCCCTCCGGCACCGTGATCCTGACATCAAACGTGGCCAAGGACTCGTCGAGATCGGGATACCACTGACTTTCACTGCTCAGGTAGACCCCCTCAGGACCGATGTGACCGGAGGTCTCGCTTGGTGTGACGAAGCGCAGGTGCCGTGGATCACGAGGAGGATCCTCAATGACACCACGGTAGGAAAATCGCAATCGAACCCGGTGGTCTTCCGCTGCACCTGCCGGCTGCGGCAGGATGACACGCGGCAGCTCTGTCCGCCCGCCCCCACTCTCCCGTCTGAATGCAATCTGAGGAGCCGATTCGCAGGGTTCCTGGCAGCGCGTCACATCCTCGATCCGTTCAAGTTCGAGTGCCGGCGCAAGGGAAAAGGCCAACTCCTGGCCAGGCTCCCCTCCGCTCACAGTCAGACGATCCGTCGCAATCAGGTGGTGGGAGCCAGGACGCAGCTCAACGGTCAATTGATGGTGTTCAATCGATGGTGCAAGGGCAGGTGGTTGAGCAACAGCGAGCGCGGGAACGAGGCAGGAGGCCAGCACACTGAAACGGAGGAGACGAGACAACCGATTCACCCTTTACAAGCACCACAAGGTGGAGGGTGAAGATTAACACTCTCGACAGACCATCACAAGCTGGACGGCCACCAGGGCCCGCTCCAAATCGATGGGCTTATCCAGCACCTCCTGCGGGCCTAATGCCCAGGCGTCCGCCAGCAACGGATCGTTCTGGTGCCCGCTCAAAATAATCGTTCGTCCGGCATAGTCCCGTGCGGCCAGCGCCCGCAGGAGTTCCACGCCATTCATTTCCGGCATGGCAAGATCGAGTATCACCAGGTCCGGCACCGATTCCTCAACGACGCGTAAGGCCTCACGGCCGTCTTTCGCCGCCTTCACACGATAGCCACGCAAGCTGAGAAAGCGGACGAGCAGATCACGGGCCATCACGTCGTCGTCCACCACGAGGATCTGCTCCGCCGGAGCCTGCTCCATATCCTCTCCAGCCCGCGACGCTGAGGCTGACGCCTCTCGCCTGGCCTGCTGGGCGACCCGGTGCACCGCCCCGATGAGCACATCCAACGACAATCCCTTCCGGAAAAAATCTGTGACGCGTAACTTTCGAGCGTGATTCTCAAGATCCTCGGTCGCACCGCCCCCCAGCATGATCACGCCAGCCCGTGGGTCGAGGGTCCGAATCTCCTTGAGCACAGCCAGCCCATCCATATCCGGCATACGAAGGTCCAGCAAGGTCACGACGGGATGGAGTTGTCGAAACAGTGCCAGCCCTTCGCCTCCACTGGTGGCCGTGCTGACCTGATATCCGTGACGCGCCAACGCCATCTGCAACAGGTCGCAGTGCAACCGATCATCATCAATGACCAACAGCGTGCTCATAGACTGCCCCCGATTCCGTGCAATGCTCGGTGCCACTGGGTCTCCCTCGCATAGGAAGCCCGGCAGCATCAGCCTAGCATGGGCGCTACGGGATGAGAAGAAATTGAAGGAAAGCGTTAGAGCCAGCCTGGGAGCCAGGCGTGGCCGGACGGTGATCGTCAGAACAAGGCGTCCACAAAGGCCTTGGCGTCAAAATCCTGCAGATCTTCCACCGATTCCCCGACGCCGATGAGGCGAACCGGAATCTTGAACGTATCGGCAATAGCCACCACGATCCCGCCCCGAGCCGTTCCGTCCAGTTTGGTCAGAGCAATACCTGTCACGCCAACCGCGTCGTGGAACTGCCTCGCTTGGGCGATGGCATTCTGGCCGACCGTGGCATCCAGCACGAGCAGAACTTCATGGGGAGCGCCAGGACACTCTTGCGCAACGACGCGTTTGATCTTTCGCAGTTCGTCCATCAGATTGGTCTTCGTGTGCAAGCGACCGGCGGTATCAATCAGCACCACGTCAACTCCGCGCGCCTTCGCAGCCGTGATCCCGTCATACGCGACGGCTGCCGGATCGGCACCGGAGCGATGGCGAATGACATCCACGTTGATGCGATCCGCCCAGACCTGAAGCTGATCGATCGCGGCCGCACGAAACGTATCCCCGGCGACGAGAAGAGGAGTCTTCCCCTGTTGACGAAATCGCTGCGTCAACTTGGCCACGGTGGTTGTTTTTCCGACGCCGTTGACCCCCACCGCAAGAATCACAAAGGGGCGCGGCCCTTGCGTAACGAGTTGCTCCATGGAAGCGGATTGCGTCGGAAGCAGGATATCCAGCACGGACTTGCGCAACAGCTCGCGAACCTTCTCTGAGTCGGAAAAGTTGCCTCCTCGCATCTGCGCCCGCAGTTGCTCCATCACGCGATCCACAACCGGCATCCCCAGATCCGCGCTGATCAGCGCCACCTCCAATTCATCCAGAAGGGCTGGATCAGCTGCACGTCCGAGCAGTCGGTCGAGGTGCCCCGTGACCGCATCACGCGTTTTGGCAAGTCCCTCACTCAGTTTCTGAAACCAACCCACTGCTCACCTCACACGTTTATTCGCCCGGTCGCTGTCCGCATCGACTGTTTCGCCGTGCATCATACCCGATCTGATTCGCCGGACACCAATAGCCGTGGGATTGGGCCCACCGCACGAAGTACCGCCCGCTCGCGCCGGCTCATCCTGCTCGCTTCCCGCTCACTCCGCTCATGATCATATCCGCATAGGTGCAGAATCCCATGGATCAACAACACCACCAGCTCATAGTTGATCCCTCGTTGATGGCGACGGGACTGCCGGATGGCCTGGGGCAAGGAAATCACCACGTCCCCGAGTAACGCTGAAGTCGGCCCCGGCCCCTCCCTGGTAGCGAATGCGAGGACATCTGTCGTTTTGTCGCGTTGACGGAACGTGCGATTGAGCCGACGCATCCGAACGTCACCGACAATTTCGAGGCTGAGCACCGCGTGGGATTCTCCGACGGAATGGAGGATGCGACTGGCAAGTTTCGTGAGCACTTCGAGGCGGAGGCGTCTCCGTCGAAGCCGCATGCCGACAAGAACCGGCATTAATGCGATTGGCCCCAGGAGCCGGCCTGCGAAGGATCGGGGCGAGGAGTTTTAGGGTCCTGGCGCGGCCCTCTGGATGACTCACTCTTCCGCGAGGGTGGAAGATTCGTGGAATTGGCGGAATGGCGATCGTAGGCCTTGACGATTTCTTGTACGAGACGATGTCGGACGACATCGCGCTCGTCGAAATGGACAAACTCGATCCCCGCAATCCCCTGCAGGATGTCTCGCACTTCGATGAGCCCGGAGACGCGATCCGATGGTAGATCGATCTGCGTGATATCGCCCGTGACCACGGCTTTCGAGTGAAAGCCGAGACGCGTGAGGAACATCTTCATCTGTTCGGCCGTGGCATTTTGAGCTTCGTCCAAAATCACAAACGAATCGTTCAGGGTACGGCCACGCATGAAGGCAAGCGGAGCGATCTCGATATCCCCTCGATCGATCAGCCGGTTGGCCCGCTCCATGTCCATCATATCGAACAGGGCATCATACAGCGGACGGAGGTAGGGGTTCACTTTCGCGTACATGTCACCCGGCAGGTATCCGAGCTTTTCCCCGGCCTCCACCGCCGGGCGGGCGAGAATAATGCGGCTGACGTCCTTCTTCATCAGCGCACTCACGGCCATGGCCATGGCCAAGTACGTCTTGCCGGTGCCGGCCGGACCAATGCCGATCACGATGTCGTGCTTGTCGATCGCCTCGAGATAGTGTTTCTGCGTCGGGGTTTTCGGAACGATGAAGCGTTTTCTGGTGACGATGGGAGAGGCACTGAAGAGCAGTTCTTTGAGCGACGCGTCCTGGTTGTGGCGAAGTGCGGTCAGGGCATGACTAATATCATCCGACCTGAGTTCATAGCCTTCATTGGTTAGGGCGGCAAGCTCGTTGAGGACCCGTTCGGCCTGCTTCACCGTCTCAGGCATCCCTTCGACCGTGACTTCCTCACCTCGCGCCGAACATCGCACGCCGTACTCCTCCTCAATCAGTTTGAGGTGGCGATCGTGGTGTCCAAAGAGGACCGCAGTGTTCGTGCCTTCCCGTAGTTTGATCTTGCGCACGCCGGTGTCGAGAACTCCTTTCGCCGAAGCGATAGTGAGATTCTAACAAACCGCGAAACCCAGGAACAAGATCAGAAGAAAAGTGTGCAGGGGGGAGTGCCGGTCGCCCGTTGAACGTTAACCCTGAGGGGACGACTGCGCCAAGGACTGGGCCGTTGAGGGAATAGACAATTCAAACTCCTGCCAGGCCGTCCCTCCCTGTCCATCATCCGCCATGACTTTTACACGATGGGTCCCCGCCACACCGGCGAGAACCTTCCAGGTCACTTGACCGGTTGCCCTATCAATGGTCATGCCCGGAGGTCCTGTCTCCAACCCATAGGTCACACTGTCTCCGTCCACATCCTTCGCTTGCACGAGATACTCATACAGCTCCCGATTCGTCAGTGGGGCCGGAGCCGATGTAATCAGCGGAGGCGAATTCCCGAATGCGCTGGGTGCTGATCGAACCGGTGCCGCGGCCGCATCTTGATCTCGCGCAACGACCTCAACCACCACGACATCCTTTCGGCCGAAACCGGTGGTGTCCAGCACGCTCTCCTCGCCCTCTTGAATCTGCTTATCGTTCCGCCACCATCGGTAGACGTAGTGGATCTCATCACGATCAGGGTCTACGGCTTCGACCTTGGCATGAACCCGATTGCCCTTTTCCGGAGACTCCGCCTCGACAATGACGTGATTGATGATCGGCGGGGTATTCACCACCGTCACGGGCTCAGTACGGAATGGGGCACTCTCAGTGTGACCATCCGTCGCTATCACTTCGAGCGCGACGCGATCTCCCCGCTTCACATGGCTCGGGTCCAGCTCAGGACCAGTCGCACCCAACACAGGAGCTCCGTTGACGATCCATTGAACGCGTGTGGTCGGTTCCGTCCCATCGGGATCGTCTGCTACCACATGGGCCGCAAGAGGCCCGGCGAGCACGAGCGGATCCGGCACGATCGTGACGAGACGAACGACGGGTGAGTGATTGCCATTCGGCCCGCTAGCAGCCGCCGGCCCGTCGGGAGGAGAAGACGAACACCCCGATAACGCCGCGAGGGCCAAGGCCACCAGCGATAATTGTGCGGCGGGAACGAGCGTGCGGAGAGGTTCTCTCTCCGCACTGCGCTCCAACATACTCGGGATTCCCATTTTTACTGATTCGTCCATGAGAAGAACCTACTCCGCGGATCTATCGCGACTTTGGGACCACCAGGTCCG
>WBZQ01000928.1_pt2 | contig 11889 bp, 11 predicted proteins | sample 5204251 | NCBI WGS metagenome assembly WBZQ01 (sample SAMN12412402, study PRJNA552823) | activated sludge metagenome | isolation source: activated sludge from nitrification reactor of wastewater treatment plant... | place: USA: Virginia | collected 2017-09 | reverse complement strand
CTCACGTCTTCTCATAGCAGAAGACGGACATTCCGTTCATTACAAAATAATGGTCAGAATGTATTCCAAACATGCTCAAGTTTCGTCAGCGTCATCAATGACGCCTTCGAAAGATGGGCGCACTATAAGTAATATCACTGACCCACGCTTTGACAGGTTCGCTAACAGCAAATCCTCGTTTCAGAATATTGGGTGTAAACGGCAAATGATGTTTAGAATCAGTCGTTACCTTGAATTTGCGTTTTTGCTTGCAATATAAATTTAGCTTCTTGCGAAGCGTTCTGACACGATATGGGATGATCTGTACGCCGTGGTCTGTCAAGTCACGATACCAGCGCTTCGTACCGTAAGTCTCTCGAGTACGCTGGTGTGCAGTCAGTATTTCGATTTCCAGTCGCATATTTTCCTTTTTACGCTCACAAGGCGGGCGAGTATTCCAGGCATGAAGCCGCTCTCTGAAACATCAAGTACACGGCACATTAGTGCAACGGGATATTGCTGTCGCAGCGTATTAATCATGCCGTATTTCACCGCGACTCCTTCGCGAAATACGTCGCACACTTTTTTATAAAGTCACGCTCCATCTTCACTTCTGCTAGCTTACGTTTAACCCTGGATAGCTCTAGTTCAAGTTCATTCAGTGGCTTCTGATGCTTGCCTACTGTAGCGAGTTCTCCTCGTTTGTCAGCATAAACCCAGTTTTTTAGTGTCCCCTTGGGTAACGACAGACGTTTTGCAGCTTCAACCAGAGTCAATCCACTTTCTTTGAAAAACTTAACTGATTCCTTCCGAAATTCCTGACTATATTGGGTGCGGGGTAATTCCATCTTCATCCTCCATTTCATGTCTTCATTTTATGAAACTTCGAACTCCTTGAAAATCAGCATACCTCAGTATCCTTGATGCAAGCTTCAACAATGGATCACCGGGATCAAGCTGACATAAAAAATCGGTTCCAAACAGATTTGTTTGATGAATCGTGCTGCTGGGTGTGAGCATCCTTAATCACCATTTCGACCAGAAATACAGCGCCATTTTAACATTCTCGGTCGTTATGATCACTAACATACAGTGCATTTATAACTAATATCAAGTGCTTAGGGGTATTTCAGGGCCGACTACGTAGTATACTTGTTTCTAGCTTTCATAAATTTCAGTTAAGAATGAACAAAACCAGGTAGCAGATATCACGGTTGTATTGCTCAATTTATTTGAAAAACATGACTTGACGGCTTTATTGCGAGGAGATCCGCATAACCTTAATCACCCGTCTGATATTCAGATATCTCCACTGTTAAAATTAATGAGGCAAGGGTTATAAGAAACAATTCATCTCATATGTATGTGGAATCTTTTTTGATCAAATAACCACAGTTTCTTCTTCAAAAAAAAGTACTACTTTATCATTACTATCAATATCTACAGTTACTTTGCCACCATTTATCAGACGACCAAACAACAATTCATCAGCCAATATACTACGAATAGTATCTTGGATAATGCGCTCCATAGGCCGCGCTCCCATCAACGGATCAAATCCATGTTTTGCGAGATACTTGCGTAATCCTACGGTGAATGTTGCTTCTACCTTCTTCTCATGGAGCTGCGTTTCAAGCTGAATCAGGAACTTATCAGTTACCCGTAAAATAATCTCCTCATCCAATGGAGCAAATGAAATAATCGCATCGAGCCTATTACGAAATTCAGGGGTAAATAATTTTTTAACATCAATAAGTTCATCCCCTGTAGATTTCGATTGGGTAAATCCAATTGAGGGTTTCGCAAGAGATTCGGCACCTGCATTCGTTGTCATAATAATAATTACATTGCGAAAATCCGCTTTTCGCCCATTATTATCAGTCAACGTCCCATAATCCATAACTTGCAATAGAATATTAAAAATATCAATATGCGCTTTCTCAATTTCATCCAACAACAACACTGAATACGGTTGTTTAATTACGGCTTCTGTCAATAATCCACCCTGGTCAAAACCAACATAGCCTGGTGGTGCACCGATCAGACGTGAAATTGCATGACGTTCCATATATTCAGACATATCAAAACGTTGCAAATGAATACCAAGCGCATAAGCCAATTGCCTTGCTACCTCGGTTTTTCCAACACCTGTAGGTCCAGAGAAAAGAAAAGAACCAACCGGTTTTTGTGGATTACCCAATCCACTTCTTGCCATTTTTATAGCTGCAGTCAACGAATTAATCGCATTATCCTGTCCGAAAACAATAGCTTTCATATCACGCGCCAAAGTTTTCAATTTATTACGATCGTTTGTGGAAATATTCTGCGGTGGTATCCGTGCAATCTTGGCCACCACATTCTCTATCTCACTTTTACCAATTACTTTACGTTTCTTATATTTCGGCAATAGCCGCTGAGCGGCCCCTGCTTCATCAAGCACATCAATCGCTTTATCAGGTAAATGCCTATCATTGATATAGCGTTCCGATAATTCTGCTGCAGCTATCAATGCACTCGCGGAATATTTAACCTTATGATATTGCTCATACCGAGATTTTAATCCACGCAAAATAACGATAGTCTCATTTACAGTGGGTTCATTTACTTCTATTTTCTGGAATCGTCTTGATAGTGCATGATCTTTTTCAAAGATGCCACGATATTCATTGAAAGTTGTCGCACCAATACAGCGTAATTGCCCATTACTCAAAACCGGTTTTAGAAGATTCGATGCATCAAGAACTCCGCCCGAAGCTGCACCCGCACCAATAAGTGTATGAATTTCGTCAATAAACAAAATTGCTGACGGATTTTCGATTAACTGCTTTAATAAAGTTTTTAGGCGCTGCTCAAAATCCCCTCGATATTTAGTGCCTGCTAATAAAGCTCCCATATCAAGCGCATAAATTTGATGCTTCAAAAGCAAATCAGGGACATCTTCTTCAACAATTCGCTTTGCCAATCCTTCTGCAATTGCGGTTTTACCTACACCAGCTTCACCAACCAGCAAGGGATTGTTTTTACGGCGCCGGCATAGCGTTTGTATGACTCGCTCTATTTCTTTCTCTCGCCCTACCAATGGATCAATTTTATTGATCAATGCCTGATGATTAAGATTTATTGTGTAATTCTCAAGTAACCCGCCAGGACTAACTTCTTGTTCGTTATCTCCATCATTCCCAGATTTGGCAACATTTTCATGCGGCACTTTTCGAATATTGTGCGAAATATAATTGACGACATCCAGACGTGTTACACCTCTTTGATGCAAAAAATAGACTGCATGTGAATCCTTCTCACCAAAGATCGATACCAATACATTAGCACCAGTTACTTCTTTTTTCCCTGATGACTGTACATGCAATATCGCTCTTTGAATAACACGCTGGAAACCAAGTGTTGGTTGTGTATCAACTTCCTCATTACCAGTAATTACAGGAGTATGGCGAGTTACGTGATCTAACAATACAGATCGTAAATCTTCAATATCTACCAAGCACGCATTTAATACTTCGACTGCACTCGTATTATCAAGCATTGCCAGCAATAAATGTTCAACTGTAATAAATTCATAGCGCTTCTGCCTAGATTCTACAAATGCCATATGTAAACTGACTTCTAAATCCGGGGCAATCATTTCAATTCTCCTCCATAACACACTTAAGCGGGTGTTGATTCTTTCTCGCAAATTCAATCACTTGCTTCACCTTGGTACTAGCAATATCACTAGTATATACACCACATAAACCGACCCCTTCTGTATGCACTTTTAACATAATTCGTGTTGCTTGCTCTTGATTCATATGAAAAAAAATCTTTAATACTTCAACGACAAATTCCATCGGCGTAAAATCATCGTTTAACAACAAAATCTTATATAGCGGAGGATATCGCTCTTTAGTAGCATCTTGCTTCTCTTTGAGAATAATGGCTTCAAAATTATCCTCTGTCATAATTATTTCCTTTTTTACTATTCTATTCTTCCATCAAAAAACTGGAATCAAATTAGTATAAAGTACTCCAGCATGAACATATTTGACGATTACGACATTTTTTTCAAGTATCTTAAGATAATTCTCCAGCCTGCAACAACAAAAAATCATGTAACCGCTTGACTTTAACCTCAGATTTGCGTAAAACAGTACGTGGCGTTTGGCTTCAAGCTGTCTGCGGTATTGATTTTATCCGCCAATGATCTTGAAATTCAAATAGTATTAGGGTTTCCGGCCCAGTTTTTATATAGGAAGTAGAAATGGCAACAGGTACAGTAAAATGGTTTAATGATTCTAAGGGTTTTGGTTTTATTACTCCTGACGATGGGAGTGAGGATTTATTTGCACACTTCTCAGCAATTAATATGTCAGGATTTAAAACACTCAAGGAAGGTCAAAAAGTGAGCTTTGACGTCACTCAAGGTCCGAAAGGAAAACAAGCCTCTAATATTCAATCTGCTTAACTGTATGATGTCCATGCCCATAAAAATAAAAACTAGCGTAGATCTTTGACACAGTAAGAAAGAACGTAATCGAATTGTAGTATTACAAAATTTCCTCCTTGCAGAGTTGTTATATTGCAAGGAGGAGTACTTTATGAATTGCAATGTTATAAATTTTTAATCATCAAATCACCAAACATTGAACAAGAAACTTCCTTAGCATTTGTCATTTGACGTGCAAAATCATAAGTAACTATTCTATTCTTTATTGTCGCTTCCATCGCATTAACAAGCCTATTAGCAGCTTCAGCCCATCCTAAATGCCGCAACATCATTTCAGCAGACAAAATAATTGAACCAGGATTAACCTGATCTTTTCCCGCATATTTGGGAGCTGTACCGTGAGTTGCTTCAAAAATTGCGATAGAATCACTGAGATTAGCCCCTGGCGCAATCCCTATTCCTCCCACCTGAGCTGCCAGTGCATCAGAAATATAATCACCATTAAGATTTAAAGTTGCTACTACATCATAATCTTCAGGACGTAATAAAATTTGTTGTAAGAAAGCATCAGCAATTACGTCTTTGATGATAATTCCACCATTTTTTGGTGATAACTTCATCCATGGTCCTCCGTCTAAAGGCTCTGCACCAAATTCTTTCGCCGCCAAAGCATAACCCCATTTCTTGAATGCCCCTTCTGTAAACTTCATGATATTACCTTTATGAACTAAGGTAACTGATTTACGTTTATTATCGAGAGCATATTGTATCGCTTTTCGAACAAGGCGTTCTGTACCTTCTCTTGAAACTGGTTTAATGCCTATACCCGAAGTTTTGGGAAACCGTATACTGGAAACTCCCATTTCTCTAATTAGAAAATCAATAACTTTTCTTGCAGCATCAGATTCAGCTTCCCACTCAATTCCGGCATAAATATCCTCAGAGTTTTCGCGAAAAATCACCATATCTGTTTTTTCAGGATTCTTCAATGGACTTGGTACGCCAGGAAAATAACGCACAGGACGTAAACATATATATAAATCCAACTGCTGGCGAAGTGCTACATTAATCGAACGAATACCTCCACCGATAGGTGTCGTCAAAGGACCTTTAATCGAAACTACAAATTCTTTAGCAGCAACTAAAGTTTCTTCTGGTAACCATACATCCGATCCATAAACCCGCGTTGATTTTTCACCCGCATAAATTTCCATCCATGAAATTTTGCGTCTACCGTGATAAGCTTTCTCAATTGCCGCATCGACAACTTTGCGCATCACCGGGGTAATATCAATACCAATTCCATCCCCCTCAATAAAGGGAATAATTGGATTATCTGGTACTACTAATAAATTATCTTCATTTATTCGAATCTTTTCACCATTCACAGGCACTTTTATATGCTGATACATATTATCTCCAACCATTGGAATACCAAACACAACTTATAAGAATTATTTTTATCAATACCTTATACAGCAGAAACTTGAAATTCAAGCTTATTTAAAGCGTGAGAAATTCATAAACTTAGTACGTATTACATCCATTTCATAGAATAAATCTCAATGCTCACAACTACTTCATCATTGCTGCATATCGATTAATTAAACTAATGGCTTAAACTAAAAATATTTCTGCAAAATTTAAATATGGTACGCTTCATATTTATTGGCATTTTCTATAAAGAAGCTACATAAGATGATTTAATTATTATGTAAACAACTTTTTGATCTTGTTGGTGCATTATACGTACAAACCCATCACCTTTCTATTGTATGTGATAAACACCGCAGCAATTTTTGATTCAATAAAACATTCAGAACCAATATCAAAAGAGTCCACAAAAAAAACATCGATGTCACAAAATTTTCCCCAATGTACAATGTAATGAATTTAAGTCTTCTAATACCTAATCTATTTTGGCCTGATACTTCACAAGCAGAGATTTATCGCTATTTATCAATACCATCCTTAGAAAAACTACTAGCAAAAAGTATTGCTATACAGCATCCACCACACGAAATGGAAATATGGCTATGCAAAACATTTAATATCTCACAGCAACAAAACAATTGGCCTATTGCACCAATCATGTTACATGTCGATGCTCCCGGATTAATAAAAACAGATAAAGATTACTGGATAAGAGCCGATCCCGTACATCTACGCATTGAACAAAACCACATTATGCTGGCAGATAGTGAAGCTTTCGAAATTTCTAAAGAGGAAGCTATACAAATAACACACGACTTAAATCAAAATCTCGGTAGTCACCATGACTTTACTTTATTACCACTTCATCCTCATCGATGGTACATCAGGTTACCCAGAGCAGCAGAAATCCAAACTTATACACTTGGCCAAGTTACATGCATGAATATTAATAATTTCTTACCGACTGGGAAAGAAAGCATGATTTGGCATAAAATAATTAATGAGATTCAAATGTTTCTTTATGAACATCCTGTTAATCAAGCTCGTGAATCCTTTGGTAAATTAACAATTAATAGCCTTTGGTTCTGGGGAGGGGGAACTATGCCACAATTGGTTCAAGCACCTTATACGCACATTTGGAGTAACAACGATTTGCTACGCGCGCTTGCATTATCCTGCAATATAAGCTATTCACAATTACCTGTTCATGTTGATGAATGGTTACGAGCTAAAACACCTGGAAATCACCTAATAGTATTGGATATGCTTCGCGAAAAAGCAAAATACAGAAATGCACTTGATTGGCGCGAGACCTTAATTGGTTTAGAAAAAAACTGGTTTCTCCCTTTATACAATGCATTCAAGAAAGGTGAAATTAATCAACTAACTATCACTAGTCTGAGTGAAATTTCATCGCAGGATTTTGTAGCTAAGCGTTCAAGTTTATGGAAATTCTGGCAAATCGCTAAGCCGCTTTCTTTTTATCTTAAATAATACTGTCAGTTTAATACAATCTAGTATCGTAGCTTTTATTACTACTTATCGATTAGAACCGAAACCATCATGCACAAAACTAATGGTATTAAACCTTATCTATCTACTTTCACTGCATTAATTCTTACGCTTATTCTCATAATCAATATATTTTTCGTTAGCGATGTACCACTTCATTGGTCTGCCATATTATGGCTCTCCTTAATCTTTACATTAATAATAATATTCATCCAAGTTGTTCGCACTCAAAAAAATATTAAGTATTACTCTAATCAATTACAAGTTAATAAGGAAAGGCTCACCAATGAGATCAAACACCGGCTATGGGCTGAAAAAAGAGCATCAGAAAGTATAATAAAGTCATTGATTATCGATGAAAATATTCCTGTGATGTTGGCTTATTTCAGTATTGACCTGCGCTGCCGCTATCATAATCGCACTTTCCGTCAATGGTTTGGATTAAAACCTGATCAAATTGACGGGCAACTTTTAACAGAATTTTCCAGTGAAGAATTTTTCTCTGGTATAAAAAAATGTATTAGTGAACTTTTGTCGGGAAAAACAATTCACAATCAACGTTCGCTTAAATCGATCAAAGGTTTTCCTTATATTTTTACTGAACAATACGTTCCACATCTCGACAATAAAGGAAAAACTATTGGCTTCTACACAATGCACACACCACGTGCACATGAAAAAAATAGTAGTGGTAGCATTGCACAAAAAATCAAGATAACAAATCTCAATATGACTGAACCTCAGAAAACTTCTGAACAACCTATTAGCAAAGAAAGTACTGTTCTTTTACCTTCTCAGGCATCAAACTCAGGAATGGCTACTACAGCTGCTCGTATTGCACAAGCAATCGAACAAGGAGAATTCAATCTTTATTACCAGCAAATAAAGCCTCTTAAGAAAAATGTAACTCCATCATCTCATTATGAAATTTTAGTCAGAATGAGCGAAGAAGAAAATGGACTTATGCCTCCAGGCTCATTTTTACCTTTTGTAGATCAATTTAAGATGATGCCACAACTTGATCGATGGATAGTCAGCTATATTGCTAAATGGTTATCCACTCATTCTCAGACTAATGCAATATTTTGCTTAAATATTGCCAAAGACACATTGAGTGATCAAGCTTTTCCCAACTTCATTCAAGATCAACTGCAAAAAACGAATATATCGGCTGCGAGCCTTTGTTTTGAAATTGAACTATCTGATGCACAAGCAAATCTTACGGACACAACTACTTTCTCACAAAAAATTCATCAACTGGGTTGTCTGGTTTCATTATGTAGCTTTATCTATGAACCAGGCTCAGTTGAAGTGCTTGATCAAGTAAAAACAAATTATCTGAAAATCGATGGTAGCCTGATTTGTAATATTCTTCGTGACACAGAAGACCTTAGAAATGTTCTAACTATCAATAAGATTGCTCAAAAGAAAGGGATTAAAACAATTGCTGAACTTGTCGAATCTGATGAAATTATTGTAAAACTACAAGAAATCGGTGTTGATTATGCACAAGGATTCGGCATTGCCAAAGCCTGTCCTTTTAAGGATCTTGAATAATAGTGCCATTTTTGCAAAGCCTATGTAAAAATAAAAGAAGCAATTCTGTTTTATTAATTGCTTCTTTTTTACATCTATTAAACTGATTTAACCATACTTTCAACTACTTTCTTGGCATCTCCAAATATCATCATGGTTTTATCCATATAAAATAGGTCATTATCAAGGCCCGCATAACCTACAGCCATGCTACGCTTAACAACCATTACAGTACGCGCTTTATGGGCATCCAATATCGGCATGCCATAGATCGGACTTCCTGGAACATTTGCGGCAGGATTGACCACATCATTTGCACCTAATACTAATACAACATCAGTATTTGCAAAATCACTATTGATTTCTTCCATTTCTAAAACTTGCTCATAAGGAATTTCCGCTTCCGCCAGCAAAACATTCATGTGGCCAGGCATACGTCCTGCTACAGGATGAATCGCAAAACGCACATTTACTCCTTTTTCGTGCAACATCTCCGCTAATTCTTTGACTGCATGTTGAGCTCTTGCAACAGCCAAACCATATCCTGGAACAATTATAACACTATCGGCGTTACCCATTAGAAAAGCGGCATCTTCCGCACTGCCACTCCTATATGTTTTTTGTTCTCCGCTATCGGCTACAGCCGTGCCCCCATCACTGCCAAAACCGCCAAGTATGACCGAAAGGAAAGGGCGATTCATCGCCTTACACATAATATAGGACAGAATGGCGCCGGAACTGCCTACCAATGATCCGGCAATGATTAACATTGGATTGCCTAGAGAAAAGCCAATACCTGCTGCAGCCCAACCAGAATAAGAGTTGAGCATGGATATGACTACCGGCATATCTGCGCCGCCAATAGGAATAATAATCAGGAATCCAAGAATGAAAGCAATCGCCGTCATTGCAATAAATGCATTCCAGTTTGTCGTTTCAGTAAAGAAAAACCACAAACCAAATCCAATCATGGTAATTGCCAACAATAAATTAACCATATGCTGACCAGTAAAAACGATCGGTGTGCCGCTCATACGCCCAGATAATTTCAGGAATGCAATCACTGACCCTGACCATGTCATTGCACCGATAAAAGTACCCAGGAACAATTCCAACTTACTGCCCGCGGGCAGGATTTCCGGCAAACCGAACGATACTGGATTATTAACCGCTGCCACAGCAATAAATACCGCCGCCAGACCAACGAGTGAATGCATAAATGCAACCAGTTCTGGCATTGCAGTCATTTGCACGCGCTGCGCAACAATCGCACCGATAATACCCCCCACTGCAATACAGCCCAGGATCAAAAGCCAGTTCTGGGTAAGTGTCAAAGTTGTGGCAACCGCGATTGCCATACCCACCATACCGAACAAATTACCACGACGTGCAGATTCGGGCGAGCTTAGTCCCTTTAGCGCTAGTATAAAAAATACTGAAGCGACTAAATATGCAAGTGCTACCATATTTGCTGACATTTACACGTTTCCTTTTTTGTCTTTTTTCTTGAACATTTCCAGCATGCGCTGACTTACCAGAAACCCACCAAAAACATTAATTGCAGCCAACGTCACTGCAGCAGCACCCAACCAGACTCCCCAATCTGTCTCAACTGGGCCTGCCGCTAACATCGCACCGACAAGGATAATGCCGGAAATAGCGTTAGTGACTGACATCAAGGGGGTATGCAGCGCAGGTGTAACATTCCACACTACATGATAGCCAACAAAAATGGCCAATACAAAAACTGTCAGATTGATAATAACTGGATCAATTTCACCAACCATGATTACTCCTTATAAATTCGTTTACGCCACATCCGCAATATAGCAACTGAAAGAAATAATATTTTATTACCTGAGCTTATTGCCATTTGCTAAGATGCAATGATTTCTCCGCCTATGCATACCAGAGTTCCGGCAATAATTTCATCGTTACGATCAATCTTCAACTCACCGCTGGTGGGATCAAGCATCAGGTTAAGGAAATTCATTAAGTTTCGCGCATACAAAGTGCTAGAATCTGCAGCAACCAAACCTGGAATATTTGCAATACCAATCAAATGAACACCATGTTTCATCACAGTTTTATTTAACTCGGATAATGGACAATTGCCACCCGCTTCAACCGCCATATCTAAAATAACCGAACCCGGCTTCATAGCTTGTACAGTTTCTTCTTTAATTAAAACGGGCGCTGGACGACCGGGAATCAAGGCGGTAGTGATAATAATATCTGCAGCGATTGCACGCTCGTGCACTAATTCGCCCTGGCGGCGTTTGTAATCCTCAGACATTTCCGTCGCATAGCCGCCCGCTGTCTCAGCTTTTGCTTTTTCTTCATCGCTCAACGGTACTTCAACAAATTTAGCGCCCAAACTTTCTACTTGTTCTTTGGCTGCAGGCCTTACATCAAAGGCTTCCACCACTGCGCCGAGCCGTTTCGCCGTCGCAATCGCTTGTAAGCCCGCTACACCTGCGCCTAAAATCAGAACTCGCGCAGCTTTCACAGTACCTGCCGCCGTCATCAACATAGGAAAGAATTTTTGATATACATTGGCCGCCATAATCACAGCTTTATAACCTGCAATATTGGCTTGCGACGATAGTACATCCATACTTTGCGCGCGAGAAATCCGTGGTAACTTTTCCATTGCAAATGCAGTCAATCCATAGTGCGCTAATGCGTCAATTCCTTCCTTTTGGTGCGGCGATAACAACCCCACCAGCACGGCATCTTTACGCATCATTGCTAATTCACTAGGCTCCGGGCTTCTAACCTTAAGCACAATTTCTGATTGTTTATACAACTCTGCGACGTCAGTAACGATCGTTGCGCCTGCTTCCTGATATGCTGAATCCGGTATGCTGGCGCCCGCACCAGCACCTGATTGCACGGATACTTTATGAACACCCTTGGCAGTATATTTTTTCACGGTCTCCGGTGTAGCTGCTACACGCGTCTCTCCGCCGCGAATCTCTGCGGGTATG
>WBZQ01000913.1_pt3 | contig 11889 bp, 6 predicted proteins | sample 5204251 | NCBI WGS metagenome assembly WBZQ01 (sample SAMN12412402, study PRJNA552823) | activated sludge metagenome | isolation source: activated sludge from nitrification reactor of wastewater treatment plant... | place: USA: Virginia | collected 2017-09 | reverse complement strand
CGGCGGCCAGGAGTACTGCCAGCCGGGGACTTATACCCTGCCCGGGAACTGCGAAATTCAGGCGTTTACGATTGCCCAGGATCTGAGCGTACCCACGGTGCAACTGGGCACGGTGGCGACCCTGACCTGTGCGCAACCCTGTGTGACCTACAACGGCCAGGAGTACTGCCAGCCGGGCACTTACAGCATTACGGAAAACTGCGCGATCAAAACTTTCAGCATCGACACCCTGCCGCCGGTATGGCTGGATCTGGGTGAGGACAAGACCATACCGGCCGGCGAGTCCGTGGAACTGCTGGCCCAAACGAACGCCCAGCCGGATGGGATCAACTGGTTTATAGCGAGCGGCCCGATTCCCGGACATGACCTGGGCATCACCGTTCAACCGTCGGAAAATACCCTCTACAGCCTGGAAATTGAAGATGCCCACGGATGCCTGCTGGCCGATTCGGTGTGGGTTTTTGTGAAAAAAGCCGCCGGAGGCTGGTATGCGCCCAACATTATCCGGCCCGGTGCGGGCGGGGTGAACGGCTGGTTTACCCTTTTTGCCGCCGACAATACCGTAGCCGCCATCAGTAACCTGGAAATTTTCGACCGCTGGGGCAATCTGGTGTTTGCCCGCCGGGATCTCCTGCCCAACGTTCCGGAAATGGGCTGGGACGGCACCCGGAATGGAAAAATGCTGGACCCGGGCGTATTCGTGTGGAAGGCGGTTTTGCTGCTGGAAGACGGCTCTGCGGAAAAAGTAGAAGGCGATGTGACGGTGTACCGGTAGGATTTTACCGGCAAAAACTACTTTTGCGGCGGCTCCGGACCGGCTGCTCGTTTTTCGACAGGATTACGGGATTTTCAGGAAAAAATGCCGCGGCACTTCCCTGTTAACCCCGTAGTCCTGTCGGAATTTTGGCTGCTTCCGTTTCGCTACCAACACGCTACTGAGTATGAAAAAACACCTGCTTCTTCTTGCCCTGCTGTTTTCGCTTTCCCCGCTGAACGCCCAAACCCTGCCCGAACTTGACGTCCCGGTCACTTCCCGGAACTACTTCGACATCTGCCGGCAACTGGATGCATATTTTGAAAAGGAATACGAAGCCGAAGCAGACGCCTGCTGGGACAACGAAGCCGTGAAATACCAGCGCTGGAAATGGTTCTGGCGCGACCGCGTCAACCCGGACGGTTCTTTTCCCGACCTGAAGGCGCAGTGGCTCGATCACCGCCGCTTGTTCGGTACGGCGCAAAACCGCGGCAACCAGCCTCTTTGGGTGAACGAAGGCCCCACCCAGAATCCCGCTTCCGGCTATTGGGGAATGGGCCGCACCAAACACGTGGCCGTGCATCCGACCGACCCCTTCACGCTGTACGTCGGTACCCCCGACGGCGGCATCTGGAAAACGCAGGATGGCGGCGCTACCTGGGCCGCCCTTGGCGACGGCTTGCCCTATCTGCCGGTGGCCATCATCCTCATCGACCACCAGCACCCCGACACTTTGTACATTTCACTCGGCGACAAAGGCGGCTGGTGGCAGCGCAACCTGGGCGTGTACAAATCCACCGACGGCGGCAACACCTGGGCGCCGACGGCCCTGGACTGGTCGCTTGACGCCTTCAAGGTGATCTATGAAATGGTGATGAGCCCGGTCGATCCGCAGGTGATCTTCGCCGCCACCAACAGCGGCATCCTGCGCACCGTCGACGGCGGCGCCTCCTGGCAAACCCTGCGCGACGGCGAATACACCGACATCCTGTTCCGCCCCGGCGACCCGAGCACCCTCTATGCCGCCCACCACGACTACTGGAACAAAAGCCAGATCGTAAAAAGCACCGACGGCGGGGATACCTGGACGCCCATTACCAACTTCGACGTAACCAATAATACCCTGAACATTGCCATCTCCGCGGCCAACCCCGACTGGGTGGGCGTGCGGTTTACCCAGGGGCGGCAGTTCTGGCTGTCCAAAGACGGCGGCGCCTCCTTTGAGTTCCGTTCCGAAATGCCCGAGGACGCCCATTTTGCTTTTTCTCCGGTCGATACCAACATCGTTTACACCAGCGGCGTAGTGGTCCACCGCTCACTCGACCAGGGCCTTACCTGGGAGGCCATCACCCACTGGTACAACGACGGCGTGCACGACGAGGTCCACGCCGATGTGCACGACATTGTTCCCAACCCGCTGAATCCCAACGAGATTTATTTCTGCAACGACGGCGGCCTCTACCGGTACGACGCGCCTGCGCAGGACTGGTTCGATTTGTCGGAAGGCCTGGGTATCGCCCAGTTCTACCGCATCGCGGTGTCGGAACAGGGCGGGCTGAAGATCGCCGCCGGCTCGCAGGACAATGGCGGCTGGTTCCGCACCGTCTCCGGCGTCTGGAAACACACCAACGGCGGCGACGCCATGTGCCAGATCATCGACCCCACCAACGGCAACGTGCTGTATACGGAGTACTACGGCGGCAAAACCATCTACCGCTCCGACAACAACTTTTTTACCTACACCGTCATTTCCGACAACATTGCCGATGCGCCGACCGGCGACTGGGTCACCCCGTTCGTGCTGAACCCGCAAAATTCCAAAACCTTCCTGGTCGGTTTCCATGACCTGTACCGCTCCTTCGACCGCGGCGACCATTTCCACAAGATCAGCGAAAACCTGACCGGCAGCGTGGACACCAAGATCCGCGACGTGGCTTACGCGCCAGGCGACACCAACTTCATCCTGGCTACGGCCGGCAACCGGGTGTATAAAACCGTCAATGGCGGCCAGAACTGGTCTTCCTACGTGGTGCCCGGCGGCGGGGAAGACATCACCCGCGTAGCCATTCACCCCAGTAATCCGCAGCGGGTCTGGGCTTGCGTCGGCGGTTACTCGGCTGGTAAAAAAGTCTTCCGCAGCATCAACGGCGGTCAGATCTGGGGCAACATTTCCGCCAACCTGCCCAACGTGCCGGTCAACTGCATTTTGTACGACTCCCTGACCAACTACCTGTTCGCCGGCACCGACATCGGCGTTTTTTACACCGATGCCGGCGATATTTTCTGGCAGCCCTACGGACAGGGCATGCCCAAAGTGTATGTGCTCGACCTGAAGATCCGCCAGGCCACCCGCACGCTCTACGCCGGCACCCACGGGCGCGGGGTTTACTCCGTGCCGCTGGACCTGCTGGTCGGTACGGGTGAGCAGGCGGAAAAAGCAGAAAACCAGGTGACGGTTTTCCCGAATCCGGCCCATTCGGCCCTGTTTTTCAAAACCGGTTCGGGCAAAAACTACGACGGGCAGATCCAACTCTTCGACGTCAACGGCCGGATGGTAGCCGACCGTGCAGTAGCCGGCCAGGCGCTGGATCAGGTAACGCTCGACCTGAGCCGGTTGGCGGAGGGGTTGTATTTTCTGAAGATCAGGGACGAAAAAGGAGGTCTGGAACTCTCCAGGAAGGTGATGATACGGCGTTGATATTTTCATCGCCGGGAAGGAAGCCGTATTATTCTCGAAAATTTGTCAACTTTTTAAAAGTTGACAAATTTACAATAATCTTCCATCAATCAGATCTGACAGATCTCCTCGTAATCCGGCCTGTCGTGTGCGTACCGATGCACGAACGACTTGCGGATCTCTCCTTTATACAATACGAAAACGCCCGGCATCTGGAAGCCGTCGCCCAGTTCCACCTGGTCGAAGGAAGCGGCGGCGCCGTGGCCTTCCACCACCGCGGCCTGGAAGCCGCGGATCCAGTTCATCAGGCCGAACAGTTGATTGGGCGTGCCCCGGCCCAGGCCGAACGCCCGGTAGAAGCGTTTGTCCGGGTCGGCGATGTGGTCGACGGGAAAGAGTTTGTATTTGCGGAAGAATTTCTCGGCAATTTCCTGGTCGGCGGCCATGTGTACCAGCACGATGCGCAATCCGCGCGCTTCGAGGCTTTTCCGCCGTTTGGCAATATCGCTGATGGCCTCCCGGCAGAACGAGCAGCCGAAGAAGCGTAGGAACACCACCAATACGGGTTGCTCCGCGGCCAGTTGGGCCAGCGATTCGCCGGTGTTTGCGGTCACCATTTCTTCCCAGAAAGACGGGGCAGCGACTGTCTGCATGGAGAGGGTTTGATGGTTTGGAGGAGTTTGAGAAGGTTTGAGGAGGTTTGAGGAGGTTTGAAGGTTGGATGGTTGGAAGGTTGGATGGTTTGACAGGCGGAGGTCCATCCAACCTTCCAACCTTCAAACCTTCAAACCTTCAAACCATCCAACCTTCCAACCATCCAACCTTCAAACAAGTTGCATCCCGTCCAGAACATCCACCACTTCCTTCACGGCGGCGGCGGATTTGGTCAGGAGTTCCTGTTCGTCGGATTTCAGTTGCAGTTCGATCACCTGGGCGATGCCCTGGCGGCCGAGTTTGACCGGAGCGCCGACGAAGATGTCGTTCAGGCCGTACTGGCCGGTCAGGCGGACACAGCAGGGATAGACGCGTTTTTCGTCTTTCAGGATGGAGATGGCCATCTGGGCGGCAGCGGCGCCGGGGGCGTACCAGGCCGAGGTGCCCATCAGGTTCACCAGTTCACCGCCGCCGGTCTTGGTGCGTTCGATGATGGCGTTCAGTTTGTCGCCGTCGATCATTTCGGTCACCGGGATACCGCTGACGGTGGTGTAGCGGGGCAGCGGCACCATGGTGTCGCCGTGGCCGCCCATCAGCATGGCCTGGATGTCCTTGGGCGATACGTCGAGCGCTTCGGCCAGGAAGGCGCGGTAGCGGGCGGTGTCGAGTACGCCGGCCATGCCCAGCACGCGGGTGTCGGCCAGGCCCGAGGCTTTCCAGCAGGCGTAGGTCATCACGTCGAGCGGGTTGGAGACCACGATGATGATCGGGTTGGGGGTGTATTTGAGGATGTTCTGGGTGACCGACACCACGATCTTGGCGTTCGTGGAGATGAGGTCGTCGCGGCTCATGCCCGGCTTGCGCGGAATGCCGGCCGTGATGACCACAATGTCGGAGTTGGCGGTCAGGGCGTAGTCGTCGCCGCCGGTGAGGCGGGTGGAGTAGCCGTCCACCGGCGCCTGCTGCCAGGTGTCGAGGGCCTTGCCTTTGGCCATATTTCCTTGAATGTCAATCAGGACGACTTCGTTCACGAGGTCCTCGTGGGCCAGTACGTTGGCACAGGTTGCGCCTACGTTGCCGGCGCCGACGACAGTAATTTTACTCATTCGTTAAGGCTTTATAATTTTTGAGAAAGTGCTTTTCGGGGCGCAAAAGTAGGGAAAAGTTTGGCGGGAGAAAAAGGTAAAAAAGGCGGATGGCGCTGTAGAACGAAGTTAAAAGAGGATTTAAAATGTTTCTATATTTGTCGTATCCGGAGAGACCGGGATACGATTCGGATTGCCTGCATCGGCGAAACTGGTGTTTCGCCGTACAAGAGGAGCGCTCGGCCCGGGTGAGTCAGCAGCGAATGTAGGCCGAAACAGCAGTTTCGACCACCAACCGATGTAGGCCGAAACACCAGGTTCGACCACAACACAGCAGTGAAATGATTCGGGCTTGTTCAATAACCGGATTCTAACTGTGGTATTTATTTTTCCGCAACCACCACCCGTTTCCCCACCTTTCTTGTTTCCGTTTTCAGGCAGATAAAATACACTCCGGCCGGCAGTCCTGACCGCCCGACCGGTAGGTCGTAGGTGGCAGCAGAGAGGTTCTGGCCGTCGATCCAGGTGCGCACCGCCCGGCCCTGACCGTCAAACATCGCCAGTTGGACTTGGCCAGCCACCGGCAGCACCAATCGTAATAAGGCGTTCTCCACAAATGGATTGGGGAAGATGTCCAGTGCCGCCAACTGCTCAACCGGCGCCCCGGCGCCAGACACCGGCTTGGCCTCGGCGGCCCCAATGGACGGCGGATTTGCAAAAAAATCCCCGTAGAAGTCCAGCGTCGCCGGGGCCGGCGTTGCCCCCGCGCCGCCGGCCGGGCTGCCGGGCGGTATGTGAAAGTCATCGCCGGCCGGATCGGCCAGCAGCGGGTCCTGGTTGAGCACCTGGAAAGGATCGGGTGTCGGGATATCCGGCCCGCTCCAGTTGGGCAGGGCGCTGTTGAACCACAGGTTGTGGCTGAACACGAAGGTTTCGGGGCGGGTATTCGGGCCTATATTGGTTTCCGTGCTGAGGTTATGGTCGAGCACGACCAGGTTGTTGCGGAAGGTATTGTCGCCGCACTCGATAAAGCGGTCGGGGTCCACGGTTTCCTGCAGGATGCGGAGCACCCAGTTTTGCGGGTGGTAGATGGTGTTGTTTTCCACGCTTACGTTGACGGCGCCCACGTAAGCGACGGCAGCCACGGAACCCACGATGATGTTGCTGTACACCCCGATGTTCGCCGCTTCGTAGTGGGCCGTGTCGGGGCGGAAAAAGGCCAGCCCGGTGCTGCCGCCGAGATTGAGGGTGCGCTGGCCGCAGTCGCGGAAAAAATTGCGTTCGATCCGAAGGTCGGCCGAGCCGCCTTTGGCCTGGATGGCGTTGGAGCCCAGGTTTTCAAAGTAGCATTCCCGGATGACCCCGCGGTGGCAGCCTACCATGTCGATGCCGCTGCCGCCGGCCGCACCGTTTTGGAGGGTGCAGCGCAGGATCTGAAAATCGTCGAGTCCCGACAACTTCAGCAGATCGTTGTTTCCGGTGGCGGAGATGTCGCGGAAGGTGCAGTTTTCAAAAATGACGTGGTGGGCGGGCGTGTCGTAGGAGCCGCCGTCGTCGGTGTTGACCCCGTTGCCGGTCTGGTGCTGAAAGACCAACCCTTGCAGGTGGAGCCAGGCCGGGTCGCTGAACTGAATGGCGTTGCTGCCGCCTTCGAACATCACTGTTTCGCCCGGCGCATTGCGGATAACGATCCAGGCGTCGGGAGTGCCCTGAAGGTTGGCGATATAGAGGCCGCCCGGGTAAGTCCCGGCGTGCAGAACGATCGTATCGCCGGGTTCGGCATCGCCGGCAGCGAGCGACAGGTTGGCGTACGGATAACCGGCGCCGACGTGCAGGATGTTTTGAGCGGAAAGAAAGCCGAAAGGAGCGAGCAGCAAGCCCAGGCATAACAGCCTGGAGAAATATAGAGATGGTATTTGCATATCGCGCTTCAAAGGATACGGCGGATCACAGCGGCAGCACGATCGTATCCGTTTTCACCGAATACCCTGAAAAATTCCCGTAGCCGCCCGAAATGTTGTTGTACAGGGCGTCGGGGTCGCTCAGCGGCAGGTTGCCGCCCTGGCGGTCGAGGGAGAGGTGGTAGCGGTAGAATTCTTCGGAGAGGGTGCGCCATTCCACCATGATGCGGCGGGGTTTTTCGTTAGCGGCCGGGTTGTAGGCGATGCGGGCGTCGAGCAGCAGGGAGTCGCCGTTGTCGCTCCAGTATTTTTCGTTGATGAGTACCAGCGGCTCCGATTCGGACAGGTCGTGGAGCAGGGAAAGCGTGCGCCCGTCGGCGGAGTAGTTGGTGGCGATGCCTTCGTAGGTAAAGTCGGTTTCCCAGTTGCCGTTCTGGAAGCGGCCCACGTCGAGGTCGTGGCGCAGGTAGAAGCCGAAGTAGCGCTGCCCGGCCGGCAGTTTTTCCAGGTGCAGGGCCAGCGGGATGTTCATCAGGCGGCGGCCGTCGCTCAACGGTACTTCCGTAATGTGATCCGGATCGGTCTGCAGGGGTTTTAACGCGGTGGGCACCGGAATGGTGCTGGTCGCTTCGGCATTCGGATAGCCGTCCACCCGTACGCTGATGGAGTAGGGTACCCCCGTTTGGGCCAGGTCGCGGCTTTCCCAGTAGATGTTGCCGTTGTCGTCCGTTGCCTTGTATAATTTGTCGAGAAAGGTGCCTTCCTGAGCGATGGTTACCTCGGCCCTTTCCGGCACTTCCGGATCCTGGGAGGCGTACACCGGCTGGCTGAGCGTAACGCGCACCCGGAACAGTTCATCGCTGGTGAAATGGCACACCGCCACCACTTTGGTCTCTTCCCCGGGCAAATCGATGGTAACCTCGCGCGCGCAGCGTGCGAAGAGCCAGGAAAGCAGGACTAGAATGGGCAGGAAGCGACGATTCAAAGGATGATGTGTTTTACAGGCTCAAAGTTGCGGGATTTTTTGAAAGGTTGAATGTTAAAAGTTGAAAGTTAAAAGTTGAAAGTTGGGGGGAAGGGTGAAGGTTAAAAGTTGAAAGTTGAAGGTTGGGGGTAAAGTTATCGCAAAACGGAGGGGCAGCGCCCCGTAATATTGGTAGAATTCAGGGTGAGTTATGCGGTTGGAGGGGCAGCGCCCCGGAACAAGGTATTCCGGTACGGCACACCTTATCCCGTTTACTGAATAAAGATGCTAAAATTTGATCTCGTAGCGGAACGACGGCAACACCGGCAGCAAGGTATACTGGATCGCTTTGCCCTCTTTGCCGCTGCGGGCATCCACGTACAGGTAGAACGGGTTGTAGCGGTTATAGGTATTGTATACGCCGAGTTGGATGCCGTGCTGCAGGCGGCCGGTGTTGAAACGGGCATTCAGGGCCACGTCGAGCCGGTGATAGTCGGGCAGGCGGTAGCCGTTCACTTCGGTGAAGACGAACACCTCGCGCTCGATCTCGCTGCCGGGGGTCTGGTGGGTGTATTTCACTCCGGACAGGGTAATGGGGTTGCCGGTGGCGAAAGCCCAGACCAGGTCGGCGTCGAGCCAGGACGTGATGCGCTGGTGCAGGGTGATCTTCAGGTCGTGCTTCCGGTCGTACCGGAAGGGGAAGGTCTTGCCGGAATTGATCTCCGGAAAGCGGCGCGTGGTGTTGGAAAGGGTGTAGGAAATGGAACCGGTGGTGCCCCCCGAGGTTCTTTCAACCGAAAATTCCACGCCTTTGCTGGTGCCTTCACCTACGGCGATGCGGTCTTCCCAACCGCTGGCATCTTCCGCGCCGCCGGTCACCAGCGCGTCGTTGGAGGTCAGGAAAGTCAGTACCCGGTCGAGGCGTTTGTGGTAGCCTTCTATCTGCCAGGCCCAGCCGCGTTTTTGCCAGCCGATGCCGGCGGAGAGTTGCCACACCTGCTCCGGGGGTACTTTTCGGGTGGAAGGTACCCACAATTCGAAGGGCAGGCTGATGTTGAACGAACCGATCTGGTGCAGATACTGGGTGGTGCGGTGGTAGCCGAACCACTGGCTCCAGGGCCCGGGCCCCAGATGCAGCACGCGGAACCGCGGCAGCAAAGCCTGGTAGTTGGTATTTTTGATGGAAAAAACCGAACCGTGCAGCCCTACCTCGGCGCGCCAGTTTTTGGAGGGTTTTAACTCCGCGTCCAGGTAGCCCTCCGCCTCGTCGGCGCCCAGTTTTTCGTTGTTATCCAGCAGGTTGGCCAGCGAATCGATGGAGAGCGGCGACTGGCCCGGTTGCAGGAAGTTCACCGAAATGGCGCCGGGCCGGAAGTCGTGCAGGGTGAACGACGCTCCCCAGCGCAGGGTCACACGGTCGTCGGGGTAGTAGGTGAAGTCGGACTTGCCCGACCAATCGCGGATAAAGGTCTGATACAGCAAACCGTAGTCGGACAGCGTAGCCTGTTTCCCGCTGCCGTACAGGAACTCCGAATTGAAACCCAACTGGCTCTGGTAATAAAACCGGCTGTAGCGCAGGGTACTGTTGACGAACAGGTTTTTGGTCAAAACCCGGTTCCAGCGCAGGGCGGCGATCTGGTTGCCCCAGTCGATGTTGAGCCGGTAGCGGTCGGTCTGGGTGCCGTCCTCATCGGCATATTCCTGCTCGAATTCGTTCCGGAACAGGTCGCCGCCGTGGTAATAACTGAAATACAGGCGGTCACGCTCCGACAGGACGTAGTTCAGTTTCAGGTTCAGGTCGAAGAAACGGTAACCGGCGTTGTCGCCGGAAAAGGCAATGAAATCCCCGCGTTTGCTGAAAAATCGCACCCAGGGACCGAGGTAGGTGGCCCGCCCGCCGATCAGAAAAGCGCAGCGGTCGCGCACGATCGGCCCTTCAGCGAACACTGAGGAAGCGAACAACCCGGCGGACACGCCGGCGTGGTAGCGGTTGAAGTCGCCGTCGCGGGTGCGCACATCCACCACCGAAGATGCCCGGCCGCCGTAGCGGGCCGGGAAATCACCCTTCCACAGCCGGGCGTTGCCCATCATGGCCGGGTTGAAAATGGAAAAAAGCCCGAGCGCATGGCCGGGATTGTACACCGGCACGTCGTCGAGCAGGACGAGGTTCTGGTCGGCGTTGCCGCCGCGTACGTGCATGCCCCCCACGCCGTCCACACCGGTCTGGATGCCGGGCCGGAAGGAGGCGGTGCGCAGCAGGTCGGCCTCGCCGCCGGGCATGGGCAGCGAGCGGATGTAGTTTACCGGCAACTGGTACTCGCTTTCCACGCTTCTGGTCTGTTCGCCGGCGGTCAGGGTACTGATAACCACTTCAGGCAGTTCGATGTTGGCGCGCAGTTTTACGGTGGCAAAACGGTCGGCCGTGAGCAGCACGTTCAGGGTCTGGTTGCGGTAGCCAATGAGCGAAACGGTGATCTTGTGTTCTCCTTCTTCCAGTTTCAGGCTGAAAAAGCCGAATTCGTTGCTGACGGCGCCCACGCCTTTTTCCGAAGCCGAACGGATGGTGGCGCCCATCAGCCGTTCGCTGGTCTGGACGTCCTGCACATATCCGCTCAGCGTGTATTTGCCGGCTTTCCGGAAAAAAACGATCTGGTTTTCTTCGGCTTTGAACGATACTTTGGCACAGGCGCTGATGGTTTCCAGTACCGACAGGAAGGAGGCGTTTTGCACCGACACGTCCTGGCGTCCGCACTGACTGAACAGGCGGTCGCCGAACACGATGTTCACCCCGGTCTGGCGTCCGAGTTTGACCAGGGCTTCAGCAGGCAGGCATTGCCGGCACTCGAAATCGACCTTTTCCGGCAGCCGCTGTTGGGCCGAAACGGTGTTTGCGGTAAAAACCAGTACGAAAAAGAAAAGCGCCTTAACCCGTGCAACCATGTTTTTGGAAAACAAAGGTGCAAGTTAAGGCGCTTGGGCCGAAAATTTGGTGTCCGGCCTACTGGCAAGTTCCGCCGAGCAGTTCATACTGGCCCGGCGCCGGGTTGGTGACCCGTAATTGGTGGGTTAGGGCGAGGCTTTCCAGCACTTTTTCAATCGGCTGTGTGGTGTGCAGGGCCGTGTGCGGGCAAGATCGCATGGTGGGATTCTGGAGGTTTATTTTTACGTTGTAATGCGCTTCAAGATCGGCAATAACCTGCTCCATCGGCACCCCGATGAATTCCAGGCCGCCGGTCTGCCAGGCCAGTTCGTTGTACGATTGGACCTTTTTTTCGACGGTTTCGCCGTTGGATTTGTTGAAAATGGCTTTGCGACCGGCTTCCAGTACGTAACTGCCGCCTTTTTCCTCGGGCCGGAACCGAACCTTGCCGGAACGAACGAGCACCGAGATCTCGGTGCCGGTCTGGCGGATGTTGAACTGCGTGCCCAGTACTTCCACCGCGCCGCCGTTGTCCAGGGCTACCCGGAACGGTTTGGCGGGGTTGTGCTGTACGTCGAAGTAGGCTTCGCCGCGCAGGGTAATGCGGCGGTCCGAACCCCCGAAGGTGGCCGGGTAGGCGATCTCGCCGTCACGGCGGAGCCATACCTGGGTGCCGTCGGGCAGCCTGACCAGTTGCTTTTCCTCGTGACTGACCAGCGTGGTCAGCGCTGCTTCCGGGGCGGAGAACTCGCGGTAGGCCCAAACTGCGGCCAGCAAAAAAGCGAGGGTGGCGGCGATGCGCATCAACTGCCGGGGCAGGGCGATCATCCTGCTGCGCGGTTGCGGGGCGGCTGCGGTCCTGATCTTGTCCTGTACGCGGAGGAAGGCGGCGTCGAGATCGGGCGTAAAGGATTTCCCGTAGCCGCCGGTTTTT
>WBZQ01002458.1_pt1 | contig 11890 bp, 10 predicted proteins | sample 5204251 | NCBI WGS metagenome assembly WBZQ01 (sample SAMN12412402, study PRJNA552823) | activated sludge metagenome | isolation source: activated sludge from nitrification reactor of wastewater treatment plant... | place: USA: Virginia | collected 2017-09 | reverse complement strand
GCGGTGGGCCGTTGACGAACGTCTTGCGGGCATCCTGCTTGATGACGATTTGGGCCTTTTCACGACCTCGCGTCCAAAAGTGATCGAAGCACGGGGGACAACCGCACAGCGACTGCGAACGGTTGAAAGCGCCTTGCTGGTTCGGTGACGCATCCAGTGCCAAGCCGGTGCTAATGCCAGCCCATCCAGGAGGCAGACCTCTCAGCACACAAAACCTGGCGATGCCACATCTCGAAGCTGAGCGAACGTCGAAACACTTGCAGCGCAAAGGGAGGGAATCTGTTCGAGCCGGTTTTTACATTCAATGAGTGGTATGACGGACCACGGAAAGGGATTGCCTGTTTTCACGGCAAACCGCATTGGTATGAATCGCGCTGGTCAGATTTGGAAACCGAGCTTGCGGATACTTTCTTGCTGACGCCCCTGGCTGCCGAAATCGTTGCGCTTGCGCTTGAAGATTGGGCGATTTGGAAGCGCTGGCAAGCTGCATATGAGCGGAACGAAGTGGCTCTGGAAACGCATCCGGCGTTGCCCGCAGATCGGCAGCGTCATAACGAGTTGGCAGTGATCTTACAGAAAGAGCTTCAGACCGATGAGGAAGAATCTTTTTGCGCCAGAGGTCAGTTCAAAGCCTCAGAGACAGATCAGTGTGTGCTGTTGGTTGAATGGGAATTGATCTCCAAAGACGATGCGCAAGATCAGCGTGGTTTCGTCAACTTGTCGGTACGATAGATGAGGCAAGCAGATGTCACGTCAATGACCGGTTCGTGTGGCGCGTTTGCCCGCGCAATCTGAGCTCGACCGCTTCGCAGTAAACCAGGCACTTCGTTGTATCTCGCTGACCCGTTCAAACACACTTGCTTTCACACGTCGCCGCTCGCAATATCCCGCCTTCAGCAAACATTCCCAAATTTGTGCAGAGGAACCCAAATGCGATTCTTTCAGGTGGTTCGATTGGTGGGGCTGGCGCTGGTGTTGTGTGGCGCGCTGGCGGCGGCACAGACTCCGGCGCAGCGTGCGATTTCGCGTGCAGACATCTTGCGCGGCGAATATGGTCCGTGGCGCGCAAACAACGATTTGCTTTCGTATGATCTCGACATTCGCGTAGACCCGGAAAAGAAATTCCTCAGCGGCAAAAACACAATCCGCTTTCGCATGTTGAAAGCCGACACGCGCATACAGCTCGATCTGTTTGCCAACCTCAACGTAGACAAAATTCTGCACGGCAACACCGAACTGAAATACACGCGCGAACTGGGCACGGTGTTTGTGGACTTTCCCGCGCCGCTGAAAAAGGGGGCGGTGCAAAGCATAGAGTTTCATTACTCCGGCTTTCCGCAAGAGACCGGGCGATTTGGCGGCATCAGCTTTCGCAAAGATCCCGCCGGACGTCATTGGATCAACACCGCCTGTCAGGGCATCGGCGCCAGCGTCTGGTGGCCGAACAAGGACCAGCAACAAGACGAAGTCGAAACCATGCGGTTGCGTGTGGCGATTCCCAACAATCTGACTGACGTTTCCAACGGTCGGCTGACAGGCAAAACCGATCTGGGCGACGGATACACGCGCTGGGATTGGGCGATCAGCTATCCGATCAACAACTACAGCGTTTCGCTCAACATCGGCGCCTATGAACATTTCAGCGATGCGCTGGGCGATCTGACGCTGGATTTTTACTGCCTGCCCGAAAACCTGGAAAAAGCCAAACGCCAGTTTGCCCAGGCCAAGCCGATGATCGTGGCGTTCGAAAAGTATTTCGGGCCGTACGCGTTCAAACGCGACGGCTTCAAGCTGATCGAGGTTCCGTATTCCGGCATGGAGCATCAGAGCGCGGTGACCTATGGCAACCGGTTTGCCAATGGTTATCTGGAACGCGACTGGACCGGCGTCGGCGTCAGCCTGAAGTTCGATTTCATCATCATTCACGAAAGCGCACACGAATGGTTTGGCAACGCCATCACCGGCAGCGACATTTCGGACATGTGGATTCAGGAAGGCTGGGCGACCTATGCCGAATGCGTCTATGTCGAAGCGCTGTTTGGATACGACGACGCGTTGAAATACACCAACGGTTACAAGTCGAAAGTCAGAAACCAGCAACCGATCATTACCCAGCGCGGTGTCAACCAGACGCCCTCGCAGGATCAATATTTCAAAGGCGCACTGTTTTTGCATACGCTGCGTTCGGTGGTGGATGACGATGCGCGCTGGTGGAAACTGATGCGCGCTTATTGCGACCGGTTTCGCTATCGCAACATCCTGACCGAAGACGTCGTGGCGTTTTTCAATCAACAGACGGGCAGGAATCTGACGCCGATTTTTGATCAGTATTTGCGACGTGCGGCGTTGCCTGTGCTGGAATTGCGTTTTGACGAAGCGGCGGGCAACGTGGCCTATCGCTGGAAGGCCGACGTCAACGGATTCAACCTGCCGGTCAAAGTCGGACGCGCGGCGGCGTGGCAAACGATTCGTCCGACGACGGAATGGCAAACGCTGAAAACCAAGCTGAAGAAAGACGAGTTTGACGTCGCCACCGATCTTTATTACATCGCGGTCAGCAAACAATAAGCACAGGTTCAACAGGAAAGGGAATTGAGGATGTTGATTTTGATAGCCGGTCCCTACCGCTCAGGGACGGGAGACGATCCGGCCAGGATGGCTGCCAACGTTCACGCAATGGAAGCCTTTGCGTTGCCGCTTTATCGCGCGGGGCATTTGCCTGTGCTGGGGGAATGGTTTGCGCTGCCGCTGGTAAAACTGGCCGGTTCAACGCAAGTCGGCGACGCGCCGTTCAATGAAATCTTTCATCCGATTTCTGAACGTTTGCTGGAAAAGTGCGACGCGGTGTTGCGCGTCGGCGGCGCTTCTCAAGGCGCTGATTTGATGGTGGACATCGCACGGCAGAAAGGGCTGCACGTGTTTCACACGCTGCAAGAAGTTCCTGGCTGTGAGTCTGCCGCGCCGGTCGAACCCGGAACGTAAACAGGAGCATTCATGATCATCGTTACAGGCAGCATTCTGGCGCGCGCGGATTCTCTGGCGGCCTTGCTCGCCGTCAGCCTTGAACACGTGCGGCGATCCAGAACAGAGCCAGGCTGTCTGGCGCACGCCGTGCATCAGGATGCCGAAAATCCGCTGCGGCTGGTGTTTCTGGAAGAGTGGACGGATCGTACCGCGCTGGCAGCGCATTTTGCGGTTCCCGCTTCGCGCGAATTTGTCAAAACCGTCCGCGCATTGGCGGCAGAAGCGCCGCAAATCAATATCTACGACGCGACTCCGTTGCAGTTCTGAGCGTTCCCAAACAACGAGGAGAGAGAATGTCACGCACGACCCGACGCGATTTTCTGGCGCAAGCGGGCAGTACGGCGGTGGCCGCCGCTGCCAGTCGCACAACGCGCGCGCAAAACAGTCCGAACGACCGAATCAATGTCGCCGTCGTTGGCTTTCATTGGCGCGGCATGGAACACATTCAGGAATACGCCAAGCTTCCGAATGTGCGCATCGCCGCGTTATGTGATGTAGACGAACGGCTGTTTCCACACGCCGTCGCCGAAGTCGAAAAGCTGACCGGGCATCGTCCAATCACCGAAGTTGATTTGCGCCGCTTGCTTGATCGCAAAGACATTGATGCCGTTTCTCTCGCGACGCCGGATTACTGGCACGCGCTGCAAACCATCTGGGCCTGTCAGGCGGGCAAAGACGTTTATGTCGAAAAACCGATTTCGTTCACCGTGACCGAAGGCCGCCGGATGATCGAAGCGGCGCGCAAATACAACCGCATTGTGCAAGCCGGAACCCAGTATCGCAGCGAACCGCCCAATCGCGCTGCCGTGCGTTTGCTCCACGAAGGCAAGCTGGGCAAGGTTTACCGCGCCAGCACGGATTTTTCGCGGCCTCGCATGAGCATTGGCCGTCAGAAAGAAACCGCCGTTCCGCCCGGCGTGCATTGGGATTTGTATTTGGGGCCGTCGCCGATGCGTCCGTTCACGCTCAATCGGTTTCATTACGGCTGGCACTATTTCTGGGAAACCGGACCCAGCGAACTCGGCAACATCGGCATTCACACGCTGGACGTCTGCCGCTGGGGATTGGGCAAACGCGAACATCCGGTGAAGGTGCATTGCACGGGCGGCAAATTCTTTGACGATTCGGATCAGGAGACGCCGAATCTGCAAATCGGCACGATTGAATACGCCGACGGCAGCTTGCTGAATTTTGAAGTCACGAACCTGCTTGCGCCTTCGCGCAACGGCGGCATGATGTTTTACGGTTCGGAAGGGTATCTGGCGTCAAACGACGGCTGGAAAGCGTTTCGTGGCACGATGACGCGGCGCAAACGGCCGCATCCCGCAGGCGTTGACGAAGCGCTGATGGACGTTAGCTTTCCGCAAATGACCTATGCGCCAGGGCCGAAAATTGACCCGACGGCGGAAAGCCAGATCAGCCACTTCGGAAATTTCATCGCGGCGATGCGTTCGCGCAAGGTCGAGGATTTGCACGCCGACATCGAAGAAGGTCACCTTTCGACCACCTTGGCGCAACTGGCGAAGATTTCCTATCGCGTGGGCCGCAAGCTGGTCTTTGACCCGAAAACCGAAACCATCACCGGCGACGCCGAAGCCAACCGCATGCTGACACGGCAATACCGCAACCCGTACGTGTTGCCAGACAAGGTGTGAACCAAACAGGGCGGGGCAGTTGAGATGAAGAAAATTCTGTTAAGCACAATGATGCTGTTGCTGTGCGGCGTTTCAATGGCTGTTGGGGCATCGCCGCCGGAACGGGAAATCGCCGAATGGGTGATTCGCCAGGGAGGCCGCGTTATGTTGGACGGCGACCGCCGCCCGATTGGCGACCTCACGCAATTGCCCACAGGCGAACTGCGCATCACCGGCGTTGATCTGACCGGCACGTTGATGCTGCCGCAAGACCTGGAAAAGCTGTCTGGCCTAACGAACCTGAAAGAGCTGTATCTGCCGGGGCCGATTTGGAACCCTGGCGCGGGCAGCCGACTGGACGCCAACGATCAATTGCAGCATCTGGCTGGCTTGAAGAAGCTGGAAAAACTGCATTTCAGTTTGCACTTCCTGACCAACGTTAACGTGCAGGACAAAGGGTTGGCGTTGCTGACTGGCTTGACCGAATTGCGAGAGCTTCGTTGCGCGCAGTGCCGAATTGCAAAACTCAGCCTTGCACCGTTCGCCAACCTGGAATCGCTTGACCTAAGCCTGACGCCGTTTACCGATGAAGGGATGAAAGGGCTGGCGGAGTTGAAACAGCTTCGGCGGTTGAATTTGCGCGACACGCTGGTAACCGACGAAGGCTTGAAACAATTAAGTGGTCTGACGCAGTTACAAGAACTCGATCTGAGCGGCATCAAACCGACAGACGCGGGCCTTGCACACCTGCGCAATTTGACCGGCTTGCGCAAATTGAATCTGCTCGGCGCACAGATCACAGACGCTTCGGCGGAAGTGTTGGCCGGATTAACGGAATTGCGCGAATTGAATCTGTACCGCAGCCGCCTGACCAATGCCGGTTTGGGAAAGCTTGCGGCGCTGAAACAGCTTGCGAATCTGGATTTGCGCTACAGCCAGGTGACCGGCACAGGCGTTGATGCGTTGCGCGCGGCGGTGCCGAACTGTCAGGTGAATTTCGTCAATGCGCGCACGGCGCGCACGAAAAGCGCGGCCTTGGATCGTCCGGCGAACAGCAGCGAAACCGCCATCGCCGCCTGGGTCAAAGCGCTGGGCGGTAAGGCGGAATTTAACGGCGATGCGTTGCACAGCATTTCGCTGGCTGCGACGGGCATTGGCGATGCGGCGCTATCGCATTTGGCCAACCTGTCCAAGCTGGAACGGCTGGATTTGGAAGCCACCGAAATCGGCGATTTGGGCATTGCGGCGTTGAAAACGCTGACCGGTTTGAAGGTATTGAATCTGAACCATTCGACCGTTTCTGACAACGGCTTGGCGCATCTGGCAGGATTGACGCAGCTTCAGGAATTGCGCTTGGCGGGGACGTTGGTGCGCGGCTCTGGGTTGGTTCATCTGAAACCGCTGACCTCGCTGGTCACGCTGGATTTGACCGGCGCATCTGTCGGCAACGACGCATTGTTGGCAATCGCCGAAATTCCGAACCTTGAACGCTTGTTGCTCAGTTCCACAGATTTGACCAACAGTGGATTGAAAGCACTGACGAAACTTGCTCGGCTGCGCACGCTCGATCTGGCTAGCACAGACACGGGTGATGAAGGCTTACGCCACATTGCGGCCATCACCAGTTTGCGCGAATTGTCGCTCAATCACACGCGGTTTACTGACAAAGGGCTTGAAAACTTACGCCCTCTGGCAAACCTGGAACGACTGGAACTTTTCCGCACACGCACAGGCACAGGCAAAGCGAGCGTTGCCGTCATTGCGTCGTTCAAACAACTAACCGTTCTGAATCTGGATTACACCGCAATGGATGATGCGGCGCTTCTGTCGTTGAAGAGCTTGCCGAATTTGCACGAACTACGTCTGGACAACACCGACGTCAGCGACGCAGGCATCGCCGCCTTGCAAACGATGACCAACCTGAAACGGCTGAACCTGTATCACACGATGATTACTGAAAAAGGCTACGCGCAATTGAAAGCGGCGTTGCCCGGTTGCCAGATTACGTTTGATCGCGATTCATCGCTGCCGAATCGAAGGAAGAGCTAAACATTTACCATTTTTGATTTGTCATTTGCTATTGTGACCAGCCCACGCTCAACCAATGACAAATCAAAAACAGTAAATGGCAAATAAATGCTGCTGAAAACCTATGAAACTCCCTTGCCTGATTTTGCTACTGACCTTGTTAATCCCAACGGACAACGCTGACTGGATCACCGAAGCAGGCGGCACCGTCACCCGCGACCGTGCAGGCCGCATCACCGCCGTAGACCTGCGCGCCAGTTGGGTGACGGATTCCGACTTGCCGCAACTTGCCGCGCTGCCTTACCTGACGCACCTGGATTTGTCGCAAACGCGCATCACCGATTTGGGTTTACAGCAACTGAAAAACGCGCCCGGCATCGTCGAACTGAATCTGTATTACGCCGAGCAGATCACCGACGAAGGGCTGGCTGCCGTCAAAGGCTGGCAGAAGCTCAGACGCATCAATTTGCGCGGCACCAAAGTCACTGACACGACGCTGGAACATCTGGCCAATGTGGCTACGGTCGAAGCCATTGACGTAGGCTTTGCGCAAATCACCGATGTCGGTCTGGATCGCCTGACGCCGCTCGTCAACCTGAAAGAGCTGGTCGTTGGCGGCAACAAACTCACCGATGTGGGATTGCAAGCTTTGCGACAATTGCCGGGGTTGACGCATTTGAGCCTGGGCGGTTCACAGCGAACGGACTCCGGTTTGTGGACAATCAGCCTGACCGAATCGGGCCTTGAAGCCATCGCAACCTTGAAAGACCTGCGCGAATTGCGGCTGGACGGTTTGCCCGTGACGGCGCGCTTGCTGGAAAAACTGAAACCTCTGGCCAAGCTGGAACGGTTGAGCCTGCAAGGTTGTATACGGCTCAATGACGATGCTGCGTCTGTGCTTGCCGCACTGCCTGCCTTGCGTGTGCTGGATGTGAAAGGCAGCGCGATGACTGAGAAAGGCCTTGCCGAATTGCATCAAACCAAACCAAAGATTCAAATAGTGTCCGGTCATTGATCCGACAGCGGATAGATGGCGGTGTCGGCTCCAGAAAACAGCCGCACACATTGCGCAACATCACATTCACTTGCGCGTCGCATTCCCAACAGTCACGCGCATCCCTTCCGACAGTTGGTTCGACGGGTGGGTGATGATTTCGTCGCCTTCTTTCAAGCCGCTGAGCACTTCTACCTCCGCAGTGTTCCGCTGCCCGATTTCAACGTCGCGTAACCTGGCGGCATCTGCTTCGACCGCGAAAACATTCCAGCGTTCTCCACGTCGAAAGATGGCGCTGACGGGGATTTTCAGCACATCATTTTTTTCCCAGACGACAATCTTCGCTTCCACACGATAACCATCGCCGAGCGGATCAGGTGCCTCGCTGAAATCGGCGATGACGTTGACGCGTTGCTCTTCGATGCCGAGCGCGGAAATCTTGGTGAAGGCTGCTGGTTCTGTTAGCCGTACGCGCGCCTGAAATGCGCGCTCACCGCCCCAGCCCTCGATTAGTGCTGGCATCCCCGGCTGTATGTGGACGGCATCGGTGGAAAGCACATCCACCACGACTTCCAGCGCCCGGTTGCTCAGTTCAAGCAACGGCGCGCCCGCCATCACCACGCGCTCGCTCTCTTCGATCACACGCAGCACTTTTCCGCCCACGGGCGCGCGCACCAGAACCGTGGCCGCTTTGCCACTCTGCCCGGCCTGCTCAATGGCCAGCAACGAAGCTTTGGCGACTTCAACCTCAGCCCCAGCGGCGCGTGCTTTTGACCGTGCGGCTTCCAATTGTTGACGGCAGGTCTGGTCGGCATTGCGAATCCGCTCGAAATCCTGCCGCGCAACATCACCGGTTTCGATTAATTTCTCAGCGCGCTCACGTTCACGGCGCGCCTGCTCGCAATCGGCGCGCACGTGTTCGGCGACGGCTTCTGCTTCGCTCCGTAAATGCTCTGCGCCAGCCACGCGCGCGCGGGCTTCGGCCAGTTGGCGCGGATCGAGCGGCTGCATCGGCATAGATTCGATTTGTGCGATGACCGCGTCACGCGTCACAGAATCGCCACGATGCAATTCAATGCGTGCCAGTCGCCCCGCCACCGGCGCCGCGACAACGAAACGATCGTGAACGCGCGTTTTTCCTTCGGCATCAATTGTCACGCGCATCGGCCCGGAAACAACACGCGTGGCATCAACTTTCATTGGCGCGGGGCGCAACGCCACAACAATAGCCGCCACAACGCCCAGCACAACGACGGCCCAGGTGATTCGTTTCAGGATCATCTTCATTCTCATTCCCTCGTTTTCAACACCTCGACTAAATCAAGCCGCCGTAAACGCCATTGCACAAGCAGGCCGGATAGAACCGCCGCCAACGCCGTGATTAGCAGCGCTGTCGCCATCGTCTTGCCCGTCACGACCAACGGCAGCCGCATCAATTCGGTGTCAATGGCGCTCACGATCAGAAAGCAAAGCAGATAACCGGTCGCCCAGCCAATCGGGATCGCAAGCGCCGTCAGGATGGCCTGTTCGCCGAGCAACATCACGCCAATTTCTGCTTTAGTAAATCCCAACACGCGTAAGCTGGCCAGCTCGCGCCCACGCTCGGACAAGGCAATCCGCGCGCCGTTGTAGACCATCCCGAACACAATGATGCAAGCGAAGCCGATGATGATCGCCGTCGAGGTGCCCATGGTTCGCGCCAGCGTCTCGTTGAAATTTTGCAGCGTGACGCCTGACAGCATTACGCCGCTCACCGCCGGGGTTCGTTTTATTTGCGCATAGAGCGCCGGGAAGCTTTTTTCATCCACCATCAACCGCAAGCCAGAGATGACTTCCGCCTCGTTCATCAAGCGATTGAGCGCTCGCCGATTCATATAAACCGAAAGCCCTAGCACTTCGTCCACGACACCAACCACGGCAACCTTTCGCACCGGTCGCGTGCCTTCCAATGCCTCCACGGTGATTTCGTCGCCCGGCTTCACGCCCAGGCTTTTGGCCAGTGTTACCGTCATGGCCAGGCCTTCCGGCGGAAGCTTGAAAACCCGAAAATTGGCATCCACCAGTAACGAAACTGACACGGCAATGACGAGTGCGTTCAGCAACGCTTTGATCGGGTTGCGCTCCAAATTGCGTATGATGATGCGAAGCGACAACGGCAGCAGGCGCTGAAAGCCCAGGCGTTCGACAAAACCGGGGCGAAACCGCGCTGGCGATTCGGGGCGCATCGCCTCAGCAGGCGGAAGCGCGATGGCACGACGCACGGCGCGCATCGCGCCCAGGCTGGACGCGCCAAAACTGATCAGCATCGCAGTGCCAATCAACCAGGGATCCATCTCGTAACGCAAAACCGGGAAGCGAAAGAAATCGGCATACATCGCCGTGAGGTTAAAGCCGAAATACCAGCCAGCGATTCCTCCCAACATCACACCGCCTGATACAGCCCCCAGCGAAAGTTTTAGATAGTGCGCGCCAATCGCACGATTGTCGTAGCCGAAGGCTTTCAGTACCGCGATCTGATCGCGCTGCGTGTTGACCAGACGCGACAGCACCAGATGAATCAGGAAAGCAGTCACCGTCAGAAAGATGGCCGGAATAACGGTGCTCGTGATTTGCAATTCTGCAATCTCGTTCGAGACGAAATGGTTCGAAATCTGATCGTCGCGTCCATACGCGCCCAGCCCGCCCCAGGGTTCGAGCAACGAATCAAGACGTCGGATCACTTCTTCTTCGCGCGCGCCTTGCATCAGTGAAATCGCCACATCGTTGAAAGCGCCTTCCAGATTGAAGGCCGCACTGAGTGCGTGCCGGTTCATCCACATCACACCGAAGCGGCGGCTGTCCGGGAACATATCGCCGGGCGGGATTTCGTAGACAAATTCAGGCGAGAGGGCAACGCCGACTATACGCAATCGCGTCCAGTGCCCGTTGATGATCGCACTAATCTCGTCGCCCGGATGAAAGCCATTCTTTTCAGCAAAGGCAGCGCTGACAATCACCTCATCGCGATGCGCGGCTTCGATGTAGCGCCCCTGCACAAGATGCAGGTCGTTAAGCATGGGCGATTGCCGTTCGGGAATTGAGATCAATCGCCCGGTCGCCGGTTCTGCCAATCCTGGTACATCAAGCGTGACAGTGGCAACCACGCGCGTTTGTATGGTTGCCACGCCGGGGATTTCGCCGATTCGCTCTGCAACCCACTCTGGCGCGCGTTTGACGCTCACAAAAACATCGGCGAACCGGTAATCGTTGTAATAGGCGGCCTGTGTCCCGCGCAGCGACCGGTAGATGTTGCGCATCGAAACGAACGCGGCCACGCCGCAGGCGACCACAAGGATGATCGCGAGCACCTGCCCACGCATGTGCCACAAGTCGCGCACGAGTTTTCGATCAAGCGACCGCATTACCACTCCAAATCTGCTGGCCGGGCTTTTGTCTGATTGCGAATCTCTTCGATGATCTGCCCGCTACCCATTCTGATCACACGGTCAGCCATCGCGGCAATCGCAGCGTTATGCGTGATGACGGCGACTGTCGTTCGCAATTCGCGGTTTACTTTTTCCAGCACTTCCAACACCAGCTTGCCTGTCTGAAAGTCCAGCGCGCCGGTTGGCTCGTCGCAAAGCAGCACGTCAGGGCGTTTCGCAATCGCACGCGCAATGGCCACCCGCTGTTGCTCGCCGCCGGATAACTGCGCCGGAAAATGATGAAGTCGTTCACCAAGCCCCACCATCTCCAGCGCCTCACGCGCAGACAATGGACGCTGGGCAATTTCCGTAACCAATTCGACGTTTTCCAGTGCCGTCAGGCTTGGAATCAAGTTATAAAACTGAAAAACGAAACCGACGTGTTCGCGGCGAAACCTTGTCAGTTCGCGCTCATCCGCCGTCACCAGATCATGATCGCGAAACGTCACCTCACCGCTGGACGGTGTATCCAGCCCACCGAGGATGTTCAGCAATGTGGATTTCCCGCTGCCCGACGCGCCAAGCAACACCAGCAATTCGCCTTCGTAAATTTCCAGATTCACTGAACGCAATGCGTGAACTTCGACCTCTCCCATACGGTAAATCTTCGCCAGCCCACGCGCCTTGAAGACCGCTTCGGTTGAATTATTTGTGGAAGGCACAACATGCTCCTGTTCGCCCAATCGCGCTGCAACTGCGGTAGTGATCCGACGTAACTTCACGAGTATTTCTTACGCTTCTAGTTC